>Ga0213920_1001883_pt1 | contig 10781 bp, 13 predicted proteins | sample McNCre1117MG_FD_161054 | JGI IMG/M metagenome (GOLD analysis project Ga0213920, IMG submission 161054) | Freshwater microbial communities from McNutts Creek, Athens, Georgia, United States - 11-17 MG | ecosystem: Environmental > Aquatic > Freshwater > Creek | place: USA: Georgia | collected...
AAACTTTGTTATGGTGCATAGGGGGTAGTATTACTGGGGATTAGTACTATTCTATAGTATCACCCCCACTATTTAAGGTAGATAGTGCTGTATCAGAACTATCTAGAATCCACTTAATTGTATCCATCGCCCCCCTATCATAAGCTTCCGCTTGCGCATAACTAAGTGGGTCATTAGGTGTAAATAGTAATGCAAGCTTTGATTCAGCTATCGTAGCTAAGCGGTTCTGTAATACAGCACGCTGATGTGGATTAAGTACTGAACCTTGTAGTTGCTCAGATTCTGTAAGCTCATAAGATGCAAAACTGTTAGAAACTAAGTTCATATCATACTCCTGTAGGTTGTGAAGATTGTGGCGCTTGAGCTGTTTGAGCTGTTTGATTATCCGCTAATATCTGCTGCATGATAGTTACAGGGGGTGTAGAAGTAACTGCACTGTCCTGAGCTATAACTCCTGGAGTATAGTTAAACTGCTGAGGTGTAGGTTGTGGGATACTCTTAAGTGCACCCGCTACATCTCCACCAGCTTTAGTTACAGCTTCTGTAACCTGCGCCACAGTTTGTTGCCAAGTAGTTATAGCCGCCTCATAAGATTGCTGCGCTGCAGATTTCTCAAATGGGCGTAAGTCTGCACCCTGTGTTTTCATAAGATAGCTAAATAGCTGCCCTATATTATATGCACCACCAATCTGAGGGTTAGCTGCTAGAGTTTGCAGTGTAACTTGAAGTGTATCAGAACTTACTTGCTTACTCATTGGCACTAAGCCATCTGCAACCTTAAAGTTAAGTACAGCCTTACGTAAACTAACTGGGTCAATGGTTACAGTAGTTTGCTGCCCAGAGTTATACAGTGTAGTACCACCCTGATATTGCAAGATGTTAAGCTTAAGAATCTCTTTGAGAGGTGTAAATACTTGTGTCTCGTATAGAATAGAAACTAACTGGTCTCTACCTGAAGCATTCTGCATTACATCTACATACTCTTCTTTAGTTCTATTACCTTTAGTAAATAGACCTCGCTGGCTGCGATTTCGTCCTGTGGCTTCATCTGTTAATGCAGCTAACTGGTTAATCTTCTGCATAACTATAGGAGATTGGTCATCCTGAAAAGTTACTGGTGCAAAAGCAGCTCGAAGGTCAGAGCCATAAGCAGCTGGTCTACAAGGTATTTTACTTGCAGGATTTGGGTTATTTATAGCATCTGCAGATATACGACTAGGGTCATATACCATACGGTCATAAATTGCCTTTCGACTTGCCGCCAGAGATTGGTTTAATAGTGCGGAACTAACTTGCTGGAATGGAATAGCGTTATCTGCAAGTGATTTAGTCTGGTAGTTAAGTCCATCTTCCAGAGGTTGCCCAAATATAATCGGCAGCAACTGATGCGCATTAGTTGTGGGCTCTGCTAATATAATAACAGAATTATTTACAATTATGAATTTCCAGACTTGCGGGGTATTAGGGGCTGGAACTCGCAACCCAAAATCAGATGGTAAGATACGTCCATATAAGGTTGTAACCTCATACATGTTCTTATAATCTATACCCTTATCACCATCTCTAGCTGTGAGTCCCGCCCAAGCTGACCAATTAGTGCTGGCTCGCGCAGTCCTGTCTGCCAGAGTATCAGGATTGATAAGTGGCGTGTAGTAGCCTGAAGGTGTAATTGCTGCACCATCAGAAGTTACACCAGACTCAAATGCTGCAGTTACATTATCCAGTATCTTGCCGTCTAGCTTATTTATGAAATCCTTCATAGCTATGCGAGACATAAGCTGGATATAGCCTGCGAATTCTCCTTTACTTGGAATGTCTGCAGGTGCACAGCGCATATCCGCTATTAGATTATAGGGGTCGATGCGCTTAATAACATTACCAGACCACGCAACAGTTGTAGGTTGTGCATCTGTAGCACTGTAGTCTAGATTAGTCTCTAAAGCTGGAACTTTCTGAGTAGCCCAAGTTACCTCCAGTGCTGACATGTTGTATTTAAAGCCATCCCGAAAGAATAACTGTAACTCACGAGTCCAACCACCTCGGATTGATTGGTCTTCTAATATAGAAGATAGTTGCAAGGCTTCATCCTCATAATGCGGATTGCTTGCAGCCTCGAAAATCGGGTAACCTGAGAGAAATACACTGGCTTGGTAAGCTACAGCAGACTCAACTTGTGGCATCACTACGGGCACAGTTATATTCTGAATCCTGTTAGAGTCACCGTAGCGATTAGCTTTCTTACCTCGCTGATTTTCCTCAGTTAAGTCTTGCTCCCGAATATAAGCTAAGTCTACTAGGCGCATCTTCTCTCTATAATTCCAAGAGTGTCTTTGCTGCTGGAAACACTGGGCACTAAATTCTAGTAGCCCAGCTTGTACTGATTTAGTTAGTGCTCGCTGAATAAGGTCTGGCTTAGGTGTAGTTGTCATAGTTAGTTACCTACTTATTTTGTGGTTTAAGATACTGGAATAGGTAGCCGCGATTAGTTTCCTGAGTTACCATTATACCCGCTTAATACTTTACCTACTTGATTAGTTAGCCCAGCCACTAATTGCTGTATTCCAGTATCCTGTGCCAGTAATGGAAAATCGGGGTGAGCAGCTAAGTTCTTCATGTCCGCCCCGTTAATTGTGGTTTTCATAAGTTCTGCTAAACTTGGCGCGCCTGCCTTCAGCTTACCTGTAGATTTAGCGGGTGCCTCATCACTAGAAATTGGGGCAGTTACAGACTTATATAAACTATCTATATAGTCACCAAGTGTCCCAAGCGCACTTAATGCAGGGTCAGATTCTAGTAAGTCAGCCATAGTTTAAGCTCCAGATTAGTGTTTTTTATTTAATATAAACAGTTGTAATCTTCTGAATATACAACTGCTTCAGTTTCTGAGCGTGTTACTGAGGCATTCATAGCTATGATATGCCCAAATTCTGTAACCACCCTTGTGGAGTAAGTTAATAAGTCCAGTATTCCATCTGTATTATCGCGTTTAAGTGGATTAAACTGAGATATCTGATAGTGAACCTCTGACTTAACATCAGGGTGGATGTAAATCTCAGCTGCAAGTAGTGACTTAAACATATTAAGTATTCGAGTCACCTTAGACAGTTGCCCTGAATAGATTGGAACTATCGTTATTCCAGTTAAACCTAACTGCATACCTATAAAATTAAACCAATATAAGAGTGAATATTGATACGCATTAGATTCTACTGCAATTACTGACACATTGTGGGTGAGAGCTAATTTAAATGCCTCTCTAACTGTATCTCCTGGAGATAACTTACCTGTTAACAGGTGTTTTAATACGGGAGTTTGTTTATCACCTAGAATCTGAAAGTGTCCAATAGACACATCATCACTATTAGCCTTATCATTACTAGGGTCTATTATTATGAAATCGCCTAGAGACAGTTCAGAGTCTAAAAATGGATAAGTTGGAAGATTTCCTAAATTAAGGTTATTATTACTTCCAGCATTCTCATCATTTAATACTTCCGCATAGAAGATTTCTGGGTGACCTGAATTTAAGTCAGCTTGAAACTCCTCCATTAGCTGAGTTATAGGTTGTAACTCCTCCCAAAGTGACTCACCTGTTGCTAATACACCACCCACAATAAACTTAGTCCAGCTAGGATTAGACTTTAACTTGCGTAGTATGCTGTATTTCGTAGGATACATATTAGCAACAAAGATATATAAACAGCCAGAGGGGGACTTGGCTTTCATAGCTGTACCAATCATCCACTGCTCTATACCTTCAGATACAGTTTGGCTATCCGCCTCTTCACGAGTTTGGATATCTTCAAATATCATTAAGTCAGGACGTTCATTATCTCTATTAGTACCACGCACCGCACCTCCCTTACCTATACCTTGTAATATAATGGTGCGAGAGCGAAAGCCAAATACTTTCATTGCCTGCGTATTGGTACTTACAGCTATATCCCAAGACCCAAACACTGCCCTTATATTTGGGTGACCTAACATAGAGCATACGTCAGTTATAATGTTAATTGCATGTTTTTCAGTTGCGGAAATTACTATTATATAACGGCGTGTTGTAAATAGTATTGTATAAATTATAAAGAATTTAATAAAGGTAGTTTTACCAAATCCTCGCGGCAAGCCCAAAGCTAACTTACTGAAATCTCTAGGCTTGTGAATGAAGCTAAGTAACCAATTCCAGCACTCTATAAATACTGGAGGAAAGAAGAACTTAAGTAATGTGGGCGCAGCTAAACCAGCTAAGAAGTTAAGACTTGTCCTAGCTGCCTCATATACTTGGTCATGTTGATAACTAGCATTAGTTGTCTCAGATTCAGGGTTAATAGATTCTAAAGACTCAGTAGAGATTGAGTCTAGCATACCAAGTTTTTCTTCTAAGTTATTTACCATACAGTTTATCCTCTACTATTTACAGTTATAACTACTCTGGGTGTGCTAGAGGTAGCACGAATTTTTGCTATAAGTTGTGCTTTCAGAGCTTCTAAAGCCAAGTCTGCCCGCAACTTATCTTTTAATATTAAGTCTTGCCCCATTTCTTTAGGTTGTGTCATCAGTAACTCCTAGTGATTTAGGTGTAAATCTATTTGCGAGTTCTGCCGCCCCAATAGTTATTAACTCTTGGTCACCTGTAGATATTACCTGATTAGTGCTATTAAGTGTGAATTTAGATGTCAAGGCAGTAGGCAATACTAACTGTACAACTGTCTGGTTAATAGTAGTATTAGTGGCTACATTATTTGCGCCACGCCGTTTTAAACTATTTACTATTCCTACAGCCTTAAGGATTTCAGAAGATTTAAACATCATTGGAATAGCGTCTTCCAATTTAGTCGCCAACTTGTCCTCTATTCCATCGTATTTTCTATCTAGCGCAGTTGCAGTTTGTAATGAGCTAAATCGCAATGCAGACACCTGGGCTGCAAAGTGTTCATCACTCACAAGTTGTGAGATATAAGATGGTGATACACCAAGAACTGAGCTAACAACTTCTGGCGACAGTCCATTACCTAACATCTCTAATATTTTTCCAGCTACACCAGAATAAGTGGGTGTAATAGTCTCCATTTGTTTTAACTCCAATCTTGCAGTGTTATAATATATGGTGTGATTATATAGTGGTGAGGTGGATGGTGCATGGTGGGGAACTAGAGACTAGATAGTATATTATAGATGTAGATTATGGTATATAAAAAGTTTAGAAAATTTGTATAGCCTCAATAGGTATGCAGCCCAGACGGAACTAAAAAGGGCTTCAGGGGGTGGGTAGATTGCAGTAAGCTAGTAAGTACTTACTAGCTTATGGCTGGGAGGTTCGATATTCTCAATTCTCAGACTTGGGATTCTTAATTCTTAGACTTAGAAATTAGTAGCTGGGGGCAGGCGGGCGGGTGCTGGTGCTGTATCTTGTAAGTAGTTGATTCTATTGGGAATAATTATTTTGTTAGATGCTGGTGTTTGTGGCACAGGGATTGCTTATATATAGGCAGGCAATGTTGCCTAGCTTGAATTTAATTTTTCAATCTCTGAAAGGTGTATATTATGACTACTGATAATTTTGAGTATATAGATCCTGCGACAGGCAATCGCGCAACAAGCCGAATATCCGAAGCCGAAGCCAAGGATTGCGCAGAAAAAATGAACGCGACGGGCTGCACAGGTTGTATAGACTGTATAGGTTGTAGTGATTGTGTGAATTGCACAGATTGTACATATTGCACAGATTGCACAGACTGTATAGGTTGTATAGACTGTATAGGTTGTATAGACTGTATAGGTTGTATTGGTTGTATTGGTTGTATTGATTGTATTGAGGCAACGTGTGAGCTGCACTGACTGCGTATAAATTGTCAACACAGTGACAATACCGCATCGGTTTGATTTTAATTTCTCAATTTTTAGAAAGGTTTATATATTATGGATACGGCTACTGATAAGGTCAGTTATACAGACAGTGCAACTGGCAATAAAGCAATTGGATGTAACACAATCCAAGAGGCAGAAACTATCGTTCAGTCTATGAATAGGCTAGGTTGTACTGGTTGTGTTAACTGTACAAATTGTACAAATTGTACAAGCTGCACTGGCTGTACAAATTGTGTTAATTGTACAGATTGTACATATTGTACAAATTGTATCAACTGCACAAGCTGCACTGGCTGTACGGACTGCACAAGCTGCTCGGCTTGCTTCCAGTGTAATAACTGCGACTATTGCCAGTTCTGCATAGCGCGGATAAACTGTTACAGAGCCACAGACCTTACGTCAGCTTAAAGGCTGTTTTAGTTATTACCACTTTTTCTTTCTTTTTTTTTCTTTTTTTTTCTGAAAGGTTTACACCATGAACACTACTACTAATATCAATACTACCAATACCGCAAGCCTGACAAACGCAGGAACTCTTGCACCTGTACTATCTAGCGCAAATTTTTACCCACTGGCAGGACTTAAAACTAGGGCGGTATCTAAAGGTAACATCCTAGCCATATTAAAGAGCAAGGGGGAAAATGCTAGAATCACAGAGTCACTCGCGATTGAAGTTCCTAGCTTTACTCAAGCCGACGTTGTCACTTGCTTAGAAAAATATCCAAGTTTAGTGAATGTAATGATTGCCGCACTACACGCAGAGCAAAGAAACATACTGTTTAATCTGGCTGAAACGGGTGTAAAAACAGTGCAGTATTCGGATATTACACTAGCTAAAGTAGCCGAGGCTGCAAGCTCAAGCTCGGTCGGTGTTGGTAAGTTAAGTGGTGAACTGATTAAAACGTGGTTTGATAATGATGCCGCATCAATTATGACTGTGGCACTGACTGCGTGGCTCGGACTAAGTGATGACGTGGAAAAACTCACAGCGGAAGATAAGGTTAGGATTGAACAGGTTAACGCGCAGTTAAAAAGCAGTTTATCCAGCCTTGCTGCCCCTAGTTATAAGCCAAGTGTGCAAGTTAAGGCAAGCCTTAATAAATGCCTAGACTTCATCCAGAACAGTGGCTTAGATGATAGTGGGCTGGCTACCCGCCTTAAAGCCCGATTGAATCCTGCTGATGCAGTAAAGAAAGACTTGGCAGAGTTGGAAGCACTCGGCGCGCTATAATCTGGGAGTAGATAGCAGGTAAGTTACGGGGGGCGATATGTTCCCCGTAATGCTATCTATTGATACATATTGATTCATCATGAATCCTAACGCTTCCTATTGCATCCTATTGCCTCTATATGATACACATGCTACATACGATACACACCCACCCACTCCCCACATATGCACACATTTTCACACACCACTATATAGTATATACCCTATAACTAACTACTCCTATATAACAGTAGTTAGTTATAGGGTATATACTTATTTTCAAATTTTTGAAGGGGGTCAAATAATCTAACCCAGTATAGACTAAAATAATATAATACGCCCCTTTAATGGTAATATATACCATTTTAGGGTGTTTTGGCATATAGTAGTATATATTATGACTACTATATAGATAATTGTCTAAATATACTGATGTATAGGAAGGGGGTGGATATGTAGCATATGATGCATAGGTATCATTTAGATTCATTTGGAATCATTTAGATTCATTTGGAATCATCACGGGGAACACTTTAAACCCCATAACTTAAAAGGTATACTCATGAAAAACCACACTGTAAAACACTGTTATGTAGCAAAGACTGTAATCCTTGGTCATATAGTCGCAGTTACTATCTTTGATAGTATGGAGGCAGCTTGTAATGCGATAGAAAGCTGGATAAGTGCAGATGAAACCATATCTGTATATCTGATATCAACTATACCTTCAGAAGTAAGTAAATATATAAATCATCAGATACAGTAATTTATTACCGCTTGCACCATTTTCACGGTGCAGGTATAATTGTTTTCAGTAATCGGTCGCAATTCTCACTTTTGGGAAAACGCGACCGATTACTATTTTCAGATAGGATATATTATAGAATATATCATGTCTTAATTTATAAACTAAAGGTTAGGAGATAACATCATGCAAAGGTTAGCCGTAAATTCAGATTACAGTCTATCATATAAAGATAAGATTTTAACTGTATCATCGAATGAGTTAGACTTAATCAGACTTAAGAATAGACTTATATCACTGATAATGGCATATCATTGTGGAGATAATCCAATAATCTCTGATAGAGAGGCGGATATAATCTGTAAATTGAAAGCCAGTGGTGCATTTAATAAATCAATCAGTAATCATTTGCATATTACAAATCTAGTGCTTACAGATGTCAGTAACAATCCATGTAATTGTTTTACAGATACTGTAACTATAAGGTTTAAACAGTCTGGTATGAGTCGTATATCAGAATATGACAAGTCGTAAATTGTATCATGTCTTAATTTATAAACTAAAGGTTAGGAGATAACATCATGGCAACAGCAATATGTGTAAAATCAGGTTTAGTATTTAATATACAATACTTTCCATTCACTTTTGATGGAAGCACTATAAATAGTGGAATCAGATTACATCACCCAGTTTTTGATTTGGAGTATAGAGATTTAGTGAGTGAGCCACTTATGTCCAGATACTTAGACAGAAGATTTAATAACACAGACTTAAAACTATACTTTCTAGCTCTGTTACATTCCAGTAATTTAATAAACTGGAATCATCCAGCTACACCATCCACAGCTACAATAGAATCTAATATGATGAATCTATTAAATATATTAGATTGGATGCACGCTCACCAATACCCAGTATTAAATTATCCTAGAATAGCTATATCAGAAGATACCGCAGACTGTAAGTGTGCCTGCCAGTGGATAAAAGCTTGGGAAAGTGTTAAAGAAGAATTTGAAACAGGCAGTAAGACACTTAATAAAATGCAGGCTTTGATTAGAAAAGAATCAACATTAGAAAGATTGATTCGTACCAAGCAAGAAGACCCAGCTAACTATGCTGGATTATTAGCTGACTGGGCACTGTTATCTGGTGAAGCCCCAGAAACTACAAGAGATTATAAAGGCAACCTAATAGAGGCTGCGCCCTATTGGAAAAGCTTAATTGTAACTTGCGGTAAATCAGATAACCACGTGTGGCGATTAAATCTAGAAGATTTAGAAGATTTACTAGCCTGGTTAGAATCTAATATAGATGCAGGTAGCATATATGGTCACGCTGTACTATCTCTGGTGCGATTAGGTATAGATAAGCACAAGAATTATCTAGGCTTTACATTATTAGGTAGTTCCAGAGATGAGGTCGGCAATATACATTATGAGACAGACCCCACATCTTCAGAGGCTGCACTAGATAAGATACTGGCAGCGGATGCACCAGAAACAGAACCATTACCAGCTAACTATCCTGATAAAGTATCTTATATCCAAGCTAGAATCAGATGGAATAAAAAGATACAGTTAGAATCAGCTTCCAACATTAACAATTAACTTAAAAGGTGTATAAATCATGAAAACGTTGGAAATCACACAATTAAAACAACAACCCGAGACTGTGTTTCAATTACATAAAAGATATACTGACACTATGTCTATAAACAGTCAATCTACTCTTGGACAATTCAGTAAAATTGCTGCACTAGCAGAGATTAAGTCTGTGTGGAGTATATCACCTAAAGTTAAGTATTTAATCCTGTCTAGTCACACTGACATAATGTCAGGAACTAAATTCAAAAACAGGGTATTAAACGGCTGTATAAAATGTATTAAAACTAATGTCACATATCAGGTAATATATTATAAAGCTCTGCCTGAACAGTGTTTTAATGCACTTGATGTTACTGTACACTATAAAGAGACAGTGTTAGGTAATTACTGTTTAGTGACAGTTAATTCAGACTGGAAATCAATGTAATTATAAAAACTTGGAGATAACATCATGGCAATAAGTAAAGAAAAGTTAGCGGAATTATTAGCTAAAGCTAAGGCAAACTCTGCTCAAGCAAAACTAGCGGCTGCATCAGGTGTAAATAAAACTGAGCTAATATCCACACCTCCAGCATTAAATAACCTCTCAACTATTGGTATGCACGGTGAGACGATAACTTATAATGCTAAACAAGCTGAATTCATAGCACTGGCAACAGCAGGTAAGTCTGCAGTATTATTAGGTGCAGCAGGTACAGGTAAATCAACATGCCAACGTGGTACTGTATCTAGTCTCATACTATCTGGGCGTGCAGGTATATTAGATGCTGGTGGTCATAAGCATTTAAAAGACGGAACACCAGGAATTGTAGTTTGTGCATATACTAGACGCGCAGTTAATAATATCCGAAAGGTTATGCCAGAAGATATGAAAGACAACTGTATATCTATTCATAAGTTACTGGAATATGAACCAGAGTATTATGAAGTAATAGATGAAGAGACTGGATTAGAGCGTAAATCTATGAGATTTATCCCTACCAGAAATCGTATGCGCCCCTTGCCTTCCAGTATTAAGACAATTATATTTGAAGAATCTAGTATGATTGGATTAGAACTATATAGTGAGGTGTTAGCTGCACTTTCTCATACAATTCAGTTTATATTCATCGGAGATATTCAGCAGTTACCACCTGTATTTGGTTCAGCTATATTAGGTTATAAAATGCTAGAGTTACCTGTGATTGAATTAACAGAGGTATATAGGCAGGCATTAGAGTCCCCTATCATCAGACTAGCTCACCACTTATTAGCTGGTAAGACTATATCAGCCGAGCAGTTATCAGATTGGGACTCACCTAATAAACTCAAGCTGCATCCGTGGAAAAAGAAGTTATCAGTAGATTTAGCTTTG
>Ga0213920_1001884_pt1 | contig 10777 bp, 9 predicted proteins | sample McNCre1117MG_FD_161054 | JGI IMG/M metagenome (GOLD analysis project Ga0213920, IMG submission 161054) | Freshwater microbial communities from McNutts Creek, Athens, Georgia, United States - 11-17 MG | ecosystem: Environmental > Aquatic > Freshwater > Creek | place: USA: Georgia | collected...
GGCCATCATGGGCAAGCGCGACGAGTTGCGTGGCTTGAAAGAGAACGTCATTGTGGGCCGCCTGATTCCTGCAGGTACCGGCATGGCCTATCACAAGGCGCGCAAAGTCAAAGACGCGATGGACGATGCCGAGCGCCGTGCCATTGCTGAAGCTGAAGCCGCTGAGTTGGCTGGAACCTCTTCTGACGAAGAAGTTCAGGTTGACCACGGCGCTGGCGAAGAAGCGTAAAGCGACCCTCTCAACAAAGGCCCGAAAGGGCCTTTGTTGTTTGGGGCATGTGGTTTAAAAGCACAAGGAGTTCAACATGCTCGATGCGTGGTGGTTTTGGTTGTTCGTCGCCGTGATGACGTTTTGGAGCGTGGGTGCGTACCGCCGCTTAGTCGGGTTGCGCACCGCTGTGAACAAACAATTCGCAGTGTTGGAAGAACTCATGCTTCGCTACCAAGCCTTGGTGCAAGAGGCCACGACGGCCGCAGTGACTTTTCCCTCCGGTTGGCAAACTGCGGTGTCCCCCGAGCTCGGAGCCAGCCATTGGACGCGCTTGCAAGTGGCGGCTAATTTGTCAGCCATGGCTTTGGCGCGCATGCAAGAGCATCCCCTTGAGCCGTCTTCTGCCATTGCTTTGGTGGCGACCAGTCGTGACCTGCAAGAGGCGTGGGAGGCGCTCACGCATCCGGATGTGTACTACGTGTCTGTGCCTGTCGAATTGACGCAGCGTTGGGCTGAGTTGGGCATCTCGATTCAGCCGGATATTCAACGCTTCAACCAAGCCGTGATTAATTACAACGAATCGATTGACATGTTTCCTGCCAACTGGATGGCGCGCTTGTTCAAGTTCAAACCGGGACGCATTTTGGGATGAGTGAGCACATCAACACATCTGTTCCTCTGTGGCAGCAGTTGCAAGCTGTGGCGCAAGCCTTGGCACAAGTACGACGCGGCGTGTCTGGCACTGCAGCGCTGGAGGCCGTGCCCTCGGCTTTGCGTCCGGGGGTACAAGCCTTGTTGTTTCAGGCACTGCGTCACCTCGGCCGTGCGCAAGCCTTGCGTGCACTCCTAGCAACGCGTGCGCCAGCGCCGCTACCGGACGCGTTGCTGTGCACCGCTCTTGCGCTGGCATGGGACCCCGAACACGCGCCGTATGAGCCTCATACCTTGGTGAACCAAGCGGTCGAGGCCGCCAAGAAAACGCGTAGCTTGCAAATGCAAGCCAATTTTTTGAATGCGTGCTTACGCCGATTTTTGCGTGAGCGAGATGCTTTGGTGCGTGCGACGGATAGCGATGTGCAAGCCCAGTGGAACCATCCCGAATGGTGGGTGAAGCGTTTGCAAAAAGACCACCCCGAACATTGGCAAGACATTCTGCGAGCCAACAACCACGCCGCGCCCATGACTTTGCGTGTGAACACCGCACGTATCAGCCGTGAAGCCTTGCAAGCCGATTGGGCCCATCACGGGTTGCAGTCGCAGCCTGTGGGCGAACAGGGCTTGGTGCTGACGCAAGCGCAATCGGTGCGCGATATTCCTGGTTTTGCCGAAGGTTTGTGTTCGGTGCAAGATGCCGCTGCGCAATGCGCCGCCCAAATTTTGCTCAAAGACCTCGCCCCATCAACGCAACCACTGCGTATCTTGGATGCATGTGCCGCACCGGGTGGCAAGACTGCCCATTTGCTAGAACTGTTGAATGACGCATCCGAAGTGACTGCTTTGGACATTGACCCGCAGCGTTGCGAGCGCATTGCCCAAAATTTGCAACGCATTGGTCGCCGTGCCAAGGTCATTGCGGCAGATGCCGCGCTCACGAAGACATGGTGGGATGGCCAATTCTTCGATGCCGTGCTGTTGGATGCACCCTGCACGGCATCGGGCATTGTGCGACGTCACCCTGATGTGCGTTGGCTGCGTCGCGAATCAGACATCGACAAACTCGCTGCGATCCAACGCAATTTGTTAAAACAGCTTTGGCCCTTGGTCAAACCCGGTGGTCGTTTGCTGTATTGCACCTGCTCGGTTTTTAAGGCCGAAGGGGAGAACCAAGCCAAAACGTTTGTTGGACACAACACCCATGCGCGCTTAGTGCCCTCTTTGGGGCATTTGAGGCCCCAAAACAGCACAACTTCGGGCGCACTCGTCGACAATCTGCCAGGTGACCACGACGGCTTTTATTACGCATTGCTGGAAAAGATGCCTGCGCTTTGAGTTGCTCTTTTTGAGCGCTTTCAAACGCGGTGGGCATGTGTGCGTGTCACTGCTGTGTGCAGCGTTTTTGGCGTTCACAAGCGCAGCCCGTGCAGAGACGCCGGTTGATTTGCAAGCTTTCAAAGTTGAGCGCCAAGATGCTGCGGTGTACATGTCTGGTAATTGGCGTTTTGATTTGCCTGTGGCGCTGGAAGAGGCATTGCTCAAAGGCATCACGCTTTATTTTGTGACAGAGGTTGAGGTCAGCCAAGAGCGTTGGTATTTCTATAACCAGCGTGTGGCCCATGCTGAGCGTCATGTGCGTTTGTTTTATCAGCCATTGACCCGTCGCTGGCGTGTCAATGTTTCACCGCAACCCTTCAATGTGAGCGGTTTGGGCATGAGCTTGGGCCAAAGCTACGACACCGCAGAAGAGGCTATGGGTGCGGTGCGGCGCATTGTGCAATGGCGTATTGCTAGTGCGAGCGACATCAATGTAGATGCCAAACCGAGCATCAACATCAACTTCAAGCTCGACCTCAAGCAGTTGCCACGTCCCTTGCAGATTGGCGCTGCGGGGCAAAGTGATTGGAACATCGGGTTCAGCAAAACACAGCGCTTGGAGTTCACGCCATGATTGAACTCGCTGAGAAGCGTGTGCGTCTTTCTGGCTTTCAGTTGCGTTGGTTGTTAGTCATCAGCGCGACTGTGGTGCTGGGGCTGGGACTGGTCTTGTTGTTTTTGCTGACGCAAGCCACGGATAACCGTGATTTGTACGAACGAAATTACCGCCAGTTGTTTGGTTTGAATGTGGTGGTGGCCACGTTACTCATGGGCGTGATTGCGTGGATGTCGGTGCGTTTGTTGATGCGCCTGCGACAAGGCAAATTTGGTAGCCGTTTGTTGCTCAAGATTGCGGCGACCTTTGCCTTGGTGGGTTTCGTGCCTGGCCTGTTGATTTACAGCGTGTCCTACCAGTTTGTCTCACGTTCAATTGAGAGTTGGTTTGATGTGAAGGTCGAAGGTGCCTTAGATGCTGGCTTGAGTTTGGGGCGCACCACACTGGAAACCTTGGCCAATGACTTGGGCCAAAAAACACGTGCGGTGAGTGTGCAAATCAATGACTTGCCCGATCCTTCGGTGGGGGTGGCGCTTGATCGCATGAAAGACCAGTTGGGTGCCGACGATGTGATTTTGTGGAACACCTCAGGTCAAGCATTAGCCAGCGCCGGTGACTCACGTTACAAAATCAGCCCTGACCGCCCCACGCCTGCGCAGTTGCGTTCGGTGAAAACACAAAACGTGGTGACCGCGATTGAGGGGTTAGAAGAAGCGGATGTGCAGGGCACTGCGAAAGCACGAATTCGCGCTTTGGTGCTGGTTGCGCCGTCGGGTTTAGGACTGTTGATTGAGCCGCGTGTGTTGCAAGTGACCAAAACCTTGCCACCGACATTGGTCAGCAATGCCTTGGCCGTGGAGGTGGCGTATCGCGAATACCAAGAGCGCGCACTCGGACGTGATGGCTTGCGTAGCATGTACATCGGTACTTTGACCTTGAGTTTGTTTTTGGCGGTCTTTGGTGCGGTGCTCTTGGCGGTGCTGTTAGGCAATCAATTGGCGCGGCCGTTGTTGATGTTGGCAGAAGGCGTACGTGATGTGGCTGCGGGTGACTTGAGCCCCAAGCCAGCTTTGCAAGGGCGTGATGAATTAGGGGGCTTGACGCGGTCCTTTGCTGAGATGACGCAGCAACTGGCAGATGCTCGTTCTGCGGTGGATCGAAGCATGTTGCAAGTTCATACGTCGCGAGCCAACTTGCAAACCATCCTCGACAACCTCACCGCCGGTGTGATTGTGCTGACAGATCAAGGGCTCATCAAATCATCCAACCCAGGTGCAACGCGTATCTTGCGTGTGCCGTTGGCCGCATGGGAGGGACGTGCGTTGAGTGACATTGAAGGTTTGGCTGAGTTTGCAAACCATGTGCAAACTGAATTTGACGGGTTTTTGGGCGAACGCAGTCAGCATGGCCTTGACCATTGGCAACAGTCGTTTGAGTTGCACGCCACCGCCATCAGCCCTGCTGTGCAGCTGACGGATGACAAACTACAACACATCACATTGCTGGCGCGTGGTGCGGTGCTGCCGAACAATGCACGTTTGTTGGTGTTTGACGATATTTCTGAGATGGTCTCGGCTCAACGAGCCCAAGCTTGGGGTGAAGTGGCAAGGCGCTTGGCGCACGAAATTAAGAACCCTCTAACGCCAATTCAACTCTCGGCAGAGCGTTTAGAGATGAAGCTCACCGGCAAGCTCCAAGAGCCTGAACAGCTGATCCTGAACAAGTCTGTGAAAACCATTGTCGATCAAGTGGATGCGATGAAGCGGCTGGTGAATGAGTTTCGTGATTACGCGCGTTTGCCAGTGGCCGAACTCAAGCCGCTTGATCTCAATGTGCTGGTTCAAGATGTGATGCACCTTTATGGGGTTGAGAACGCAGCGGTTCCTGTGCAGGCAGAGCTAGATCCATCGTGCCCCATCATTCAAGGCGATGCTCAGCAGCTGCGACAAGTGGTGCATAACCTGTTGCAAAACGCACAAGACGCAACATCGGGGCAACCTCAGCCGATGGTGCTGATTGCCACGCAGTGGGTGCCTACGTCGGGACGTGTGCGGTTGGTCGTTCGTGATAACGGCCCAGGCTTTCCTCCCAAAATCTTGAGCCGAGCATTTGAACCTTATGTCACGACCAAGTCACGTGGTACCGGGCTTGGTTTAGCCGTGGTGAAAAAAATTGCCGACGAGCATTCGGCGCGAATTGATTTAAAAAATCGTGAATTAGAAGGGCGCGTGATCGGGGCGCAAGTATCGTTATCATTCCTAGTTGCAGAATCACAACAAAACCAACGCATTTAATTCAGCGAGACAGATTTAGACATGGCAAACATTTTGGTGGTGGATGACGAGTTGGGCATTCGGGACCTCTTGTTTGAGATCCTCAACGACGAAGGTCACGCGGTTGAAGTCGCAGAAAACGCGGCGCAGGCGCGTCTCGCGCGACAGGCCTCTCGTCCTGATTTGGTCTTGCTTGATATATGGATGCCTGATACCGACGGTGTGACGTTGTTGAAAGAATGGGCGGGTGCTGGCTTGTTGAATATGCCGGTCATCATGATGAGTGGTCACGCCACCATCGACACAGCCGTCGAAGCGACGCGCATTGGGGCGCAAGCATTTCTTGAAAAACCCATCACCCTGCAAAAGCTGCTCAAAGCCGTTGAACAGGGCTTGGCGCGTAAACCGATGGCGGCGACTGCAACGGCCAAAGAGGTGTCTGTGAATGGCGGCAAAGATCCGTCTTTGCCATTGATGGCGCAACCCGTTGTCGCACTTGCACCGACACACCAGAGTTTTGATCTTGAGCAACCGTTGCGTGAAGCACGTGATGCCTTTGAGCGCGCTTATTTTGAATACCACCTCACGCAAGAGAGTGGTTCGATGACACGCGTGGCTGATAAAACAGGGTTAGAGCGTACGCATCTGTATCGCAAGCTTAAGCAATTAGGGGTTGATCTTTCTAAGGCAAAACGCGCGGCTTGATGCAGCAACAAGCATTCGTAGCGTTAAAGACAATCTTTTGGTGCCTCTTCGAGGGATCGCCTTTTTGCAGTGCTACAATATTCCTCTCGGCCCGGTAGCTCAGTTGGTAGAGCAGCGGATTGAAAATCCGCGTGTCGGCAGTTCGATTCTGCCCCAGGCCACCAGACTCACCCCGTAGTTTCGCAAGAAGCTACGGGGTTTTTCTTTGTCCAGATGCTTCAAAGGCTGCCTCAAATTCGATTGAGCTCATCTCCCAACAGATTTGTGAACGTAAAAATTTTTAAGTGCTGCTTCTGCATGCTGCATCGCTTCTAGTTCACTTGCGAATTCAATTCGCTGTTCTCCTATTACCTCGACAAAGTAGCGGTCAAGTTGAGCGCTAACTGTTGCCAAAACGAGCTCACTGTCTAAGTCTGACAGATAGCGTTTTAGTGTGATGACGGTTTCTTTGCTCATTGCGGTTCTGAAATGGATGTTTTCTCAATCGAAAGCGCTAGGTCACTGAACGCTTGCGAAGTCACATTTGATGCTTTTCGTTAGGGTGTGACGGGTGTTTCCGTGAGCATCACATCAACCGTTTCTTGGCTAGGAATCATGATGCGGTAGCCTTGAAAGTAGATTTTTAAATCCAATATTTTTTCGCTATAAATCCTAAAAGGGGCCTTGCCATTGATGGTCTGACTTTGTCCTGCTTTAAGGCTGTGCATGGTTGTTTGCTTATTCTTGTCCATCACACATGCAAAGACATCGTTCGCTGCAACTAAATAAACGTAGTCTCCAGATTTTGAAGGTAATGGCGATTTCAAGATGATTGGCATTTCCCTCCAAAGACAGCTCGGTGTGGGATGCTGCTGATCTGCGCTTGAAGATGCGATTTGGACAGCTCCCACGCTTGTTGGCGTGCTGGCGGGTATCGCCTCGGAGAATGTTGTAATCGGTGACTCAATGAGCACCTTGTTATTGGTTGAGAAGTACTTTTTATTCATTTTTAGCAAGGGTGCTTTGAAAAAATAATTCCCAATCACCAACATGAAAAAAAGTGCAATCAAACGTGAAAAGACGACGTGCTCTTTCCAACACAGCCGCACTGAACACGCAATGGATCTGTATGCCGGAGGATTTAATTCACGGTTTGAAGTTTCGGCAATTTTTGCAAGTGACGTTCTTGCTTGAATGGCATCGTTGAGCTGGATAGCGTCGGTGTTATTTGGCGCAAGATCTGTGTTTTTGTTAGCGCTTGAAGGGGCTAACTTGCACTCCGCCGTTGTTTGTTCACCGAACAAGTTCAACAATTTTTTACCGACTTGATACTTGATCGTTGGGCTATAAAAAGAGCTGTCTCCAACGTCTTCCAACTGATGAAGTTGCGTTGTCGAGATCGTGGCCATTCTTGCGAACTGACCGGCATCAATGTTTGTTTGCGCACGCAGGCGCTTCAGACGCGCAGCGTCAGAGGGCTGCCACAGTGGGGTGTTCATTGTTTAGAAAACGGTCACGGACTTGATGTTGCTGAGACCCAAATCAAGTTGTTCTTGAATAATGACAGAATTGTAAACGTGTTAACAAAATCGTATGAGAGAATAATTTATAAGTAATTTTTCGATTTTTGATTATTTGAAGCCCAAACAAGGGCGAAACTTAAGTTCGATGGATAGACAGGGCCAGTTCGTTAAAGCTGCACGGCAACTCTTTGAACAAAAGGGGTACGTTGATGTGGGCATGCGGGAGATCGCCACTCACGCGGGCTTTAGTCCAGTTCAAGCGTATCGATTAGGTCTTGCCAAATTGGATTTGCTTGCGGAAATCAGCATCACTTTGAGTGAAGAGCAGATTAACAAAATCACAAAGAAGACGCACAAGAAGATAGATGAAGAAGTGATGGAGTTCGTTCTTCGCTATTTGTTAGCGCTGTATGTTTTTGATATCAAGCACATCAAAATACGCCGTGAAAGCGCGGCGTATGGTTGGATGTGGTCGACCGCGTACGAAACCCGTATCCGAGATCAAGTCATGGAATTGCTGGCACCCATCATCGCCGCATTGACCGAGGCTAATCACCCAGATGTTCCCGCGTGCTGTTTTGCTATTTGGTCGTTGTATTACGTTGGCTACCGCGATGCTGTGGTGAATGGCGCAAGCGCCAAACAATGCCTAGAGTCCATCACGCCAAGTGTGGCACTGTTGTTGTCTAGATTTTCTTGAGGCCGTTTTACTTGTTCGCGGCGCTTTCAGCAGATGCTGCGCTGGCACGTTGCGCAAACTCTGCACGCAGGGCTTTGAGTTTTTCGCGCGGGTCTTCTTTGACCGTGTCTTTGTCCAAGCCCATTTCCGCGATGAAGCGACTGGGTTGCGCGGCAATCAAGTCGCGCCCTTTTTTGCGTCGGCGTGTCCAGCTCACCGCCAGTGAGCGCTGTGCGCGGGTGATGCCCACGTACATGAGGCGGCGTTCCTCTTGCAGACGCACGGCAATGTTGTCGTTGGTGTGTTCGGTGCCTGGTTCATCGTCGAGTTTGAAGGGCAACATCCCTTCGGTCACGCCTACGAGCATGACATGCGGCCACTCCAAACCTTTAGAGGCATGCAAGGTGGAGAGGGTGACCACGTTCTGGTCTTTTTCGCGCTCTGTCAACGTTGACAAGAGGGCGATGGTTTGCGCCACTTCAAGCAAGTTTTTCACGTCATTCCCCGTGGTCACGCCTGCGGTGTCGTCAATTTGACCGCCGCAGCGCTGGGCCATCCAGTCGCAAAACTCCATCACGTTGTTCCACTTGGAGGCGGCGGCTTTTTCACTTTCTTCCGCGTCGTAAAGATGCTTTTCGTAGCCGATGTCTTTGAGCCAGTCATTCAAAAACGCGCGCGCGTCTTCTGCGCCAGTGGTGAGGCGGGCACGGAATTCAAGGTCGTTCACATAACGGCCAAACTCGTGCAGGCTGCCCAAGGCACGCGCGTTGAGAACTGAGGGCAAGCTGTTGCTGAAGAGCGCCTCAAACATGCTGAGTTTGTATTGGCTGGCGAACTGGCCCAAGCTGGCCAAGGTTTGATGGCCGATGCCGCGTTTGGGCGTGGTGACGGTGCGCAAGAAGGCAGGGTCATCGTCGTTGTTGACCCACAGACGCAGCCACGCACAGAGGTCGCGAATTTCGGCGCGGTCAAAAAAGCTCTGTCCGCCCGAGACTTTGTATGGAATTTGTGCTTTGCGCAGCGCCTTTTCAAACACGCGTGCTTGGTGGTTGGCGCGGTACAGCACGGCGAAGTCTTTCAGCTCGCGGTGTCCGCTGGCTCCTGCGTCGGTGCCGGCGCGCAGCGATTGAATGCGCGCCACCACGCGTTCGGCTTCGTGTTCTTCGTTGTCGGCATCTACCACGCGCACAGGCTCGCCTTCACCCAGTTCAGAGAACAAGGTTTTGGGGAACAGCTTGGGGTTGGGTTGGATCACGTTGTTGGCCGCTCTCAAGATGGCGCTGGTGGAGCGGTAGTTTTGCTCCAGCTTGATGACCTTGAGGTTGGGAAAGTCTTGTGGCAACTTGCGCAAGTTGTCCAGCGTCGCCCCGCGCCAGCCGTAGATGGACTGGTCGTCGTCACCCACTGCTGTGAAGCGTGCGTGCTCGCCCACCAAACACTTGAGCACTTCGTATTGGGTGGCGTTGGTGTCTTGGTACTCATCGACCAGCACATGGCCGAGTTGGGCTTGCCACTTCAGGCGGACTTCTTCGTGTTCTTGCAGCAACTTCAGGGGCATGCCAATCAGGTCATCAAAGTCCACGCTTTGATAGGCGGTGAGGCGTTCTTCGTAACGCGCCATGATTTTGGCGATGATGCGCTCGTTGTCATCTTTGGCGATCGCCAACGCTTGGGCCGAATTCAGACCCATGTTTTTCCACAGGCTGATGGTCCATTGCCATTGACGTGCGGTGGCGGCATCGGTGGTGCCGCCTGCGTCTTTCAAGATGCCGGTCACGTCCGCGCTGTCCATGATGCTGAATTGGGGTTTGAGCCCCATCACGCCGCCGTCTTGACGCAGCATGCGCACGCCCAAGGCGTGGAAGGTGCAAATCACCACATCATTGGCCGCTTTGCCGATCAAGCCTTTGGCTCGCTCGCGCATCTCGGCGGCGGCTTTGTTGGTAAAGGTGATCGCCGCAATGCGTTTGGGCTCAAGCCCTGTTTGAATGAGGCGGCCAATTTTGTGGGTGATCACCCGCGTCTTGCCCGAACCTGCGCCCGCCAGCACCAGACAAGGACCGTGCAAGAAATTGACGGCTTCTTGTTGCGCGAGATTGAGACCAGCAGACATTCGAGAGACAGTGACGGTAAAGCGGGCAATGATACTGGTCGGACTCGCAGGCAAAATACCGTTGTGCTGAACATTCTTCTCGTTACTTTTCCTTTCTTTGCGCTGGTCTTGGCTGGTTTTGTTGCGGCGCATCGCCGCATGCTGCCCTTGGATGCCATTCCTGGGTTGAATGGCTTTGTGCTGTTCTTTGCGTTGCCCTGCATGTTGTACCGATTTGGCGCAAGCACGCCGATCGTGCAGTTGTTGGATGCCACATTGTTTTTCTCGTATTTGCTTTGTGCTTTGTTGATGGTGGGCTCCGTGGTGGCGGTGAGCTTCAACATACGCATAGGCTGGAACGATGCCTCGTTTGGGGCCTTGGTTGGCGCATTTCCCAACACCGGTTTCATGGGCGTGCCATTGCTGGTGGCTTTGCTTGGCGCTTCTGCGGCAGGCCCCGCCATCGTGACCATCGTGGTGGACATGGTCATCACCACCTCGCTGTGCATTGCCCTGTCGCGCTTGGATGGCGCTGACGAACATGGGGCAAGCCGTGCTGCCAAAAGTGCGCTCAAAGGTGTGCTGACCAACCCTATGCCATGGGCCATCAGCTTGGGTGGCCTGTCTTCAGCGATGGATTGGCAGTTGGTGGGCCCTGTGGCCAAGACGGTGGGCTTGTTGGCGGATGCAGCATCGCCCGTGGCACTGTTCACCATTGGTGCGGTGTT
>Ga0213920_1001886_pt1 | contig 10756 bp, 11 predicted proteins | sample McNCre1117MG_FD_161054 | JGI IMG/M metagenome (GOLD analysis project Ga0213920, IMG submission 161054) | Freshwater microbial communities from McNutts Creek, Athens, Georgia, United States - 11-17 MG | ecosystem: Environmental > Aquatic > Freshwater > Creek | place: USA: Georgia | collected...
ACCCCGTGACCTAGATTCGCAATATAGCGCTGCGTCCCAAATTGATCAATCATCTTCTTGGTCTCCGCTTCCACTGTCTTAAAGTCGCCATACAAAGCGCAAGGATCTAAATTCCCTTGCAAGGTTTTGTTAGGACCCACTAAACGACGGGATTCTGCGATATCCATATTCCAGTCCAAACCAATCGTCGCACAATTAAGTGCCGCCATCTCCTCGCGAGCGAAGAAAGCCCCTTTGGCAAAAAGCGTTACCGGAACCTCCGTCACCGCTTCACAAATTTGCTTTAGATAAGGCGTCGAAAAGACTGAATACTGCGCTGGCGATAAAATCCCTGCCCACGAATCAAAAATTTGGACCAAATTAGCCCCAGCCGCTACCTGCGCTTTCAAATACGTGATCGTAGAATCCGTAATCTTTTGCAACAAAGCATGTGCTAGTTCAGGCTCGGCATATAACATCTTTTTGGCCTGAGAAAAAGTTTTCGACCCTTTTCCCTCCACCATATAACAGAAAATCGTGAACGGCGCACCAGCAAAACCAATCAAAGGCACCTTACCAGCCAACTCCTTCTTCACGATCTTAATCGCATCTAACACATACTTCAAATCCTGTTCCGGATTTGCATCCCGAATTTTGGCCAAATCCGCTTTCGACCGAATCACCTCCGGAAAAACTGGACCCTTCTGCTCCTCCATCACATAGGGCAAACCCATCGCCTCCGGCACCACTAAAATATCCGAAAAGATAATCGCCGCATCCACTCCAAAACGCGTCACCGGCTGAATCGTCACCTCCGCCGCCATCTCTGGATGCGTCGCCAGACCAATAAATGACCCCGCTTTCGCCCTTACAGCCCTATATTCTGGTAAAATCCTCCCCGCCTGACGCATCACCCAAACCGGGATTCTCTCCACAGGCAAACCCTGCGCGGCACGAAGAAGTAGATCGTTTTGTAGTTTTTCCATAAGCGTACAAAGGTAAGGCAAAAAGCGGGTTAAGGCAAGGGTAGGCAGTGGACAGTGGGCAGTGGGCAGTGGGCAGTCGGTAGTGGACAGTGGTCAGTGGTCAGTCGGCAGTGGACAGTCGGCAGTAGACAGTGGGCAGTGGACAGTGGGCAGTGGGCAGTCGGTAGTGGGCAGTTAATTGATAATATTTTCGTTTTATCAGTTTTACTATTCTCTTCGCTCTATTTATTCATTTTCTTAGATTTCACCTAAAATACCAAACTCATATGAAAGTTAAAAAATTTGAAGATTTAATTGTTTGGCAAAAGTCAATTGAAATTACTGTTGAAATTTACAGACACTTTGAAAGACATCATGATTTCGGTTATTCCAATCAAATCAGACGTGCCTCCATTTCAATATCCAATAATATAGCAGAAGGATATGAGCGTAATTCCAAAAAAGATTTTAATCGATTTTTATATATCGCAAAAGGTTCTTGTAGTGAAGTAAAATCAATGTTGTTTCTAGGAAATAGACTTGGCTATTTCTCAGATATAGAAATTAAACATTTTTACACCCGGATAGATGAAATAGGCAAAATGCTATACGGACTATCCAATTCCCTTAACACTACCAACTAAACACTGCCGACTGTCCACTACCCACTGCCAGCTGCCCACTGCTAACTGCCCACTGCCAACTGACGACTGTCCACTACCCACTGCCAACTGACGACTGCCGACTACCCACTGCCAACTGCCCACTGCCCACTGCCAACTGCCAACTGCCGACTGTCCACTATTTTCCTTACCTTTGTCCTTCATCATCACCCGCCCTATGGCTCAGATTAACGCTAAATTCGTTACTAGTAACACCGACTTTAAGAATTGCCCCCCGGCAAGATTTCCAGAATTTGCCTTTATTGGCCGATCTAATGTGGGAAAATCATCTTTGATTAACTCGTTGACCTTTCATAAAGGTTTAGCAAAAACATCTCAGACGCCGGGAAAAACGCAGTTGATAAATCACTTTATTATTGATGAGAAGTGGTATTTAGTGGATTTACCGGGCTATGGTTTTGCCAAAGTCAGCAAGGAAAAGCGCAAGGAGTTCGAAAAAATGATCTTTGATTATTTGATCCATCGGGAGAATTTGACCTGTTTGTTTGTGTTAGTGGACATTCGATTGAAGCCGCAGGCGGTGGATATTGAGTTTATGAACCGGATGGTGGAGGATGAAATTCCGTTTTATATTGTGTTTACGAAAGCCGATAAGTTGTCCCAAAAGCAGGTAAATGAAAGTGTTGAGGTGTACAAAAACTTCCTATTAGAAATGTGGGATGAATTACCTCCTTTATTTATTACCTCGGCTGAAAAGCACGTAGGTCGCGAAGACATTTTGAAGTCGATTGATGAATTAATTCAAACATCCCCTTACAGAATAGGGAAATAGTACTAATTTTGCCCCCATAACAAGCGAAAAAACATGGATTTATTGAATGAAGTTGCCCATATCTCGGGAAAAAGTGGATTGTACAAAGTATTAAAACCTACGCGCACGGGTGTGATTGTAGAGACTTTGGACGCTGCAAAACAAAAATCAGTCGTAGGTGGCCAAACACGTATTTCCGTGTTAAAAGACATCTCGTTGTATTTAGATGATCACCAAGATAGCACTTTACCATTAGCCGATTTGTTCTTACAAATCCACGCTAAATTCAATGGTGTTTTACCTATCGAAGCAAAAAAAGCGAGTGATGCTGAATTGTTTGGCACCTTAGCAACGGTAGTTCCAAACTACGATACAGACCGCGTATTCGCGTCAGACATCAAAAAAATCTTAAGCTGGTACTTAATTTTAGTAGCTAATACACCGGAATTATTCCCGGCAGCTGCGAAAGCAGAGAAAGCTCCTAAGGCAGAAAAAGCTCCAGCTGAAAAAGCAGAGAAAAAGCCAGCTGCGAAGAAAGCAGCAAAATAACCCACATGGAAATTCGGCCCATTGAATCCAGAGACAATGAAGCACTGGCAAAGGTCATTCGTACAGCATTGGCGGAATTTGGGGCGAATAAACCGGGAACTGTCTATTTTGATCCGACGACAGATGCCTTGTATGCATTATTTCGTAAACCCGGCTCTTATTATTATGTAGCTACCGTAGACGAAAAAGTTGTGGGCGGTTGTGGGATATTCCCTACAGAGAATTTGCCGGATGGGACTTGCGAACTCGTAAAGCTTTATGTGGCGAAAGAAGCTAGAGGCAGTGGTTTAGGGAAACAATTAATGGAACAATCCATGAGTTGGGCAAAAGAAAACGGCTATACGCATGTCTACCTAGAATCAATGCCGGAATTAAAAAAGGCTGTTTCCATCTATGAAAAGGTGGGCTTCCAGCCCTTAGATCATCCTTTGGGAAATAGTGGTCACGACGGATGTGACATCTGGATGCTAAAAGAGTTATAAAACAAAAAAGCCCTCAATCAGATTGAGGGCTTTTTTGATGCTTTCAGATTTGTTATTTCAACGAGTTGATGTACTTCGCTAATTTAACGGCATCTTCTTTAGGCACATTAGCCATCGGTGCCATTGGAGGGTAACCAGGCCAGTTAGAAGGCTGTGGCTTAGCGATTAACGCTACAATTTTGTCCACTGAATATTTCTTCTTCGCTACATCTTTGTAAGCTGGACCCACTAAACGGGTGTCCGGTTTGTGACAAGCGAAACACGTGTATTTAGTCATTAAAGGTTTGATGTCTGCTGGAAAATCTTCTGCTTTTGCTTGAAAGCCCAAAGCCATTGTTCCGAATACGAAGGTTAAAATAAGTTTAGATACGTTTTTCATACGAGGTATTTGATTATTAATTCTACAAATTAAGGGATTAAAGCGTTATTATCCCAATTTATTTTACTTGAATTGCATCTACTGCATTTCGTACGCTACCGTGTTTTTCCAAAAGTTCCGCTGCCACCTCATCGCTCACGCCGGTTGCTTCGCCTACCATGCGAATCGCCCGCAAGACTAACTTGTGATTACTTAACTGCATATCCACCATTTTATTTCCTCTCACACGACCTAATTGAATCATGACGGCAGTGGACAACATGTTTAAAACAAGTTTTTGGGCCGTTCCTGATTTCATGCGCGTACTTCCGGTCACGTATTCTGGCCCTACGACCACTTCGATTGGAAACTTCGCTTCTGCCGCTACGGCACTCCCTGCGTTGCAAACAATGCAACCTGTTAGGATTCCGCGTGCGTTCGCATCGCGCAAACCACCAATCACGTAAGGCGTTCTACCCGAAGCGGCGATGCCTACGACCGTATCCAGTTCGTCGATACCATAGGCCTCCATATCAAGCCAAGCCTGTTTTTCATCATCCTCCGCATTCTCCACAGCTTTGCGAATGGCAGAATCTCCACCGGCGATTAATCCAATGACCCAGTCGTGTGGAACTCCATAGGTAGGTGGGCATTCAGACGCATCGACTACGCCTAAGCGACCAGAGGTTCCTGCCCCGATGTAAAATAAACGACCGCCTTGCTTCATGCGTTTGACGATTTCGTGCACTAACGCCTCGATGGAAGGGATGACTTTTTCCACCGCGAGCGGAACTGTTTTATCTTCTGCGTTGATTTGGCGCAAAATGGTATCCACTGTCTGCTGCTCTAAGTTGTCATACGCAGAGGTAGATTCGGTTGCTAAAGCACTTAAATTTTCGGCCATGTTATTTCGATAATGCTGCTAGGTTTTTAAAGAAATGAGGAATCGTTTCTATCCCTTTGTAAAAATTAAATAGGCCATAATGCTCGTTAGGCGAATGAATGGCATCTGAATCTAGGCCAAAACCCATCAAAATCGACTTAATCCCTAATTCTTTCTCAAACAAGGCCACAATAGGAATACTACCACCACCGCGCGTAGGGACAGGTTCCTTCCCAAAAGTGGTCGCCATCGCATCCGAAGCCGCCTTGAAGGCGATACTGTCCGTAGGCATTAAATAACCCTCTCCACCGTGGTGAGCCGTTACTTTCACCTTCACTCCTTTAGGGGCAATGGCCTTAAAGTGTTCCGTAAATAGACGCGTAATTTCAGCGGAGGATTGATTAGGCACAAGACGCATCGAGATTTTTGCAAAAGCCTTCGAAGGCAAAACCGTCTTCGCCCCTTCTCCGGTATATCCACCCCAAATGCCATTGACATCTAGCGTAGGACGAATCGAAGCACGTTCTAATGTCGTAAAACCCTTTTCGCCATGCACGGTGTCGATGCCTAAATCTTTTTGGTAAGCCTCTAAATCAAAAGGCGTCTGCGCCATCGCTGCTCGATCCGCCGCACTCACCTCCATCACGCCATCGTAAAAACCTGGAATCGTGATGTGATTGAATTCGTCGTGCATCGAGGAAATCATTTGGCATAAAATATTAATCGGATTCGCCACTGCGCCGCCATAAACACCGGAGTGCAAATCACGGTTAGGCCCCTGCACTTCCACTTCCATATAACTCAAGCCGCGTAATCCCACATCAATCGAGGGAATATCATTCGCAATAATCGCTGTGTCAGAGATCAAAATGACATCCGCTTTCAACAAATCTTTATTCGCCGCGACGAAATTTCCTAAATTATCAGAGCCCACTTCTTCCTCACCCTCGATCATGAACTTCACATTACAGGTCAAATTTCCGGACGCTAGCATCGCCTCAAATGCCTTTAAATGCATAAAAACCTGCCCTTTATCATCACAAGCACCACGCGCATAAATCACCTCGTCTTTAATGACTGGTTCAAAAGGAGGATTATCCCAAAGTTCCAACGGATCTGCTGGCTGCACATCATAATGGCCATAGACTAACACGGTAGGCGCAGCAGGATCCACCATTTTCTCCCCATACACAATTGGATAACCGGGGGTTTCTTCCAATCTCACCTGATCCGCACCCGCCAAGCGCAAATTATTTGCGACCCATTCCGCTGCCTTGCGTACATCACCGGCATAAGCAGGATCCGCCGAAATCGAAGGAATACGTAATAAGTCCAAAAGCTCCGCCAGAAACCGATCCTTGTGAGCGGCAATAAATTCGTGTGTTGATTGCATAATTTTTGAAGTTGAAGGCTATAAACGACCTTTACGAGGAATAAGATACATCCGACTTTCCGTACCTGAAATGATCCGACCGATATTTTTACGGTGTGTAAAGATCACAAGAAATGAAATAATGAATCCAAAATAAATCAAAATAGGCAACTCCTTCCCAAACACCCCAAACTGAAGCAGTAAAGGAAAGACTAATGAAGTGACCATCGAACCTAAGGAAACATAATGCGAGATCGCAAATACCAGCAAAAAGACCAAACTACTCACGAGTGCTGCCTGCGGATGCAAAGCGATCACCATGCCTAATGTGGTGGCAACACCCTTACCTCCTTTGAAATCACAAAAAACGGGAAGTAGATGACCAATAATGGCTAAGAAACCAAACAAGATTTTAAGCGTTACGCACGATTCCCAATCCACTAATCCAAAAGTGTATAGAACGGTCGCTAAACTCGCCGCAGCAAAACCTTTCAACGCATCCACAAACAAAACAATCGAACCTGCTTTTTTACCTAAGACACGAAACGTATTCGTGGCTCCGGCATTTCCACTTCCATGCTGGCGAATATCAATTCCGTGGTACTTATCGCCATACCAAATAGCCGTAGGGATAGACCCTAACAGGTAACTTAGCAAAGACAGGCCCACGAGAATGAATAGCATGATTAAATGGTTGTAACCTTGTAAATATAGGACGCCAAGTTTATGAAATCAAATACAGTAAAAACATTCTTGAAATGTTTAAACTTTCGTCTTTATAATGTTCTAAAATGAGAAATTAACGGAAGCCATTAGCCTGAATCGCTGCGGATTACCGTGATCTAAATACGTCAAACGGTGGAAGGCTTGCACCCGTAAAATCTTGAAAATATTATCTATACCATACCCTACTTCCGCAAAGGGTTTGTTCGGATCCAAGGAGTCAAAAGCATATTGATCGAGGAATTTCGAACGCAAAGGGCTATTCACATCCTTCATAATTTCATGATTCGCTGACCGCTGACTTCCCATCAAGATATTTCCCGAGGCAATAAAGCGCCATTTTAATTTCTTGATCAACGGAATGCGGTTAAACAACAACCCTTCAAAATTGTGGTTGTATTGAATGGAGGCAAATTGATCACTTACGAATTCAAAATAATTCATGGTCGAATAAGCCGAACGCACAAAGAAAAAGGTCTCATTTCCTAAATGCGGAAACAAGAGCGGCGCTGGCAAATTAGATGGCGTATAACCGGCTGTAAACGTGTAATCAGAACGGCCGAGGGTTCCTAGTCGAAAAGTTTGGTAGGCTTTTAAAGTCACCCGGTCGTAGGTAAAATCACCCCCTAGAAAACCTTTGAATCCATGTTGGTATTTTAAGGTCACCACCGGAATTCGTTTCGTCGCTAAGGTAATACGCTCGTTCCCGTTCATGATAAAGGTTTCGTTTTTAGCAAAACGTAACTCCACCGTCGCGAAGGTCTCTTGGTAATAATCCTGCACCGCAGATGCACGGCCTAACTCTGGGTTCAACCGGTATTGAAAACGGAATAAAGGATCGAACGATCTTGTGTTCAAAGAAGTGGTTACCGTCAATCCTTTGTAGAATTCAGACGAGAAAAAGGCCTCCGACTCCCGTCTGAAGAATGCCCCAGAAAAGGCTCCCCAACGAGTAAACGAATAAAACAATTTATTATCCCCTATCAATTCAGGCGTTAAACCCACGCGTTCGATATCGTAAGAATGTCGAATACCGGCGACAGTCCATTTCTTTTTAGAGAATAGGTAATTCACTTCGGCGGAGTATTTGGGCACTAAATCTTTTGTACCAAAACCTACGTTGCCTCTTAAAATCCAGTGCTTGTCAAAGTTCGCATTCGTTCTAAAACCTAAACGCAAACGAGCCCCTTCTATTTTATTCACCGCAAAGCTGGAAACATAGGGCCCCACTTCGATGTCATTGAATTTCTTGTATCCACTCAGAATAATCTCTGCGATTTCGACGTAGGTTCGAACAATGGGGAGATTTTGCACGGAGTCAATTAAGGCCGAGGCCATAATATCTTGCGTACTCAGGGGTTCATGCCGGGCATATTTCCAAAACTCCGGATTAGGCTGCATCGCATCTTCCGCCACCTCCGTGGTCAAATCATAAAAACCTAAATCGTGCGGTTTATTAACCACAAAATCTTTGTTCGAGATGTACATTTTCAATAACATCCCGGCGCTGCCTTTGGTGATTTCTTCTAAGTCGATTAAGAAACGCGTTCTGGCTGGCAACCAGGCTCCAGAGCTAGTTTGCTCTAATTCTTGGGATATTTTAATCTTGTCAATAAAGTTCAAATTCGCCCCTTTGTCTACTGCCGCATCGATTTGTACTAAAGCTAGGGAAGTGGTATCGATCCACATTTGGCCCCTAAAAACAAGATCCATCGGATTCTTAGGATCGAAATCTAGTTGATAACAGATATGGCCATCCACATTTACGGTATCCCCTAAAAAATAGCTATAGCTCCCTTTCCAGTTATCTCCGATCGGACTCGCAAAATCCTTGCCAAAAAAGCCCACGTAGTTTTGGTAGAAATTATAATTCGCCACTAAATTTCCACCTACCAGCTGCGAAATCAAGGAACCATCCTTTACTCCCACGCCTTTGATGTTTGTCTTGTTAATGACCTCTTTCTTACGCTGCGGGCTTTCCAGGTAATAAAACTTGCCCACAGACTCTGAGATGTAGGTAGGGATAATTAACTTTCCATCTTCACCGGCTATTTTTTCAAATTTCTTAATCGCTTGCGCGATATCCTTCATCACCTTCTTCTCCTTGAACTTCTCTGAGATGTTATCCACATCGAGTTCCATCTTCGCGTAGGAATCATACTCATACGCTGATAGCTTCGAACGATCATTTTTTTCGCGGTTTCGAATGACACCACGTAAGATTTTAAAAGCCGGATTTTCGCCTGAATAGACGATTACCTCCGCCATTTCACGACCCGTGGGTTCTAATTGAAAATCAACTTCCTGTAATTTAGAACCACGTGTTATTTTCTTTACACGCTTTTTATAACCCACAAAAGAAGCAAAAAGACTATCTGCGGAATATTTTGAATTTAAGGTAAACTCCCCTTGAAAGTTCGTTGTAGCTCCTTGACTGACCCCTACAAGGCCTACGGATGCAAAAGGAATGGGGTCTCCATTTTTTGAATCAGTCACTCGCCCTTTAATTACGAATTGAGCTGCAGACGGAAAAACCGTTAAGTATAAGAAAAATGCCAGCAAAATGCTGAATTTCAATTTCATGGAGGGGGTTTTAATGGCAAACGTTACAAAAATAACAAGCTACCCGAATATTTCACTATACGTCGGCACATTTCTGTGTTTCGTCTAAGAAGTTTTTGAATTTCTCCAAAGCCCGCGCCCGGTGTGCAATTTGATTCTTCTCTGCCAAGGTCATTTCGGCAAAAGTGCGTGTCTCGTTTTCTGGCTGAAAAACAGGATCATACCCAAAGCCTTGCGTACCGCGAGGCTCCTCCACGATGTCGCCTTGAATCTCACCTTCGAATGAAAAATAGTTTCCCTCTGCAAAATAGGTTAGGACGGTCACAAAACGCGCGCGGCGATTCTCAAGGCCAGCTAAGTTATGCAAGAGTAATTGGAGATTGGCTTGATCATCTTTCGGCTCTCCTGCATAGCGCGCAGAATAAACACCCGGAGCACCATCTAGGGCCTCTACTTCGAGACCTGAATCATCCGCTAAACACGAAACGTAGAATTTTTCGGCGATATAACGCGCCTTTTGAAGCGAGTTTTCCGTGAGAGTGTCGCCTGTTTCAGGAATTTCTTCAGTTAGTGCTAAAGTGCTTAAATCCCGAACGGTAAAATGATGTTGCAACAAGGCACTAAGTTCTTCGACTTTGTGCTTGTTTTGGGTCGCCAAATACAGGATAGGCAACATTATTGAGCAGAAACTACTTCGATTTCAAAATACAAAGGAGAATAACCTGGGATCGATGAATTACCAGCCGTTCCATAGGCGATGGTATAGGGCAGAATGGCCTTCGCCTTTTCCCCTACCTTCATCTTTAAGACCGTTTCCTCAAACCCTGGAATCAGTTGACCTGCCCCAGCGGTGAAAGTTAAAGCCCCTGAGCCAAATTTGGAATCATAAATCACCTTATTGCTCGCATCTGTCTGGATGTAGCCGTAGCCTAAACGGCCTAGGTAATTCACTTTCACACTTTGGCCCGCTACAACGGCTGCACCACTTGGATTTTCAAGCGTCTTTTGGAATACTAAACCCGAAGTCGTTTTCTCCGGCGAAGTAAAACCGTAGGTAGTTTGCATCGCCGTGATTTGATCCGCTTGATTTTTAATGGAAACCACTTCTACTTCCGCCTTAATGACAGAATAAGCCGGAACACTCCCGAAAGAATTCGCGCCAAACGCTAAAGAAGAGGGCAACAAAAAGGTACCCTTATCCCCCGCTTTCATCAGTGAGACAGGAAGGGTAAACATGCTTTGGGAAACACCAAAAATGATAGATTTTGATTGATTTGCTACTTTAGACGTCGAATCAACAAAGGTTCCGTCTAATAAAGTCAGTTTGTACTGCATGGTCACTAAATCAGCTACCGCAGGAGCGGCCGTCGCACCGGCAGAAACAATGGAATAATACATTCCGTCTGCTGTTTTTTGGTACGATAAATTACGCTGTTTCAGGTAATTTTG
>Ga0213920_1001887_pt1 | contig 10751 bp, 8 predicted proteins | sample McNCre1117MG_FD_161054 | JGI IMG/M metagenome (GOLD analysis project Ga0213920, IMG submission 161054) | Freshwater microbial communities from McNutts Creek, Athens, Georgia, United States - 11-17 MG | ecosystem: Environmental > Aquatic > Freshwater > Creek | place: USA: Georgia | collected...
ACAACCTACGCCTGTTTGAGCACCCGAAGGAAAAGCTGTCGCACTACTCCAAGCGCACCGTGGACATCGAGTACCGTTTCGGTTTCCAGGGTTCTGAGTTTGGTGAGCTCGAGGGCATTGCCAACCGCACCGATTTCGACCTTCGCACTCACTCGCGCGAGTCTGGATCGGACCTGAGCTACTTCGATCAGGCCAAGGGTGAGCGTTGGTTCCCATACGTGATTGAGCCGGCTGCCGGTCTTACTCGCTCGCTCATGGCATTCCTGGTGGATGCCTACGCCGAGGACGAAGCGCCTAACACTAAGGGTGGGGTTGACGTACGTACCGTTCTGCGCCTGGACTACCGCTTGGCTCCGGTGAAGGCTGCGGTTCTGCCGCTTTCGCGCAACGAGGAGCTCTCTCCAATCGCCCGCAATCTCGCTGCAGAGCTGCGCGGTTACTGGAACATCGAATTCGATGACTCGGGTGCAATCGGTCGTCGCTACCGCCGCCAGGATGAGATCGGTACTCCGTTCTGCATCACGGTGGACTTCGACACTCTGGATGACCAGGCAGTTACCGTGCGCGAGCGCGACACCATGCAGCAGGAGCGCGTTTCGCTCTCCAAGCTGCGTGAATACCTTGGCGGCAAGCTGGTTTTCTAGTTGAATCAGCTAGCGGCAACCGAGACCGCCCCGGCAACTTCTTTGCCGCGGGCGGCTTCCGGGCTTAAGTTCGGCAAGTTGGAGATCGGCACACCCGTTGTGCTGGCTCCGATGGCTGGAATCACCAACACTGCGTTTCGCAGGCTTTGCCGCGATTTCGGTGGCGGACTCTACGTCTCGGAAATGATTACCAGCCGCGCGTTGGTTGAACGCACCGATGAATCGATGCGCCTGATTGGGCATCACCCATCGGAGCAAATTAGGTCTATTCAGCTATACGGAGTAGACCCGAAGACCATCGCAGAGGCCGTGACCATGCTGGTTGCAGAGGATCGCGCCGACCACATCGACCTCAATTTCGGTTGCCCGGTTCCAAAGGTCACCCGCAAGGGTGGCGGTTCGGCTCTTCCGTGGAAGCAAGATCTCTTTGCCGCAATCGTGAAGTCGGCGGTCAAGGCCGCGGGTGACATCCCGCTCACCGTCAAGATGCGCAAGGGCATCGATGCCGACCACCTAACCTACCTGGATGCCGGGCGCGCAGCCCGCGATGCAGGTGTTGCCGCAATCGCTCTGCACGGGCGCACGGCAAGCGACTACTACTCGGGTAACGCGGACTGGAGCGCAATCGCCAAGCTTCGCGAGGCGATCACCGACATCCCTGTGCTTGGCAACGGCGACATTTGGTCGGCTGGCGACGCCATTCGCATGGTGCGCGAGACCGGCGTAGACGGCGTTGTGGTTGGCCGTGGCTGCCTCGGGCGCCCGTGGTTGTTTGCAGACCTCCAGGCCGCCTTCGACGAATTCCAGCGCGACCCAAACTCCAACGCCGCCATCGACCCCGTTCAGCCAACGCTAGGCGAGGTTGCCGCGGCGTTCCGCCAGCACACGGTCCTGCTCACCGAGTTCTTCGATGAGGAGATTCGCGCCTGCCGCGACATCCGCAAGCACGTTGCCTGGTACTTCAAGGGCTACCCGGTTGGCGGTGAGTTCAGGGCCGCGCTAGCTCAGGTTGAGTCGCTCGACCACATGGACGAGATCTTCAGCACCCTCGATTGGGACGCGCCGTATCCCGGCGAAGGCGCAGAAGGGCCACGCGGTCGTCTGGGCACAGCTAAGACCTGCTCTTTGCCGGAGAATTGGCTGGATTCTAGAGAACTCACCGGCGCCCAGCGAAAGTTGCTGGTCGACGCCGAAATCAACGTTTCGGGAGGCTAAATGGCCGAGCAAGGCTACACCGATTTCGATCGCCAGCGATTCCTGGCCGAGGATCGTCGTCCGGGCACCGCGCGTGGCGAGTTCACTCGCGATCGCGCACGAGTCTTGCACTCGGCTGCCCTTCGCCGCCTAGGTGCCAAGACCCAGGTTCTCAGCCCTGCCAACGGCGGCAACAACGATTTCGCTCGCACCCGCCTTACCCATTCGCTGGAAGTCGCTCAAATCGGTCGGGAAATGGCAGCCGACCTCGGCCTGGATCCAGATGTAGTCGACCTCGCGTGTCTTGCGCACGACCTCGGCCACCCTCCGTTTGGGCACAATGGCGAAAAGGCACTCAACGCATGGGGTCTCGAGTTTGGTGGTTTCGAGGGCAACGCCCAGACTCTGCGCCTGCTCACTCGCATAGAACCGAAGGTTTTCGGCACTGATGCCCGCCCCTTCGGCCTCAACCTAACTCGCGCGGCGCTCGATGCGTCGGTGAAGTACCCGTGGTCTCGCGCCGAGGCGCAACAGAGCAACCCCGGTGAAGTAAACCTCAAATTTGGTTACTACACCGATGACCAGCCCGTTTTCGACTGGATTCGCATCGGTGCGGATGCCGGTGTGAAGTGTGTTGAGGCCCAGGTGATGGACTTCGCCGATGACGTGGCCTACTCCGTGCACGATTTTGAAGACGCCATTGTTAGCGGCTACATCATTCTTGAAGACCTTGCCAATGCTGCAAACGAGGGCGAGATAATCGGCAAGATTCACGACTGGGCCGGTGGCCGCTTCACGCACCTGCAGCTAACTCAAGCGTTGCACCGTCTACGCAAGAATCCGTACTGGTCCGATTCCTACGATGCATCCCAGGCAACTCTGGGCCGCCTCAAGAACCTCACTTCGTCACTTATTGGTTCGTTTGTACAGCGCACCACCTCTGCCAGTTTCGCCTGGGCCCAGGAAGGCGAGATTTCGCGGTACAACTCACAATTGCAGGTTCCGCTTGCTGTTGCCGAGGAAATCGCGGTGCTCAAGGGCGCCGTTGCAGCATTCTTGATGACCCACGATAGCCGCAGGCCGGTTTACGAATGGCAGCGCGCACTGCTGACCGAATTGGCAGATGCCCTACTTGCCGCTAACGGTAGGCACCTAGACGCCTATGCAACTAGCGCGTGGCAGTTGGCAACCACCGATGAACAGCGCCACCGCGCCATCATCGATCACATCGCCTGTCTCACCGACCAAAGCGCCATCAGCCTGCACCACCAGCTGGTCACCGTAGGTACTAGGTAGTCGTGGCTGGCAAGATCCGCAACGCGGACATCGAAGAGGTTAAGGCTCGTATCAACATCGCCGATGTAATTGGCGACTATGTTGTTTTGAAGAACGCCTCGGTTGGTTCGCTCAAGGGTCTGTGCCCATTCCACGACGAAAAGTCACCGTCGTTCAACGTGCGTCCCGCACAGGGCTTCTACCATTGCTTTGGTTGCGGTGAGGGCGGTGACGTTTTCAAGTTTGTTCAGCTCATGGACGGAATCGGATTCACAGAGTCCGTTGAAAAGCTGGCCGCGCGCATCGGCTTCGAACTCACCTACGAGGCCGGCAGCGGAACCGCCACGCCATCGGGGCTTCGCAACCGCATACTCGAGGCCAACGCCGCCGCCGCAGAATTCTTCCAGAACCAACTTCGCACCGATGCCGGTGAGCCGGCACGCTCGTTCCTGGTCGGCCGTGGTTTCGACCAAGCGGCCGTCGAACACTTTGGAATTGGCTTCGCTCCGCGGGGCTGGGACAACCTCACCAGTCACCTCAAAGCTCTCGGCTTCACCATCGATGAGTTGGTAAACGGCGGTCTTGCCGCAGCCAGCGACAAGGGTGGTTACGACAAATTCCGTGGACGTGTGATTTGGCCAATCAAGGACCAAACCGGTGCTTACATAGGCTTTGGGGCCCGCAAGCTGTTTGAAGACGACAACGGGCCGAAGTATCTAAACACCTCGGACACGCCCGTCTATCACAAGTCGCAGGTGCTCTACGGTATCGATCTGGCGCGCAAGGACATCTCCAAGCAACGACAGGTTGTTGTGGTTGAGGGCTATACCGATGTGATGGCCTGCCACCTTGCCGGCATCACCACCGCTGTTGCTACCTGTGGCACGGCTTTTGGTGAGGACCACATTCGTGTGCTCAATCGCCTGCTAAACAGCGATGGCCCACCTGCCGAGGTTATCTTCACGTTCGACCCAGATGCCGCAGGGCAAAAGGCCGCGATGCGCGCCTTCGAGGACTCCCACAAGTTCCAGGCGCACACCTTTGTCGCCGTTGGCCCCGATGGTCTCGACCCTTCGGACCTGCGTCAGCAGCGCGGCAATGAGTCGGTTGTTGAAATGATCAAGAATCGAAAGCCGCTATTCGAGTTCGCAATTCGTCAGCGCCTCTCGCAGCACAACCTGGAGACGCTTGAAGGACGGGTTTCAGCGGCGCGCGCTGCGGCACCCATCATCGCTGGTATCCGGGATGAAGCGCTTCGCCCCGCCTACGCGCGTGAACTGGCCGGCTGGGTCACTCTGCCGCCTGAGGAAGTGGCCAGGATTGTTTCGGAAGCGGTTCGAGGGGCCAAATCCCAGGCCGTGCAGGGCATGCGCCTAGATGCCGCGCCGGCAGCCTCAGCGCAGCAGCAAAACCAGCCTTCGTCTGAGTACCCGCCGGTGAACCCACGCGACCCGGTAGCCATGGTGGAGCGCCAGACGCTCGAAGTTCTGGTGCAGTGCCCACAGGTGTTCAATCAGGGGCAGCTTGCACGGCTGGCTCAAATCGGAATGTCTTACCCCGCACATAACGCCATTTTGCAGGCGCTTGTTGCCGCACTTTCTGCGAATGCAGACACCTGGCTGGGTCGGATTCAACAAACCTGCCCTGCATCGCTGCAGTCGATGCTGCTCGGCCTCGCCGCAGCCGACCTCCCAGTTGCATCAGAGGACAAGATTTTGCCCTTCGGACAGGCCGTCGTGAATAAGGCTCTGCAGCGCGCGCTCGCGCGTGAGAAGGCCGAGGTGCTGGCCAGGCTTAGCCGCACCGATGCGGTGGCAAACCCGGATGATTATGCGCAAATACAGAACCGCTTGGTTACGCTCGAGCGCGAGCGCCGCGCGCTGATGGGGGAGTAGTGGCTGTCGACCCAAACCTAGTTGCCATCGAGCCACGCCAGCTGCCCGAATTCATCGCTGCTGCCACGGATGCCGGCGCGCAAGTTTCACCACTGACCCACGAGGTTGGTGCGTTGATCTGGACCGACTATCACCACCCGGAACAGCTTGCCGCGCACCTTGCCACCAACCCCCAGTTGGAATGGGTGCAGCTGCCTTGGGCGGGCGTTGATGCCTTTGCCAATATCATTTCGCACCCGGTGCGGTTCACCTCTGCCAAGGGCAGCTATCGTGAGCCGGTTGCCGAGCACGCCCTAATGCTTTGCATGGCACTCGGTAGGCGTTTGGCGGAGCGAGTGCGCGCTAAAACCTGGGGCGAGAAGTGGGCCGTGAGCCTCTACGACTCCAACGTCGTGATCGTTGGTGGCGGGGGAATCGCCCAGGAATTACTGCTTCAGCTGCAACCATTTCGAGCCAGTGTCACTGTGGTGCGTAGGCATCCGGCGCCGATGTCGGGAGCAGCGCGCGTAGTTGGGCTCGACCAGCTAGATGAGGTGCTACCTGCCGCCCAATTCGTGGTTTTGGCCTGTGCCCTCACCGATGAAACCCGCGGGCTGTTCGACGCCAAGCGTCTCGCGCTTCTAGACGCGAGCGCATACCTGGTGAACGTTTCGCGCGGTCCGGTAATCGACACTATGGCACTGATTGCCGCCCTAAACGCTTGGCTGCTCGCCGGCGCCGGAATCGACGTAACCGACCCAGAGCCGCTACCCGAGGGTCACCCGGGCTGGGAATGCGAGAATCTGATTGTCACGCCGCACACTGCCGACACGCCGGTGCAGGTAAATCATTTCTTCGCCATTCGCATTGGCCAAAACGTTCGAGCCTATCTCAATAGAGGCGACTGGGTTGGCACGGTTGACCCCAAACTCGGCTACTAAACCAGCACCAAATATCGTGTCGCATGGATTTGGGATATCGGCAAATATTTGCTAATGTATTTCAAGTGCCGCAAGGCACTGATCCCCGATAGCTCAATTGGCAGAGCATTCGGCTGTTAACCGGAGGGTTCTTGGTTCGAGTCCAAGTCGGGGAGCCAATAGCAGTGCTATAACGCGCAGGAGGCCACTATGTTCCAGTGGATCCAGAGCAAAAAATGGGTACCGGACCTCGTGTTCGGTGCCTTTTTTGCTTTAACTCTGGGTTTCATCGATTACGCCCTTCAGGGCTCGAGCGGGCTTATCGCTTCGCTGCTAATCGGTGCCAGCTTCTTCTTCGTGCGTGAGTACAGCTACGCGGCCGTGGCACTCGTTGCCATCGGCAGCATCACCGAAGTGAGTTTGGGTCTGCTGCCAACCATCGCAGGCTTTGCCGTGGTGGCCCTGGTGTTTGCCTCCTCGGCACTCGGTTCGCGCTTCTGGAGCCTAATGATCATGGTTTCTTCCATGGTTTCCGGCATTGTGGTGGCCTACCACACCGCCTTCAGTGCTTCCGCGTTCTCACAAATCTCCGGCATCAATGTCTACAACACCGATGGCCGCTTCTGGATGTTCATGCTCGCCGCGGCCTCAGTGGTTGGCCTTAACGGCCTGGCTTGGCTTCTCGGCGGCTTCATCATCGAGTTCTATCGTCAGCGTTACACAACGCGCGAGCGCGACCTCGTTCAGGGGCACAACCTCAAGACCATGCTTGAAATGGCGGAGCAAAATCAGCGATTCCTTATCGCCTCCGACCTCAATGAATCGGTGCTGCAGCGCGTTTCATCAATGCTTACCCTCACCGATGGAGCCCGCTACGCCGCGCGCCTCGAACCCGAGATTGCCACTCGCACCCTGGATAGGCTTGCGGAAATAATCCGTGTGACCCACGGTGAGACCCGCCGCCTGTTTGACATGCTCAATAAGTCGGTTCAGGTTGCTGCCGCACCGCCAAACATCAACGACCTCGAAACCCTCGCAGCTCAACTGCGCGTTGAGGGTTACCCCGCGCGTTTGAACCACAACGGCACGCGCCTGGCGCTGATTCCGAGTGCCGAGCTGGCCGTATACCGCATCGTATTCGATGCCGTGGACAACGTGCGCAAGCACGCGCCGCTCGGAACCGAGATCGATATCGACTTCAACTGGTCGGATGCCGGCATGCAGGTAATTGTCAAAGACAACGGCATCGAGGTAGCCAACCGAGGAACCGCGGCGGCGCAGTCAGCCGGAATCGACATAGCTGAGGCAGTTGAAACCGACCTGGATTCGCTCACTGCCGAGATAACGGGACCGGGAATCACCGGCATGCGCGAGCGCGCGCAGTTATTTGAAGGCAACATCGAAGCCCACTTCGTTCCTGGCGTTGGTTTCACCCTAAACGCACTATTCCCAGGGGTAGAGGACTACCTTCAAGAGCGAGCCCGCTAAATGAGCAAGCGCATCCGCGTTGGCCTGCTCTTCGGCGACAGCGCAACCCGTGACGGCAGGCGCCTGCTGCTAGACACCGTGCCCGAACTCGATGTTGTCTACGAAGAAGAAGACGGACTCCGTGCCATCGAGGCAATCTCCGATGTGAGCGTCGATGTGATTTTGGTGGACAACCGTTTGCGCTCGATCAGCGGATCAGACTTCATCCGCAAATACCTTCGCCGCAACCTCACCGATGGCGCCAACCTGCCCGCTTTCGTGCTCACCGGCCCCTTTTCATCGGTGCCGATGGCCATGGAGGCCGTGCGCTGCGGAGCCGACGACCTAGTAACCGAGGACGAATCGGCCGAGGATCTCATCGATGCCCTGGTGCGAGCCGGAACCGAGGACAAACTAGTTGACCTCGATGAGTTGCGGGCCTTGTTCCAAGCAGACGGCCTCGTGAACGGTTCAAACACGCGTTGGTTATTGCGCTTGGCGGATCTTTCGGCGGGGGAGCAGCAGGTCTTGGATGCCCTCGCTGAAGGCAACGAATTCGCAGAAATACACGAGGCCACCGGACTCAGTGTGCGCCAGGTACACCAGAGCCTAAACGCGATTCAAGGCCGCTTCCAGGTTGCCACCAGGGCGCAGTTGGTTCTGTGTCTATACGAAGCGGGACTAATTCCGGCCTAAAACTGGCCTAGCCCTCCAGCTTGTCTTTTCCGGGCAACCAGCTGATGCCTGCTTTGCCCCAGTCATTCTTCATGACAATCTTCTTGGCGTCGCTCAAGTGCGGTTCGGCCAGTCGGTTAGCATACAAAATGCCGTCCAAGTGATCAAACTCGTGCTGGAAGATGCGAGCCAACCAACCGGTTGCCTCAATGTCAACCGGTTCCTGCTTCAAGTTCACGCCACGCAAGTGAACCCAATCGGCGCGCTTGAGCGGGAAACGCTCGCCAGGGATGCTGAGACAGCCCTCCTGCTCGGTGGCCCAATCCGCTTCGCCAGATTCAATCGGGCCAACCTCAAGGGTTGGGTTAATAACCTCACCACGCACCGGGTTACCCTCGGCATCCTCGTAGTCGTACACAAAGACGCGCAGCCCAACGCCAACCTGCGTGGCGGCTAGTCCAACACCCGGGGCCTTGTCCATGGTCAAATACATATCCGCGATGAGCTGGGCCAACTCCTCATTGAAGTCGGTAACCTCTGCGGCGCGGTTGTGAAGGACGGGCTCACCCGTGATGCAAATACGTCTAACTGGCATTAGTCAAATTTACCAAAACCCGAGGTGAAAGGTAGCGGTAGTCTGTAATGGCACCTTTTAGAGATGGAACCAATGCACCTTTTTACCGGATTCGACCTCCGTTACGTTGCGGTGGCGCTCGCGCTCATCGGTGCTGTTGCCCTGGCCTTTGGTGCACAGTGGCAAAACGATGCCGTTGGTGCGCAAGGTGGCAGCGGCAAGACCCACGGTTCACTCAGCCTCAAGCAAATGCTCAAACTGGTGCGAAACCCCAAGTGGTTAGTAGGCACCGGTTTGCTGGGTCTGGCCGTTGTTTTCCAGATCACCTCGCTATCCCTGGCTCCGCTAATTGTGGTTCAGCCGCTAGGCGCCATAGCGCTCGTGGTTACCTCGGTGCTAAACGCCCGAATCTCTAAAACCAAGCTCAACCGCGCCACCATGCTTGCAATCGGCCTATGCATCACAGGCGTGGGCGGCTTCGTGGCAACCGCCTCCACAATCGCGCACGAATACGTGCTCACCGATGGTCAAATGTGGCAGGTGCTGCGCATCCTCGCCGTCATCCTGGTAGTGGCAATCATCGTGGCCATTCGCAAAGCGAAAAACGGCAAGGCAATCTACTTCATCGGTGGCGCTGGTATCCTCTACGGATTCGTGGCAACCCTAACCAAGGTGGTCATTCAACGCACCTACCAGGGGCAGTTCGAATGGGTCACCCTGCTTTGCCTAGGCATGCTCGTAGTAGCAGTAGTCCTCGGAGGCTGGTTCGTGCAAAGCGCCTACGCCAGCGGCCCACCAGACCTCGTAATCGCCGGCCTCACCGTAGTAGACCCAATGGTTGCGGTTGGCATTGCCTCCACAATTCTGGGAGAAGCCCACCTCGCAAGCCCACTCACCGTAGTGCTATTCATCATCTGTGGGGGCACCGCAATCGTAGGTGTGCTCCTGCTCAGCAAGTTCCACCCGCAGATCCTGCTAGCCAAGAGCAAAGCCGCTGTCTGGGCCAAGCGCAAAACACGCTAATAAACTAGAACCGACCACGCACTCCAAGAAGGAGCGACAGATGGCCGACGCAAGCCACAACCCATTCGCGGCAAAGTTTGACCCAACCGCGCTCAGCACCCAGGCGCTGAACACGCTCTCGCGCCCGCTCAAAGTGGTAATCGCTTGCGATACCTTCCCGCCAGACATCAACGGGGCCTCGCGCTTCGCCGAACGCCTCGCCGGAGGCCTAGTTCGCCGCGGACACGAAGTGCACATCATGGCATCCGCCTACAACTCCAAACACGGCACCTTCACCGAAACCATCGATGGCGTACAAATGACGGTGCACCGCCTACGAAGCTACAAACTCCCACAGCACGAAACCCTCCGATGGCTATGGCCGCTGAGCATCCCAAGCGAGGCAGCGCGCATCTTCCGAGAAGTCAAACCAGACGTAGTACACATTCAGAGCCACCTGATCATGGGCCGGTTCATCGTAGGCGTGGCAAAGCGCATGAAGCTGCGCATCGTGGCAACAAACCACATCATGCCCGAGAACCTAATCAAATACTCGGTGATCATCCCACGCTTCCTCGAAGCCGCGGCAATGCGTTGGGCCTGGCGTGACGCCGGAAGATTCTTCGCCAAAGTAGACGCCGTAACAACACCAACGCGCCGGGCAGCCGAACTCCTAGAAGCCGCAACCGGCCTCCAAGGAGTATTGGCGATCAGTTGTGGAATCGACGCCAGCAAATTCAAAAACGCCAGCGCACCAACCAACACACCGCCACGAATCCTGTTCCTAGGCAGGCTCGACTACGAAAAGCACATCCACAACCTGCTAAAAGCAGTAGCAAAACTCCCCGAAAACCTCGGCGTAGAAGTAGAACTCGTAGGCAAAGGCGGCGAACAGGCCTACCTAGAAGAACTAGCCAGCGAACTAGGCATCCGCGACCGAGTGCACTTCTACGGCCACATCAGCGAAGAAGACCTACCAAAGGCATACGAACGCTGCACCGTATTCGCAATGCCATCAATCGCCGAACTCCAATCAATCGCCACCATGGAAGCCATGGCAAGCGGACGCCCGGTCGTAGCAGCCGATGCAATGGCTCTGCCACACCTCGTACACCACGGCGACAAC
>Ga0213920_1001888_pt1 | contig 10743 bp, 10 predicted proteins | sample McNCre1117MG_FD_161054 | JGI IMG/M metagenome (GOLD analysis project Ga0213920, IMG submission 161054) | Freshwater microbial communities from McNutts Creek, Athens, Georgia, United States - 11-17 MG | ecosystem: Environmental > Aquatic > Freshwater > Creek | place: USA: Georgia | collected...
ATCGATGTAAAGCGTGACTGGCGCCTCAACGAGCGTCACTACGGTGCGCTGCAGGGCAAGGACAAGGCTCAGACCCTGGCCGAGTACGGTGCAGACCAGTTCCAGATCTGGCGTCGTAGCTTCGACGTACCGCCTCCTCCAATCGACGACGCCGACCAGTACTCGCAGGCAAACGATGAGCGCTATGCAAACCTCGGCGAGAACGTGCCGAAGACCGAGTGCCTGAAGGACGTTCTTGAGCGCATGATGCCGCTGTGGAACGACGAGATCAAGGCAGACCTCACCGATGGCAAGACCGTCATGATCACCGCGCACGGCAACTCGCTGCGCGCGCTGGTTAAGCACCTCGATGGAATCAGCGATGCCGACATCGCTGAACTCAACATTCCAACTGGTATCCCACTGGTTTACAAGCTGGACGAGAACTTTGCTCCACTGGTTGCCGGTGGCGAATACCTAGACCCTGAGGCAGCCGCAGCCGGTGCTGCAGCCGTTGCCGCTCAGGGCGCAAAGAAGTAGTTCATTGGCATAACGCCCAGAACGGAAAATGGCCTCCCGATTGGGAGGCCATTTTTTCAAGCTTTGGTTACTCGATCTCGGTCCACTCACCGGTGGTGAGGTAGGAAACCTTGGTTGAGATATCAACAACGTGGTCGGCAAAGCGCTCGTGGTAGCGGCTAGCCAGGGTTACGTCCACGGTGTACATGGCGTTTTCTTGCCAGTCGTTTCCAAGCACAACCGAGAACACGTGACGGTGGAGTTCGTCCACGCGGGCGTCTTCGGCCTGAATCTCGCGCGCGAGGTTGACATCGGTGTTGCGAAGCAAAGTTGTAACGCGGCGGCCAAGCTCTACGTCTAGGCGGCCCATCTCGGCAAAGGTGTCGCGAAGTGCGGCAGGAACTGCGCTGCCAGGGTAGCGGTAGCGGGCAATCGCTGCGATGTGGCCAGCAAGCGAACCCATGCGCTCGAGCGAAGCGCTGATGCGAAGCGCCGAAACCAAAATGCGGAGGTCGCGTGCAACCGGCGACTGCTTGGCGAGAACGCGGATGACGATTTCGTCCAGCGCGAGCGCGCGGTTCTCGTTGGCTTCGGCAAGCGCAATTGCCTCATCGGCCAGGGCAACATCGGAGGTTAGAAAGGCGGTGGACGCCTTCTCCATGATTACTGTTGCGGCCTCGGCCATCTCAACCAGGCGAGTCTGGACATCGGAGAGTTGGTTCTGGAAAACTTCGCGCATGAGATCCCTTTCGCGTTCTACCAAAGTAATCTCCCAGCACATAGTTAACTAAACAAAAACTTAATCTGAACAAGAGGGGAATTGCCCCGCATCCTCGCTCTTTCAGGGTGGTTCAGTGTTCTAATCTGAAACTGAAGCACCCGTTGTTAACCTATTAAACAACTTCCAGCAGTTAGAGACCGGCTTTTGAAGCAATATAGCGATGGCGTAAGGGCATTAGACCTCGATGCCGCTGCCCAGATCAGCCCACAGCTGAGCGAACTGCTCGACGTGCTCTCTGCAGCCAGCGTGCTGGTAGACACCAATGGTCTCGTGGTTCGCGCCTCAACCTCGGCACTCACCCTGGGCCTGGTGCAATCGCACATGCTGGTGCACAAGCCGCTTGCCGAACTCGTAGATCGGGCTCGTGCCCGCCGCGAGGCCATCGATGGGGAATACGAACTCATTACAGGTTTGCGCGGCGAGCGCAGCTACGTTTACGCCCGCGCCGGCCGAATCGACAACAGCCTCGTGCTTCTGATGGTGGAAGACCGCACCGAGAGCAAGCGCCTCGATGACACCCGCCGCGACTTCATCGCTAACATTTCGCACGAACTTAAAACCCCGATTGCCGCAATTGGCCTACTGGCCGAAACCCTTGCCGACGGCATCGACGACCCAGCAACCGTGAAGCGCTTCTCCGGCAATATCAAGCGCGAGGCGCAGCGCCTAGGCGATTTGGTGCAGGACATCATCCAGCTTTCCAAGGTGCAGTCAACCGACAGTCAGCAGGGCTTTAGCGCGGTCGACCTCGACGAGGTTATCGCCGCTGCGGTTGAAAACAACTCGGTTTTGGCCGACACCCGCGGGAACACCGTGCAGGTGGCATCGGCGCCGGGCCACACAGTGTTTGGCAAGCGCGAGGCGCTCATCATGGCCGTTGGCAACCTCATTCAAAACGCAATCATTTACTCCGATGAGGGCAAGCTGGTTGGCGTTGGCCTGCGTTCGGTTGATGGGGTTGCCGAAATCAGCGTTATCGACAACGGCGTTGGCATCTCGGTAGAAGACCAAGAGCGAATCTTCGAGCGCTTCTACCGCGTAGACCAATCTCGCAGCCGCGCCACCGGCGGCACCGGACTGGGCCTTGCAATCGTGAAGCACGTTGCACTCAACCATCGCGGTGAAGTGCGCCTGTTCTCAAAGCCCGGCATGGGCTCAACCTTTACCTTGCGCATCCCAGAGATGCCGATTGAACTAACCGAAATGCTGGAGGCCTAATTGACCAAGGTGCTTGTCGTCGAAGACGAAATGAACCTGCGCGAACCGCTGGTGATTCAGCTGCAGCGCGAGGGCTACCAGACCATCGAGGCCGAGGACGGTATTCGGGCGGTTGCCTTGTTTGAGAGCGAGCAACCGGATCTGATTCTGCTCGACCTAATGCTGCCAGGCAAGAGCGGCAGCGAGGTGTGCCGCGCAATCCGTGCCACCAGCAACGTGCCAATCATCATGCTTACCGCCAAGGACACCGAGATCGACAAGGTTGTTGGGTTGGAAATTGGTGCCGATGACTACATCACCAAGCCCTACAGCACGCGCGAGCTGCTGGCGCGCATGAAGGCGGTCCTTCGCCGCACCGTTGAGCCTGCCGTGGTTGCAGGCAACCTCATCGAGGCCGGGCCGGTTTCGATGGACCTCGAGCGCCACCAGGTGTTTGTGCACGGCGAAAAGGTTGCGATGCCGCTGAAGGAATTCGAGTTGCTCGAACTCCTGCTGGAAAACGTGAACCGCGTTCTAACCCGCGGCCAGATCATCGACCGCGTGTGGGGCAGCAACTACTTCGGCGACACTAAGACCCTCGATGTTCACATCAAGCGCATTCGCTCCAAGATTGAGGACGACCCAGCCCGCCCGGTGCACCTGCTTACCGTGCGCGGCCTCGGTTACAAATTCGAGGTTTAGGGCCAAAGGTTAAACAAATAACCGCCGGGATGAATGTCCCGGCGGTTATTTGTTTAAGAAGTTAGTTGGTTGCAACCGGGGTTGGGGTTACAACTGCGTTGGAGTAGTAGTCGATTGTGTTGTCAACTACTGGAACGCTCATCTTGGCAACCTCGCTGGAGCCGTCAGCCGATACGTAGAACGAAACGGTGTCGCCAGCCTTGCCGGTGAGTGGCAGGGCGGTGAAGTTCTGTGGGCCGTAGACGAAGGTCTGGCCGGCCTTTACCGCGATGGTCTCAACGTGACCGAGGGTCTTGATGGAGATGTTGAGTGTGCCGTGGTTGCTCGAGTTGACCACGGTGCCGTAGAGGTCGCGGGTGGTGCCATCGGTGACAATAAGGAAGTTGCGGAAGGCAACAGAGGTGTTGCGTGCCGAGAACTTGGTGAGGTCTGCGCCAACGCCGTCGCTTGGAGCGTACGACTGAAGCGACTCAGGGTGTGGGTTGAAGCTGCAGCCAGCCACCGAAACAAGAACACCAGCGGCAAGGGCAATGCCTGCAAGCTTACGGACTACCAATTTTCCTCCTGCGAATCACGCAAATAGCCCTTCCAGTTTACCCTTATGATTTGGGGCATATTGTGGTAAAATTGTGGTTTCTGAAGGGAATTTTATGCGTTTTCAGGTTGGCGAAACCGTCGTTTACCCACACCACGGTGCAGCTCTAATTATCGAAAAGGCCGAGCGCACCATCCGAGGCGAGACCAAGCAGTACCTTCAGCTTCGTGTAGCCCAGACCGAACTCACCATTTGGGTCCCTGAGGACAACGTGGAAATGGTTGGCGTGCGCGACGTAATCGACAACGAGGGTGTCGAGGAAGTCTTCGGCGTTCTCCGCGCCGACTTCGTTGAAGAACCAACCAACTGGAGCCGCCGCTACAAGGCAAACCTTGAGAAGCTTGCTTCCGGCGATGTTGTGAAGGTTTCCGAGGTTGTCCGCGACCTGTGGCGTCGCGACCAGGACCGCGGTCTTTCTGCGGGTGAGAAGCGCATGCTTGCCAAGGCACGCCAGATTCTGGTTTCGGAGCTGGCTCTTGCCCGTCGCACCGATGAACTCGCTGCCGGTGCCGAACTCGACCAGGTTCTGGCCTCCTAAGGCGATCGGCCCAAATCCATGCGTGATCTAGCGGTGGTCCTGGTGGCTGCCGGTGAAGGTACGCGCCTGGGCCAAAACACTCCAAAAGCATTCGTGCCGGTTGCCGGCATGCCCATAGTTGAGCACGCCCTTGCCGGAATCGTTTCGGCAGCGGGCGTTTTCCACGTGAGCCTAGTTGCCCCCGATGGCTTCCATCCGCAGGCCGAAGCACTTGCTCAAAAGTATTCCACCACCGAAATCTCGGTTGTCGTTGTGCAAGGCGGCGAGGTAACTCGCCAGGACTCTGTTCGTAACGGCTTGACCGCGGTGCCGGAAAGCGCAAGCGTTGTGCTGGTGCATGATGCCGCACGCTGCCTGGCCACTCCAGCGCTTTTTGAGCGCGTAGCCGCCGCGGTTCGCGAATCTGGCGATGGCGTAATTCCGGTTTTGCCGGTTGTGGACACCATCAAGCGTGCCAGCGCCGAGGAGATCCTCGAAACCGTTGACCGCAGCCACCTGCGTAGCGCTCAGACCCCGCAGGGATTCCCGGCTAACGCGCTGCGCGAGGCCTACGCCGTGGCAACAGAAGACCACACCGACGACGCAGCCCTGTTCCAAGCCGCCGGTGGCCGAGTCATCTCGGTGGTTGGCGAGGCCAATGCCTTCAAGATCACTCACCCCGCAGACCTGGCTGCCGCGGAGCGCCTTTTCGCTGGCCAAATCCGCAGCGGCATCGGCACCGATGTCCATCGTTTTGCGGCCGATGGCCGAAGCCCACTAATCCTGGCCGGAATTGAATGGCCAAATGAGGTTGCTCTCGAAGGCCACTCCGATGGCGACGCGGTTGCACACGCTGTTGTCGACGCCATGTTGGCGGCGGCAGGCCTGGGCGACATCGGTGGCAATTTTGGTGTTGACCGCCCGGAGTACGCCGGTGCGAGCGGCGAGGTTTTCATCGCTGCAACCCTAAAGCTTCTGGCCGAAAACGGCTGGCGCGTGCAGAACGTTTCGGTGCAGGTTATTGGTAACCGTCCAAAACTCGCGCCACAGCGCGAACAGGCTCAGGCGCGAATGAGCGCACTGGTTGGCGCACCGGTTAGCATCGGTGCAACCACCACCGATGGCCTCGGCTTCCTTGGAAACAGCGAGGGCGTGGCGGCTGTTGCCACCGCGCTCATTGTTGGCAGCGCGAAGGTAGGCTAGCCACGTGACCCTTCACCTATACGACACCAAAGCTCAGGCGCTACGCGAGTTTGCACCGCTAAACCCGGGCAAGGTGGGCATCTACCTTTGCGGTCCAACCGTGCAGTCTGAGCCACACGTGGGACACCTCCGTTCGGCCCTTGCCTACGACCAACTGCGTCGCTGGCTCACCGCCAAGGGCCTAGAGGTGACACTGGTGCGCAACGTAACCGACATCGATGACAAGGTTTTGGCCAACGCCGAGCTGCGTGGCAAGCAGTGGTGGGCGCTGGCCTACGAGATGGAGCTTGAGTTCAACGCGGCCTATCGCGCGCTGCGTATTGCAGCCCCCACCTACGAGCCGCGCGCGACGGCAAGCATCCCGGAGATGCTCGCAATCATTGAGCGCCTCATTGCAAACGGCTACGCCTATCAGGCCACCGATGGCTCCGCCGACGTTTACTTTGCTGCATCCAAGTGGGAGGCCTACGGCGAACTAACGCGCCAAAAGATTGCAGACATGGCGGATGCCGGCGATGCCGACCCGCGCGGCAAGCGCGACCCGCGCGACTTCACTCTCTGGAAGGCCGCCAAGGCCGGAGAACCGGAGACCGCAGCTTGGGACACCCGCTTTGGTAAGGGCCGCCCTGGCTGGCATATTGAGTGCTCGGCCATGAGCACCAAGTACCTTGGCAGCGCATTCGACATTCACGGTGGCGGACTCGACCTCCGCTTCCCGCACCACGAGAACGAGCTGGCTCAAAGTCGCGCTGCCGGCGACGAGTTTGCCAACTTCTGGTTGCACAATGGGCTGGTAAACGTTGCAGGCCAAAAGATGAGCAAGTCGCTCGGCAACTCAATCTTTGCGGCCGATCTGCTGGCCGGAGGCAAGCCGTTGGCGGTTCGCTTCTGGCTTGGTTCGGCCAACTACCGCTCCATCCTCGACTTCAGCGAAAATTCGCTCACCGAGGCTCAGGCCAACGTGGATCGCATCGCTGCCTTCATGGAACGAGCAGCGCGGTTCGCCGGTGTCACCCCGGATGCCAACCAGGCGCTCGCCGCCCTTGCACCAGCGTTACCCGAAGAGTTTACTTCCGCCATGGATGAAGACCTCAACCTACCGGCTGCTCTAGCGGTTATCTTCGACACCGTGCGCGCGGGCAACGCCGCCATCGATGCCGCAGATGCGGATGGTGCGGCAACCGCGCTGGTGCAGGCAAACGCCATGCTGAGCGTGCTGGGCATCAACCCACAAGCAGCCGAATGGACTGAATCCGCGGGCGCAAATGCGGGTGAGCACGGGGCCCTCGATGCCCTCATTCAGGGCCTCATCGAGCAGCGCAAGCTGGCGCGCGCAAATAAAGACTTCGCCAAGGCGGATGAAATACGAAATCAACTATCGGCAGCGAATATTGCACTCAGCGACGCAGCCGACGGAACCCATTGGAGTGTTGTAAATGGCTAAACCCGGACGCCCAGGAGTGGCAAAAAAGAGCAAGGGCCCACGTGCCGGCACCGGTGGCAACGGCCGCCAGGCGCTAGAAGGCAAGGGTCCTACCCCTAAAGCTGCCGACCGCAAGGGTCACCCAGCTCAGAAGGCCCGCGAGCGCAAAGAGAAGTACGAGGCCATCGCCTCGGCACGCGGCATGCGCAAGGGCGAGTTCCTGGCACCTGCGGCCAAGACCGCCGGAACGCGTGGTGCGGGTACTCGCAACAGTGCATCGGTGGCCAAGGCAGCCGACGCCAACGAAGTTCTTTCGGGCCGCAACTCGGTTCTCGAGGCCCTGCGCACCAAGGTGCCGGCAACCGCAATGTACATTGCCGCCCGCATTGAGATGGACGACCGCGTAAAGGAAGCGATCAACATCGCCAACCACCGCCGCGTGCCAATCAACGAGGTTACCCGCGCCGAAATCGACCGTATGACCGGCATGGATGCCGTGCACCAGGGTATTGCCCTTCAGGTGCCGCCATACAACTACGAGCATCCGATGGAGCTGCTCGACAAGATTCTTGACCGCGACCAGGTTCCGCTGATCGTTGCCCTCGATGGCATCACCGACCCACGCAACCTCGGTGCGATCATTCGTTCGGTTGCGGCCTTCGGTGGCCAGGGCGTTGTTCTGCCACAGCGCCGTTCCACCGGTGTTACCGCCTCGGCTTGGAAGACCTCAGCCGGTGCTGCAGCTCGTGTTCCGGTTGCGCTGGCTGGTAACCTCACCAGCACACTCAAGGAGTTCAAGCGCCGCGGCCTGTTTGTGGTTGGTCTCGACGGCGATGGTTCGGTATCGCTTCCAAACTTCGACCTAGCAACCGAGCCACTGGTTATCGTGGTTGGTTCCGAAGGCAAGGGCCTTTCGCGCCTGGTTCAGGAAAACTGCGACGCCGTAGTTAGCATCCCAATCTCGGCAACCACCGAAAGCCTAAATGCGGGTATTGCCGCTTCCGTCACGCTCTACGAGATCGCTCGTCGTCGCGGCGGCCGCGCCTAAACTACAAAAAAGTGGTGGGCAACCGGTTTCGGTTGCCCACCACTTTTGTTTTAAGCGGTTTGCGCTATTGGCGCTTACCACGGTAATCCGGGTGCCAGTCTTTGCCGAGGAACTGATTGAAGGATGCCGGCTCGAAAATCATATTTCCACCCAGCGAATAGTTGGTGCACTCGCCAAATTTCAGGCCGTGTTCGGTGTCGTAGAAATCGATTCTCGCCTGGTCTAAATCCTTGGCTATCCTCTCGCAAAGTTCGAGCAGAAGGGCTAGGTTCCGCGGCCTAGGAATCTCCGCGTCGAGCGGGGCAAACTCCATGCCGTTGTATTCAACTGGGATGCGCTGCCATTGCGGTGACATGATTGCGATGCGGAAGCCTGTGAATCGCCCTTCGATTACTGCGATTGCCTGAACGCTGCCGTTGAAGGTCCAAACCTTGTAATCTGTGGCCACATCGCCATCTGGGCCCTCTAGGAACTCCTCGATAAAGACTCGTGGCACAACCTGGCTGTAGCCCCACTCCTCGAAGTGCGCGCCGCGCCTACCAAAATTCTGCGATAGCCATTGGGTGGTAATGCTTGCAACTAGCCCGAGGTCTAAGTTTTCTCGGCGGACCCACAGGGTAGACCAGTCGTTTTGGGCGAGGTTTGCCGGAAGCGCTTCATTCGCCGGGGCGGCATCGGAGACCACAATTAGGGCACCGCTACCGTGGTTTGTTTTGATCACGAACTTGCTCGGTAGGCCCGTTAGCCACTCGGGGTCGAAGATCGTGCCACTGGCGTATACCTTGGGCAGGTATTTTTCACCGATGCGCTTCGCCACGTAGTCGCGCACCGCCAGTTTGTCGGACAAAACCGTAAGCAGCGGGTCGCGATCGTAGCGAATCTTGTAGATCAGCTTCTCGGTGTAGTTGGTTGCATTACGCCCGCGCCGGTGATCGCGCCATTCCAGTAGTCCGGGAAGGGTTTTACGAACTCCTGCCCCGATCCGGGTTCTGAAACGAGTGTTCATGCTAGACCAGGTCTCGCCAATCAATTTCGTCGTCGTCAATCACCGTGATGGTGCCGGTTGGTACCGGGGCCGGCAATGTGAAGCTATCGGTGGTATTAGGCAGAATCAGGGCCTCTTCATCGGGGCGTTTGGCCAGTACGTTGATGATGTAATCCTGCACAGCGGCCGCCATCTCCACGTCGTGACCCGCCTCCTCGCTCATGTACCAGCGATGCTCCAGAACCTGGTGGTAGATCTCGGCCGGCTCCAGCTTGCCCGTGTACTCCCGAGGAATGGCAAGAATCACGGGTTCGAAGCTGTGGCTCAGCCACTCGTGAGCAAGCACCTCTTCGTCGGCGCCGAGTCGCTGGTGTTCAACCCTGTATTGGTCGAGGTCGTTTAGCAGGCGGCGTGCCTGGTTCTCTTCAACGTCCAGCCCGGTAAGCAGCAGCAGGCGGCGGCCGTGGTGTCCGGCATCAACAACCTTCGGCTGAATCTTCACCTCGCGGCCGGCACCACCAGAGGTGATGGCCAGCTCTTCGATGTCGAAGCCTAGTTCGTTGAGACGCTTCACCCGCTGGCTAATCTTCCAGCGCTCATCCGCGCCAATGATCTGCACGCCGGTGAGTTCGGTCCAGAGGTCACGGTATGCGGTGACGATTCGGTTGGAAACCGCTACGGCATCTACACCGGGTGCGGCGTTCCCGCTGGCAATGAGGTCCATCAGTTCACCCGCGATGTTCACCCGGGCAATCTCGAGGTCGTTCTCGCGCTGGCCGTTGCTCAGCCCGCTGTCGTAGAGGTGGCCGGTTTCGGCGTCTACCAGGTACGCTGCGAAACGGCCGGCATCGCGGCGGAAGAGCGTGTTAGACAGGCTCACATCGCCCCAGAAGAACCCCGCGATGTGCAGGCGTACTAGCAGCAGCGCGAGGGCGTCCACTAGCCTCGTGGCAGTTTCCTGGCGCAGCCCCTGGCTCCACATGGCTCTGTAGGGGAGTGAGAACTTGAGGTGGCGCGTGATGAGAACCGAAAGAAGCGGTTCGCCATCGGTGCTGGTGCGGCCATTGATGATGGCGAAGGGCTCAACGCTAGGCACTGCTAACTTGCCCAAACTCTTGAGCATCTCGTATTCGCGCTTGGTGAGTTCGGGCAGGGTTTCCTTGATTGCGATTACGTAGTCGCCCAGGTGTGCGAAGCGCACGGTGTGGCGGCTCAGACCCTTTGGAAGTGCTGCGATGTTCTCGGATGGCCAGGCCTCTAACGGCAAATGCCACGGTAGATCCAGCAGAGCCGGTTCTACCGTGGCAGCCGTGATTTCCAAGCTAGTGGAATTCACCATGTTTTTGATGCTTAGTTGAGGCGCTCGCCCGACTCAACGTCGAACAGGTGGATGATGCCCTCGCCAACGGCAAGCTTGATCTTGTCGCCAGCGTGTGGGTGCTCGGTGCCGTGAACACGTGCAACGATCTCGGTGGAAACGCCATCGAGCTGTGCGGTTCCGTAAGCGAAGCCGTCAGCGCCGAGCTCCTCGACTACGTCGAGTGCTACATCGAGACCCTTGCCGGTGGTTACGTCCATCGACTCCGGACGGATACCAACGGTGATCTTCTTGGCGCTGGTCTTTGCCAGTACGTCGCGCTCTACCGGGATGACTGCGTCGCCGAAAGCAACGCCGCCGTCAACGATGTCGAGCTGCAGCAGGTTCATGGCTGGCGAGCCGATGAAGCCTGCAACGAAGACGTTGGCTGGGCGCTCGTAGAGGTTACGTGGGGTGTCAACCTGCTGCAGGAGGCC
>Ga0213920_1001891_pt1 | contig 10733 bp, 8 predicted proteins | sample McNCre1117MG_FD_161054 | JGI IMG/M metagenome (GOLD analysis project Ga0213920, IMG submission 161054) | Freshwater microbial communities from McNutts Creek, Athens, Georgia, United States - 11-17 MG | ecosystem: Environmental > Aquatic > Freshwater > Creek | place: USA: Georgia | collected...
GCGCCGCCGATGCCGACGAAATGGATGTGACGAATGGCGTGTTTCATTTTTTATTTCCCTTCGCTGCGAGCTGCTCGCAGGCGGCCACCACTTGTGCAACGGCGTCCACCTGACGCACGGCATACGCCTTTTCGGCACAAGCCAACAAAGTGCGGCGCGTCATGAATTGCAGTCGGTCAGCCAAGTCTTGGGCTTTCAGTTCGTTTTGAGGAATCAACCAACCACCACCTGCGTCCACAACGAAGCGCGCATTGGTGGTTTGGTGGTCGTCCACCGCATGGGGGAACGGCACATAAATCGCAGCGGCGCCAACGGCAGCCAACTCGTTCACCGTGCTGGCACCGGCGCGCGCAATCACCACGTCCGCATCGGCAAACGCTTGTGCGGTGTCGTCGATGAACGGTGTCAACTCAGCTTGCACGCCCGCTTCTTCATAAGCGGCACGCAAAGCATCAATTTGTTTGGCGCCACTTTGGTGGGTGACGATGGGGCGTTGGTCGTGTGAAATCTTGGCCAAGGCTTGCGGCACCACCGTGTTGAGCGCTTGCGCACCTAAGCTGCCACCGACCACCAGCACGCGCAGCGGGCCCGTACGGTCTGCAAAGCGCTGCGCGGGTTCGGGTTGGTTCACAAAGCCATCGCGCATGGGGTTACCCACCCACTCGGCGTTCGGCAGCACCTTTGGAAAAGCGCTGAACGCACGATCTGCCACACCACGCAACACTTTGTTGGCCATGCCAGCGACCGAATTTTGTTCGTGCAACACCAAAGGCTTGCCACACAACACGGCCATCATGCCGGCAGGGAAAGTGATGTAGCCACCCAGGCCCACCACCACATCGGGCTTCACGCGACGCACCACACACCAGCTTTGCCAAAAGGCACGCAACAACTTGAAAGGCAACAGCGCCAAGGTTTTGACACCTTTGCCACGCACGCCACCAAAGGCCACGGTCTCGTAAGCAAAACCACGCGGCGGCACAAGCAAGCTTTCCATGCTGGGCGCTGGCGCACCGAGCCAATGCACGTTCCAGCCTTGCACACGCAATTGCTCAGCCACAGCCAACCCTGGGAAGATGTGGCCGCCAGTGCCGCCCGCCATGATGAGTGCGGTGCGTTGGGTCATAGTCGCCCCCCATGCATGACAACGCGGTTTTCAAAGTCGACACGCAACACCACCGCAATAGCGATGAGGTTCAACAAAATCGCAGAGCCGCCATAACTCATGAGTGGCAAGGTCAAGCCCTTGGTTGGCAAGGCGCCCAAGTTCACGCCCATGTTGATGAAGGACTGAAAGCCCATCCAAATACCCACGCCTTGTGCGACCAAGCCAGCAAACACGCGGTCCATCGCAATGGCTTGGCGGCCGATGTACATGATGCGGCGCGTCAGCCACATGAACAGGCCAATCACGGCGACCACGCCGACAAAACCAAACTCTTCACCAATCACAGCCAGCAAAAAGTCGGTGTGTGCTTCGGGCAACCAGTGCAGTTTTTCAACACTTCCGCCTAAGCCCACGCCAAAAATTTCGCCACGACCAATCGCAATCAACGAGTGCGACAACTGATACCCCTTGCCCAAGGCGTGCTCTAGGCTCCAAGGGTCAAGGTAGGCAAAGATGCGCTCGCGTCGCCATTCGGACGACGCAATGATCAAGCCAAACACGCCAATCAATGCTGCGGCAATCAAGAAGAACATACGGGCGTTCACGCCGCCCAAGAACAAAATGCCCATGGCAATTACTGCGATCACCATGAAAGCACCCATGTCTGGCTCAGACAACAGCAACAAACCCACCGCGGCCACCGCCGCACCCATCGGTGTGACAGCAGCGAAGAAGTTTTCTTTGACATCCATCTTGCGCACCATGTAATTGGCGGCGTACAGCAACACGCCCCACTTGGCTAACTCAGAGGGCTGGAAGTTCATAAAGCCTAAGCCAATCCAACGGCGCGCACCGTTGACCGACTTGCCAATGAAAGGAATGAGCACGGCAATCAGCAGCACGATGGACGCCACGAACACCCATGGCGCGATGCGCTCCCATGTGTTGAGCGGAATTTGAAACGCCAACAAAGCGGCTACGAATGCCACGAAGACAGACAAGGTATGACGAATCAAAAAATGCGTCTGCGTGTAACCCGCACCCATGCGTGGGTTGTCAGGAATAGCGATGGAGGCGGAATACACCATGATCAAGCCAAACATCAACAAGGCAAAGGTGACCCACACCAAAGGCTGATCAAACCCCTTGACATGCACAGGCGATGCTGCGGTACGTGTGAACTCGGTGCCGTGCACACGCACGGGCAAAGCATCCATGCCAGTCTCTGGCTCGGCGCCTAAGAGACGCCCAAAGCCCTGCTTCATGCGCTGCACGAAGGAGACTTGAATGGAGGTGACCATGTCGCTCACACCATGCCTCCTGCTTCTTCTACCAAGTGGTTGACCGCACTCACAAATACTTCGGCACGGTGCGCATAGTTGCGGAACATGTCCATGCTCGCGCAAGCGGGCGACAACAACACGGCGTCACCTGAATGGGCTTGTTCGCTGCACAACTTGACGGCATCTTCCAAAGTCGCGGCATCCAACAAGGTAACCCCGCTGTGTTGCAACACCTCGCGCAAGACGGGCGCATCGCGGCCGATCAGCACCACCGCACGGACGTAGCGTGCAACCGGCTCACTCAAAGGTGTGAAATCTTGGCCCTTGCCATCGCCACCCAAGATGACGACCAAGCGACGGTCCATACCCAGGCCATCCAAAGCAGCCACCGTAGCCCCCACATTGGTGCCTTTGCTGTCATCAAAATATTCCACGCCGTGCAATACGGTCACGGCTTCCACACGGTGCGGCTCACCTTGGTACTCGCGCAAGCCAAACAACATCGGCGCCAAATCGCCACCCGCACTACCCGCCAGCGCCAAAGCGGCCAAGGCATTGAGCGCGTTGTGACGACCACGGATGCGCAAAGCATCGGCAGGCATCAGACGCTGAATGTGAATTTCTTCATCGTCATCCTTACGGCGCTTACGTGTTTCATCTGCTTCTAAAGCACGCACCAACCACGTCATGCCATTGACGGTTTCAATGCCATAGTCGCCGGGGCGCTGCGGCACATCACCACCAAAGGTGAGGTGCGCACGCACTTGCGGTTTTTGCAATTTCACACGCACAGGCTCAGGCAACATGGCCATCACGCCTGCATCTTCGCGGTTGAGCACCATCACACCTTGCTTGCCAAAGATGCACATCTTGGCTGCGGCATAGCTATCCATGCTGCCGTGCCAGTCGAGGTGGTCTTGTGTGAGGTTGAGTACTGCGGCAGCAGTAGGCTCGAAGTTATCCACGCCGTCCAATTGGAAGCTCGACAACTCCAGCACCCACACTTGGGGCAGGTAGGGATGGTCTGCGGGCGGAGGTGGGGGTGGCACCAGCGGTGGCAAATTCGCATCGAAGGGCTCGTCGTCTGCAGCAATTTCAGCGGCCACTTCTGTGGCTTGCTCCACCTCTGTGCCTGTCAACGCCATTTGCGTTTCAGCATCACCTTCAATCACAACTTCTTGTGCGAGCGCCTCTTCAGCATCAAGAGCCATCTGCGCGGCTTGTGCAGCCGCTGCTTTTTCTTGGGCCTCAAGCTCTGCACGCGCTTGCTCGGCCACAGCTTCGTCTGCGGCCAAAGTAGCAGCTTCTTGGGCGGCCCTCACATCAGCCGCCGCTTGTTCTTCGGCGGCTTTGTCCAAGGCTTGCGACAAGGTATCCAGCAACGTAGGGCCAATGTTGCCGGCCACGGCCACGCGCTTGCCTGCACGCTCTAGTAACTGCCCTGTCAACGAGGTGACGGTGGTCTTGCCATTGGTGCCGGTGATGGCTAACACCTTGGGGTGATAAGCCATGCTGGTTTGCAAATCGCTGAGTGCTTGTGCAAACAAGGTCAACTCGGTGCCCACCCACAAACCGGCGGCCACAGCGGCGTTCCACACAGGGGCCACAGACTCGGGGCTCAGACCTGGGCTCTTGAACACCGCGCGTACATCTTGGCCTTCGACCAAGCTGGCTTCAAACGCGCCATGCACAAATGTCACTTGCGGCAACTCAGCGCGCAACGCTGCCAAATGCGGCGGCTCGGCACGCGTGTCCACGACTTGCACTTGCACGCCAAAGCGCGAGCACCAACGCGCCATTGCCAGGCCGGAATCACCCAAACCCAGAATCAGCACCGATTGGTTGTGGAGTTGCTGCATCGTCTTATCTCAACTTCAAGGTAGACAGGCCCACCAAGCACAGCAGCATGGTGATGATCCAAAAACGCACGACGACTTGGGTTTCTTTCCAGCCACTCTTTTCAAAGTGGTGATGCAAAGGCGCCATCTTCAAAATGCGACGGCCTTCGCCATATTTCTTCTTGGTGTACTTGAAATAAGTCACTTGCAGCATGACCGACAAGGCTTCCACCACAAAGATGCCGCCCATGATGGCGAACACAATTTCTTGACGCACGATCACCGCAATCGTGCCCAACGCCCCGCCCAAGGCCAACGCACCCACATCACCCATGAACACTTGTGCAGGATGGGTGTTGAACCACAAAAATGCCAACCCAGCACCGGCCATGGCAGCACAAAAAATCATCAACTCACCAGAACCCGGGATATAGGGAAAGAGCAGGTATTTGGAATACACAGAGCTACCCGTGACGTAGGCAAACACGCCCAATACCGAACCCACCATCACCACTGGCATGATGGCCAAGCCATCTAAGCCGTCGGTCAAGTTCACGGCATTGCTTGAACCCACGATGACCAAGTAAGTCATGATGACAAAACCGAAAACGCCCAAGGGGTAAGTGACCTCCTTGAAAAAAGGCAGCATTAAACCGGCCTTGGGTGGCAGGTTCACATCAAAACCAGACTTCACCCATGAATAAAACAACTCCATCACACGGAGGTTGCTGCTTTCAGAAATGCTAAACACCAAATACAAAGCCGCCACCAAGCCGATGAGGGATTGCCACATGTATTTTTCGCGCGAGCGCATGCCCTCTGGATCTTTGTTCACCACCTTGCGCCAGTCGTCCACCCAACCAATGGCACCAAAACCAAAGGTGACGATCATCACGATCCACACAAAACGGTTGGACAAATCAGCCCATAACAAAGTGGACACGGCGATGCCGATCAAAATTAACACGCCCCCCATGGTGGGCGTACCACTCTTGGCCAAATGCGATTGCATGGCGTATTCACGGATAGGTTGACCAATTTTTAATGCCGCCAAACGGCGAATCACCGCAGGGCCCGCCACCAAGCCAATGAGCAAGGCCGTCAAAGCCGCCATCACCGCACGAAACGTGAGGTACTGAAACACCCGGAAGAAACCAAATTCTGGCGAGAGGGTTTGCAGCCATTGGGCCAGGGTCAGCAGCATGGCGTCGTTTCCTTTTTGTTGTGGTCGTGACAGGCGTTGATCGCGTCGATCACACGCTCCATCTTCATGAATCGTGAACCTTTAACCAAGACACTGCCGAGTTGTGGCAGCAGTTGCATCACGCATTGGTTCAACGCGTCGATGTCTGTCATGTGTTGCGCATTCGCACCGCAAGCCGTTGCGGTGTGTGCCGCCAATTCACCCAGGCACAGCACATGGTCAATTCCCATGTGGGCCGCATGCAGGCCCACCTCTTGGTGAAACTCGGGGCCCTGTGTTCCGACTTCGCCCATGTCGCCCAACACCAGCAAGCGCGGCGCAGGCAACTCAGCCAACACGTCGATGGCAGCGCGCACCGAGTCAGGGTTGGCGTTGTAGGTGTCATCCACCACGGTGATCTCACGACCTTGGCACTGAACGCCAAATGCACGCGAACGACCTTTGACAGGCTCGAAACTATGGAGGCCTTGTGCGATCACATCGAGCGACACACCTGATGCCAAAGCACACGCGGCGGCGGCCAAGGCGTTGCCCACGTTGTGACGGCCTGCGATGTGCAGCTGTGTGCGCAGCACGCCTGCTGGCGTTTTCGCCTCGACGACCCAATGGTCGTTCAACCAATCGGCTTTGAGCAACTGCACTTCGGCTTCACCACTCATAGAGAAACGCATGCAAGCACGGTTGCCTGCCAAGGCTTTCCACAAAGAACTGTATGCGTCATGCGCAGGAAACACGGCCACGCCATGTGCGGGCAAGGCCTTGATGGCTTCGCCGTTTTCTTGTGCCACAGCTTCAACCGTGGCCATGTACTCTTGGTGTTCGCGCTGGGCGTTGTTTACCAAGGCCACCGTGGCTTGTGTCATGCCAGCCAAACCCGCGATTTCGCCAGGGTGGTTCATGCCCAACTCGACCACCGCGCTGCGGTGATGGGCGCGCAAGCGCAGCAAGGTTTGCGGCACGCCAATGTCGTTGTTCAAATTGCCTTGCGTGGCCAAAGCATCGTCACCAAAACCTGCACGCAAGATGCTCGCGATCATTTGTGTGACGGTGGTTTTGCCATTGCTGCCAGTGACGGCAATGACGGGCAAGTTGAATTGACTGCGCCAGCCTTTGGCCAATTGGCCCAAAGCGATGCGTGTGTCTGGCGCCTCAATGCCTGCCAACTTGGCGGCATCTAAACCATGGTGCGCCAAAGCAGCGGCGGCACCACTGGCTGCCACTTGTGGCAAAAAGTCGTTCGCATCAAAGCGCTCGCCCTTCAAGGCGACGAACAAGTCACCCGCTTGGCAGGTACGGCTGTCGGTGTTGACGCGTTGGATGGTCAGGTCAGCATCGCCGTGCAACTGCGCATTTGTCAGCCATTGGCTGATTTGTTTCAAGCTGAGGTTCATGTCAGACATGGGCCCTCTCCTGTTCAGCGCGATGTGCCAACGCATCACGCGCGTGTTGTTCATCACTAAACGGGTATTTAACGCCTGCGATTTCTTGGTAGTCCTCGTGACCTTTGCCTGCGATCAGCACCACGTCTTGCGGGCCAACGTGCTGGACTGCGTGTGCAATGGCTTGGGCGCGATCGGCAATGACGATGGCCTTGTTTGGCTGACTCAAACCTGCCAGCATCTGATTCAAAATGATTTGCGGGTCTTCGCTGCGCGGGTTGTCACTGGTCAACACCATGTGGTGTGCATATTGCTCTGCCGCTGCGGCCATCAAGGGCCGCTTGGCAGCATCACGATCACCACCGCAGCCGAGCACGCAGGTCAACACGCCACCGCGCGATGTCACCAAAGGCAACAAAGCTTGCACCGCATGCGCCACCGCGTCGGGCGTGTGTGCGTAGTCAATCACCACCAAAGGCTCGCCGACCTCACCCAACGCCTGCATACGGCCTGGCACAGCAGGCAATGCACGACAGGCTTGCACAGCGTCGATCAAGCTGTGCCCCATGGCTCGCAAACAAGCGATGACACCTAACACATTGCTCACGTTGTAGCGGCCCACCAAGTGGGTGTCGAGGGCATGGCTGTCATGGCCGTCCACCACGTCAAAGCACAAACCCAATGCACCGTGTTGAATATGACGCGCCATGATGTGTTGTGCATTTGGAGTGGCGTCAACCACGCATGACACCGTCCACACAGAAATATCTCCACGCGCTTGCAACTTCGCGGCCAAGGCTGCACCTTGTGCATCGTCCACATTCACCACCGCGGCTTGCAAACCCACCCAGCTGAACAAAGCCAATTTGGCTTGCCAATAGCTGGCCATGTCACCGTGGTAGTCCAAATGGTCTTGCGTGAAGTTGGTGAACATGGCCACGCGCACTTGCGTGCCGTCCAAACGATGTTCAGCCAAACCGATAGATGAGGCTTCAATGGCGCAAGCATCCACCCCCGCGTCGGCCATGTCACGCAAACGCGCTTGCAGCAACACAGGGTCGGGTGTGGTCATACCCGTCACTTCAAGCAGGCCCACTTCGCCTACGCCCAAAGTACCCACGATGGCGCAACGCTTGCCTGCGTTGTGCAGCGCATGGGCCAACCACCAGGCGGTCGATGTTTTGCCGTTGGTGCCGGTGATAGCCACCACGTCCAGCGCTTGGCTGGGTTGTTCGTAATACGCAGCAGCGATGGGCCCGCTTGCGGCTTTGAGGCCGTCGTAAGTGGCGATGGCATCGCTATCACCCCAAGCAAATGCGTCCGCTCCCGAATGTTCGACCACACAAGCGGTTGCACCTTGCTTTAAAGCAGAGGCCACAAACTGACGGCCATCCGTCACACCCCCGGGCCATGCGATGAAGCCATCGCCTGCACCCACGCGGCGGCTGTCGGTGTGCAACACGCCGCGCACTTGGGTACGCAGCCACTGAGCGGCGTCTTGAGGGCTATGCAGTCGTTTCATCAAAACGACTCCTTCTCAACCTTGGTCACCACTTGGGGCTTGACCGCCATGTCGGGCTGCACGCCCATCATGCGCAAGGTTTGTTGCACGGTTTGGCTAAACACAGGGGCGGCCACGTCACCACCGAAGTAAGCGCCGTTGGTGGGCTCGTCCACCATCACAGCCACCACGATGCGCGGGTTGTCGATCGGCGCAATGCCCACGAAGAAGCCACGGTATTTTTTACTGGCGTAGCCTTTGCCTTCGACCTTGTGTGCCGTGCCAGTTTTGCCTCCCACAGAGTAGCCCATGGTTTGGGCCTTGGGCGCTGTGCCACCTTGGATGGTCACCATGTGCAACATGTTGCGAATGGCGGCAGCATTTTGCGAAGAAAAAACACGCGCACCGCTGACTTGTGCTTGGTTGGTTTTGACCAAGCTCATAGGCACCATCTCGCCATCGTGGGCAAACACGGTGTAGGCCTGTGCCAACTGAAACAAACTGGTGGACAAACCATAGCCGTAGCTCATCGTGGCTTGCTCAATCGGACGCCATGTTTTGTAGGCACGCACTTTGCCAGCCACTGCGCCAGGGAATGGCACCTGAGGTTTTTGTCCCAAGCCCATTTGCGTGAATACTTCCCACATGTCGTGAGGCTGCATTTGCATGGCAATCTTGACTGTGCCGACGTTGCTGGATTTTTGAATCACTTCATTCACGCTCAACACGCCGTGCGGGTGCGCATCGGTGATGGTCGCTGTGCCCATTTGCAATTTTCCGGGCGCGGTTTGAATCAAAGTCTCGGGCTTGACAATGCCCTTCTCCAAAGCCAAACCCACCACGAGGGGTTTCATGGTGGATCCAGGTTCAAACGTGTCAGTCAACGCGCGGTTGCGTAACTGCGCACCACTCAAGCTGCCCCTCTTACCCGGGGAATAACTGGGGTAATTGACCAAGGCCAACACTTCACCCGTCTTGATATCGAGCACCACCACACTGCCAGCCACAGCCTTGTTGGTGACCACCGATTCTTTGATTTTTTCGTAAGCAAAGTACTGCACCTTGCTATCGATGCTCAGTTGCAAATCTTGACCATCAACGGGCGGCACCATTTCGCCAATGTCTTCCACCACGCGACCCAAACGGTCTTTGATGACACGACGCGAACCGGCTCTGCCTCCTAGGTCTTTGTTGAAGGTGAGCTCCACACCCTCTTGACCCAAGTTCTCCACATTGGTAAAGCCGACCACATGCGCCACCGACTCACCCTCAGGATAAATGCGCTTGTACTCTTTGCGGTCGTACACGCCTTTGATCTTGAGCGCTGCAATATCTTTGGCCACCGACTCGTCCACCTGACGCTTGAGCCATACGAAAATCTTGTCTTCGTCTTGCAGTTTTTTATCGAGTTCGGCACCCGTCATGCCCAGCAACTTGGCCAAGGCTTTGAGCTTGACGGGGTCACGCTCAATATCTTCTGGGTTAGCCCAAATGCTAGGCACAGGCACGCTAGACGCCAAAATATTGCCGTTACGGTCCAAGATACGACCACGGTTGGCAGGCAAATCCAAGGTGCGCACAAAACGTACGGTACCTTGGCGCTTGAAGAAGGCGTTGTCAATCACCTGCACATAGGCAGCGCGCGCCACGAGCCCCAGGAAGCCCGCCGCAATGACAGCCACGATGAACTGGCTGCGCCAGATGGGCGTCTTGCTGGCGAGCAAGGGGCTAGAGGTGTATTGCACGCTGCGGCTGCTCATGGATGAACCTCCGCAGAAGCCGCAGGTACCGCTGCGCCACCCGAGACGGTGGCGTATTGCGTGATCGCAGGTGTGATGGTGCGCATGTGCAGTTGCTCACGCGCCAATTTTTCGACCCGCAGCGGCGTGGCTTGCGCGCGGCGCTCCACATCCAAGCGGTCGTTTTCAGTTTCTAAGCGTCGTGCCTCATTCGTCGCACGGTCAATCTCGGTGGTGAGCGAACGCGACTCGTATTGGGTGCGTACCAAATACAGCGCACTCACCATGACCGCAATCATCAGCAAAAAACTCACGCGACTCATGCGCCAGCCCCTAAGCGCTCGGCCACGCGCATGATGGCGCTGCGTGAGCGGGGGTTGCCCTCCACTTCAGCAGCACTGGGCTTGATGCGATCAATGGCTTTGAAGTCCATCACTTTGGGCACTGCAAACGGCGCACGTCGGTCATACACCTCACGCGAGTGCTGGGTGATGAATTGCTTGACGATGCGGTCTTCCAAAGAATGGAAACTGATCACCGCCAAACGCCCCCCGGGACGCAAGACCTGCAACGAAGCGTTTAGCGCTTGTTGCAACTCCTCAAGCTCGGCATTGATGAAAATCCGAAAAGCCTGAAATGTGCGCGTTGCAGGGTCCTTGCCCGGCTCGCGGGTTTTGACCG
>Ga0213920_1001894_pt1 | contig 10724 bp, 9 predicted proteins | sample McNCre1117MG_FD_161054 | JGI IMG/M metagenome (GOLD analysis project Ga0213920, IMG submission 161054) | Freshwater microbial communities from McNutts Creek, Athens, Georgia, United States - 11-17 MG | ecosystem: Environmental > Aquatic > Freshwater > Creek | place: USA: Georgia | collected...
TGGCTAGAAGCCGGCAACAAAGCCTGGGTTCGCATCAATGACTACACGACCCCGTTCTGGGCAGCCGACTGCGCGGCACTAAAAGGTGTCAAGAATTTGCAGGGCGTAATGCTCGCCAAGGTTGAAGACGCGGCGCAGGTCGAAGCGACCTTCGAGGCCCTAGGTGGCACGACCCCGGTCATCGCCTTGGTTGAATCGGCCCTCGGCATCGAAGAGGCCCGCAACATTGCCTGTGCCCGCGGAACCTACCGCCTGGCCTTTGGCAGCGGTGACTACCGTCGTGACACCGGAACAGCGGCCGACGACATGGCGATGCTTTACCCGCGTTCACGCCTCGTTACCGCGAGCCGCATCGGCAACCTACCTGGCCCGATTGATGGCCCGACCATCACCACCAGTTACAGCCAGCTGCGCGTTGCCTCCGAGCACACCGTCGTTCTCGGTCTAACCGGCAAGCTAACCGTCGACCCGGGCCAAATTCCGGTGATCAACGAGACTATCTGCCCTACTCAGGCAGACGTAACCTGGGCTCGCGACTTCTTGGCCGACTTCGAGGCTCGCGGTCGCGTCATCCGTGACGGTTCTGACATGCCACGCCTAGGTCGTGCCGAAAAGATTGACAAGCTTGCTCGCGCCTACGGCATCGAGCCGATTTAGCAACAAACAAAAGGGGAACCCAATGCCATTTCCGAAAGATTTTCTCTGGGGCGTAGCTACCGCCGCATACCAGGTTGAAGGCGCCGCTGCCACGGATGGTCGCGGCCCGTCGATCTGGGATACCTTCTCGGCCACGCCGGGCAAGGTAGCCAATGGCGACACCGGAATGGTGGCCAACGATCACTACCACCGCTATCTCGATGACATTCAGATCATGAAGGATCTCGGCGCTAAGGCATACCGGTTCTCGATTTCGTGGACCCGACTGTTTCCGAATGGCGACGATGTGCGCGAAGAGCGTGGATTCGACTTCTATAACCGCCTGATCGACGCGATTTTGGCCGCGGGCATCGAGCCAGTGGCCACGATTTATCACTGGGATCTACCTCAACCACTGCAAGACCAGGGCGGTTGGGCTGATCGCGCAATTCTCGAACCATTTGAAAAGTACGTTCTTGCGGTTGCAGAAGCATTCGGAGATCGAGTAACCCGCTTCGCCCCGATCAACGAACCTATGGTCTTGAGCTGGCTCGGCTATGGCATGGGCGTACATGCCCCGGGAATCGCTGATTACGACCAGGCCATCGCAGCGAGCCACCATACCGTGGTTGCTCACAACCGAGCGGTAAAGGCCATCAAGTCGGTTCGCCCGAACGCCCTGGTTGGCCCGGTGCTCAGCCAGAGTCAAGCAGATGTCGACGACGTAACCGACCCGAAGCAGCTTGAAGCCGCAGCAATCTCTGATGCCTTCGGCAACCTGTTCTGGATGGACGGAATCTTCCGCGGAAAGTACTCAGACCTAACACTGAAGATCTTCGGCGAGCGCCTCACCAAGCACATCCACGAGGGCGACCTCGAGGTGGTCGATAACGACTGGTTGGGTGTCAACTTCTACTTCAACACCCGTATTGGTCACGTGGTTCCGGCTGATCACCCGACGCGTGCTCGCATCCTTGATGAATTCGCAGGTTTCTCGGTTGAGAGCCAAGCTCAGGGCATGCTCACCGACATGGGCTGGCCAATCACCCCGAATGGCTTGGGAGATCTCTTGGTGCGTTGGACACGCGAGTATGGCGACCTGATTCCTCCGCTTTTCGTCACCGAGAACGGTGTCGCCTATGACGATGGTTTGAGCGAAGACGGCCTTGTGCACGACGATCGCCGCATCAGTTATTTGAACGACCACCTGCTTTCCGTTGAATCTGCGATTGCTCGCGGTGCCGATGTACGCGGCTACTTCCAGTGGTCGCTGATGGATAACTTCGAATGGGCCGAGGGCTTCAACAAGCGCTTCGGAATCGTGCACGTCGACTATGACACTCAGGTGCGCACGGTTAAGGAATCAGGCAAGTGGTATGCCAAGGTAATCGAGACCAATGGTGAAAACCTGACTCGAAAGTTTGTGAAGTTCAGCTAGAGGAAGTGACTTCGTTGGCCTGCAGCTGATCTAGAGCAAGCCGGCCGCTGTGGCTCGGTGCACTATCTCGGCCCGGCGGTGGGCGTTTAGTTTGCGCGACGCGTTCTGCAGGTGAAACTTCACCGTGCTTTCGCTAATAAAAGTCTTCTGTGCAATCTGCTTATTGCTTAGCCCCTGTGCCACGGCACGGATGACCTCGAGCTCGCGGTCGGTCAGATGTTCGGCCGCCCCGCGGGTCGAACCGAGACCTCGGGCCACCATCGAACCAACACCCTTGCCAAGCACGGTCTCGCCGTCTTGGACGGCCTTCACACCCTTGCCGAGCTCATCGGCCTTGACGTCATCCTTGCAGAGGTAACCGGTCACACCGCGGCGCAGGGCCTCGACCACGATCATCTCGCTTAGCTTTTGGGCGAGCACCAGAATCTTGGTTCCCGGGTAGCGTTCGGTGACTTCTTCGCAGAGTTTCAAACCGCGGGTGGTGTCGTCACCCAGATCCAGGTCGATGATCAAGACATCGGGGCCGTGTTCGTCAACGGCATCAAGCGCGGCGTCATAGGTCGTCGCTTCGGCCACCACGGCCATGCCGGCATTGCGTTCAAGGATGCTGCGCAACCCGACTCGAGTGATCACGTTGCGGTCGGCAACCACGATGCGGGTCTTGGCCAGCGGCGAGCGCCTGCCCAGCGTGATGTCTAGGCGCAACTCGGTCTTATTTTCGTTACGAACGTCGGTGTCCATGAGCCTCACATTACTCCTCCAACTAGCCGTTTGGCTAGGGGGTCAACTAGCCGTTCTGTGTGCTTACGGATAGTCCGGTGTTTTCGTTATCGAACCGATATCAACCCGGGCGTAATCTCACAATCGTCAGGCGGCAATGATGCCGTCGCGAAACACAAGAGTGGTTGGCGAGGGTGCCAGCTTCGAAAGGAAAATAGCAATGACCGTTTATGCACAGCCTGGTCAAGCCGGCGCCGTTATGGATTACAAGCCACGCTATGACCACTGGATCGGTGGCCAGTATGTGGCACCTTCGTCTGGCCAGTATTTTGAGAACCCATCACCTGTAACCGGCCGTGTCTTCACCGAGGTTGCCCGAGGCAACGCGGCAGACATCGACAAGGCCCTAGACGCAGCGCACGCAGCCTTCAAGACCTGGGGCAAGACCTCAGCCACCGAGCGCGCAAACATCATGAACCGCATCGCCGACCGCATGGAACAGAACCTCGAGAAGATCGCAGTTGCTGAGACCTGGGAGAACGGCAAGCCAGTTCGCGAGACTCTCGCAGCAGACATTCCTCTAGCCATCGACCACTTCCGCTACTTCGCTGGTGCACTTCGCGCCCAGGAAGGCTCACTTGGCGAGCTAGACCACGACACCGTCGCCTACCACTTCCACGAGCCACTAGGTGTGGTCGGTCAGATCATCCCTTGGAACTTCCCAATCCTGATGGCCGTCTGGAAGCTTGCTCCAGCAATCGCCGCCGGTAACTGTGTCGTTCTAAAGCCAGCCGAGCAGACCCCGGTCTCGATCCTTTACGTGATGGAGCTAATCGCCGACCTGCTACCTGCCGGTGTTATAAACATCGTCAACGGTTTCGGTGTTGAGGCCGGTAAGCCACTGGCTTCTTCACGCCGCATCGCAAAGATCGCCTTCACCGGTGAGACCACCACCGGTCGCCTCATCATGCAGTACGCATCTGAGAACATCATCCCGGTCACCCTAGAACTTGGTGGAAAGTCACCAAACATCTTCTTCCGTGACATCGCAGATGAGAACGACGCGTTCTACGACAAGGCAATCGAAGGCTTCAACATGTTCGCCCTGAACCAGGGTGAAGTATGTACCTGTCCTTCACGTGCACTTATCGACGCACCGATCTACGACAAGTTCCTTGCTGACGTAATGGTTCGCACCAAGCAGATCATCCAGGGCAACCCACTAGACACCGCAACCATGATCGGTGCTCAGGCATCGAACGACCAGCTAGAGAAGATCTTGAGCTACATCGAGATCGGCAAGCAAGAGGGCGCCAAGCTACTCATGGGTGGCCACCGCGTCGACCTTGGTGGCGACCTATCGGGTGGTTACTACGTTGCACCGACCATCTTCGAAGGCACCAACAACATGCGCATCTTCCAGGAGGAGATCTTCGGCCCAGTCGTTTCAGTCGCTAAGTTCGACGGATTCGACCAGGCCATGGAGATCGCCAACGACACCCTTTACGGCCTCGGCTCGGGTGTCTGGACTCGCAAGATCAACACCGCATACCGCGCCGGTCGTGAGATTCAGGCCGGTCGCGTCTGGACCAACTGCTACCACGCCTACCCAGCACACGCTGCGTTCGGTGGTTACAAGTCATCGGGTATCGGTCGCGAGACCCACAAGATGATGCTTGACCACTACCAGCAGACCAAGAACCTTTTGGTCAGCTACTCAGAGAGCAAGTTGGGCTTCTTCTAAACCCGCAACTCGATATGGGGGTCGGCTGCACAAGTCGGCCCCCATTTCTCTTCTTTTTTCAAGGATGAAGGACTAATCTGCAATCATGAGCACGCTAGCCACCAGCCCGATCTATGGCACCTTGCCAGTACGAATCGAGACCGCACCGGCCGCGGATGATTTGCTGCGCAAGCTCACCTCGATTCACGGTCCACTAATGTTTCACCAATCGGGCGGCTGCTGCGATGGCTCGGCTCCGATGTGCTACCCGGCCGGAGAGTTTCGCGTCGGCGCCGCCGATGTTTTGCTCGGTGAACTATTTATCGACGGCCTAGTCGAGCCAATTAAGGTCTGGATTTCACTCGAACAGTTCGAATACTGGCAGCACACACACATCACAATCGACGTGGTGCCGGGTCGCGGCGGCGGTTTCTCACTGGAGACCCCTGAGGGTATGCGCTTCATCATCCGTTCTCGTCTTTTCAGCGAATCCGAAGCCATGGAGTTGCTCGGCAAGCCTGTGCTGCTCGGAGACGGGCAACTAAAGGTCGTCTAGCGCCACAGGGTAAAGTTGGCATCGATGAAAACCCTGGTAATCATGCCCACCTATAACGAGTCGATGAATATCGAGCACTCGGTTTCGGGCCTGTTTACGCACAATCCAGAGGTTTCGCTGCTCATCGTTGACGACGGCAGCCCAGATGGTACCGGCGCAATCTCCGACCGCCTTGCCGCCATGGATGAGCGAATCAGCGTGATGCACCGAACCGAAAAGGCCGGACTTGCCGGCGCATACAAGGCCGGATTTGCCTGGGGCATTGAGCGCGGTTTTGACTACCTAGTCGAGATGGATGCCGATGGCAGCCACCGAGCACAAGACCTGCCAGCCTTGTTGGCGGCAGCACCGAACAGCGACCTCGTGATTGGTTCGCGCTGGATTAAGGGCGGCAAAGTCGAGAACTGGCCACTGCGTCGCAAGGTGCTTTCGCGCGGTGGCAACATCTATGCCCGTTTCATGCTGGGTTCGCAGGTGCACGATATGACAGCGGGTTTTCGCGTCTATAAGGCAAGCCTGCTCAACCGCCTGAACCTCAACGACCTAAGCGCGCGCGGTTATTCGTTTCAGGTTGAGATGACTCGCAAGACCCAGCAGGCGAAGGCGAAAATCACCGAGGTGCCGATCACCTTTATCGAGCGTGAGCACGGCGTCTCAAAGATGAGCCAGTCGATTGTGGTCGAGGCTATGCTGCTCGTGACCAAGCTCGGCCTCAAGCGAATCTTCGGCCGCTAGAGAAGATCGAGCCAGGCTCGTTCTAGTCTTCGAACGGGTCGGCGATGCCGATGTAAACGGTCTCGAGGTACTCCTCGATGCCTTCACGACCACCCTCACGACCTACACCAGAGGCCTTGACGCCACCGAATGGCGCAGCAGGGTTAGAGACGATGCCGGTGTTCAAGCCGAACATTCCGATCTCTAGACTCTCGGCCAGACGCAAACCGCGGTTTAGATCCTTGGTAAAGGCGTAGGCAACCAAACCGTATTCGGTGTTATTTGCCAGGGCAACCGCTTCGGCCTCGGTCTTGAAGGTAACCACCGGGGCAACCGGGCCGAAAACTTCTTCTTGGAGGATGCGGGCATCCTTGGTCACACCGGTGAGCACGGTCGGTGGGTAGAAATAGCCCTCTCCGGCAGGAATCGAACCGCCGGTGAGAACTTTGGCGCCCTTTTCGACGGCGTCGGTGACTAGCTCGTGAATCGAGAGGCGGCTCTTTTCGTCGATGATTGGGCCGATGTTTGCGCCGTCAGACAGACCACGCTGAACCTTCAGCTCGGCCATTTTGGCGGCCAACTTGGTTGAGAATTCTTCGGCAACACTCTCGTGAACAATCATGCGGTTGGCCGCGGTGCAAGCCTCACCCATGTTGCGCAGCTTTGCGAGCATTGCGCCGGCCACAGCCTTGTCGATGTCGGCATCTTCGAAGACCAGGAATGGCGCGTTGCCGCCAAGTTCCATCGAGACGCGAAGCACTCGGTCCGCCGAGTCGGCGATCAAGCGACGACCAACCGGGGTTGAGCCGGTGAACGAAAGCTTGCGCAGACGCGCATCCTTGATGATTGGGCCGGTGACGGCGCCCGAGGTTGAGGTCGGAATCACGTTGACCACACCGGCTGGCACGCCGACTTCTTCAAGCACCTTTGCGAAAAGCAGTGAGGTAAGTGGGGTGAGGGCGGCAGGCTTGAGAACCATGGTGCAACCGGCGGCAATGGCCGGTGCAATCTTGCGGGTGGCCATGGCCAACGGAAAGTTCCAAGGGGTGATGAACAAGCTCGGGCCAACCGGGCGCTTCTGCACCATTAGGCGCATTTTGCCGTCGGGTGCGGCGCCGAAACGGCCGGCGATGCGCGCAGCCTCTTCGCTGAACCAGCGCAAGAACTCCGCGCCATACATGACCTCGCCCTTGGCTTCGGCGAAAGGCTTGCCCATTTCAATTGACATCAGGATGGCAAAGTCGTCGGCCAGTTCGATCACGCGGTCGAAGGCGGCGCGCAAAATCTCGGCACGGTAGCGAGGTGCGGTCTTTGCCCAGGCTGCCTGGGCGCGGTCGGCGGCGTCGATTGCTGCAAGCCCATCGGCAGCGGTTGCACTAGCAATCGTTGCGATTACCTTGCCGGTTGCCGGGTCGGTCACATCGAGGGTTGAGCCATCTGAAGAATCACGCCACACGCCATCAATCAGCAGGCCTTTGGGCACACTAGCAAGAACTCGAGCTTCGTCTTGAACTGTGATCGACATGTGGTTCTCCTTCGAACTGTTTCACCTATGTTTAACATAATAGGGAATAAACCCGCGGTTTTTCTAGTATTGTTCATCTACACTACACAAATTAATTGCTTACGGACAAAGGGGTCCCGAACAATGACTGAACTCACCGTCGAAAAATGGGTGGCTGACACCGCCCGACTGACTCAACCGAGCGAAATTATCTGGTGCGATGGCTCGGCTGCCGAGTGGACCAAGCTCTCTGAAATGCTGGTCGATAACGGCACTTTGATTCGCCTAAACCCAGAACTTCGCCCGAATAGCTTCTTGGCGCGCACCGACCCGGCTGATGTTGCCCGAGTCGAAGACCGCACCTTTATTTGCAGCACGGATGAAGCCGACGCCGGCCCAACCAACAACTGGCGTGACCCGCTTTGGATGAAGAATCTCCTGCGCAGCCTGTTCAAGGGCAGCATGCGAGGCCGTCCAATGTATGTGGTGCCGTTCGCCATGGGTCCGCTAGATTCTCCCCAAGCTCGATTCGGCATCGAGATCACCGACTCGCCTTACGTGGTCTTGAGCATGCACATCATGACTCGCGTTTCGACCACGGTGCTCGACAAGATCAACGCCGGTGCGGCCTGGGTTCCCGCCCTGCACTCGGTTGGCGCCCCGCTTATCGATGAGGTGGGCGTGACCACCCCAGACACATCCTGGCCTTGCAACGTCGAAAAATACATCGCTCACTTCCCAGAGACCAACGAGATTTGGTCGTTCGGCTCTGGCTATGGCGGCAACGCCTTGCTGGGCAAGAAGTGCATGTCGCTGCGAATCGGCTCGGTGTTAGGCCGCAACGAGGGCTGGCTCGCCGAACACATGCTGCTGGTCAAGCTCACCTCACCGGCCGGCAAAAACTTTCACATCGCCGCAGCTTTTCCGTCGGCCTGTGGCAAGACCAACCTAGCGATGCTTCGCCCAACACTGCCAGGATGGTCGGTCTCGACCATCGGTGACGACATCGCCTGGATTGCACCAGATGCGCAAGGCAAGCTTCGAGCGATTAACCCCGAGGCTGGATTCTTTGGCGTCGCACCTGGCACCGGAGCGAAGACCAATCCGGTTGCCGTCGAAACCATGCGTGCCAACACCATCTTCACGAATGTCGCTCTCACCGAAGATGGCGACGTCTGGTGGGAAGGGCTAACCGATGACGCACCGGCAAACCTGATCGACTGGACTGGCAAGCCGTGGACACCTAACAGCGGCACACCGGCGGCACACCCGAACTCTCGGTTCACGGTTTCGCTTTCGCAGTGCCCGACCATTGATGAGGCCTGGGATTCACCGGATGGCGTAGCGCTAGACGCGATTCTCTTCGGCGGCCGCCGCGCCACCAACGTTCCTCTGGTTGTCGAGTCTCGCGACTGGGAGCACGGCGTATTCATGGGCGCGACCATTTCATCCGAGCAGACCGCTGCAGCCGAGGGCGTGGTCGGCACCCTTCGCCGCGATCCGTTCGCGATGTTGCCGTTCTGCGGCTACAACATGGGTGACTACTGGCAGCACTGGCTAAACGTAGGTCTCGGCCTCGAGCCGGCTAATCGCCCACGCATCTTCCAGGTCAACTGGTTCCGCAAGGATGCCTCCGGCAAGTTCTTGTGGCCGGGCTTCGGCGAAAACGCGCGAGTCATCGAATGGATCGCTCGCCGTCTCGAGGGCGAGGTTGAGGCCAGCGAAACAGCAATCGGAAACCTGCCGCTGATCGAAGACCTAAATCTCAAAGGCCTTGAAATCACCGACGGCCAGTTGGCCGAAATCTTCAGAGTCGACCAAGGTGCTTGGCAACAAGAGGCAGACCTGACCGAGAGTTACTTCGGACAGTTTGGTGAACACTTGCCGGCGGCAATGCCGCGCCAGCTCGAACTGCTGCGCAACAAACTTGGCTAGTTGAAGATCTCTTTGTGCTCTGAGAGGGTCACTCGAGTGCGACGAATGTGCCCCTCGAGTGCCTTCTCGGCCTGAGGCGAATCGCGTCGAACGATTCCGTCAAGGATGAGTTTGTGCTCCATGTGAGTCACCTCTGAGGTGACGAATCCGCTCAACTTCGCGAATGCGCGGCGATAGTGCTGGGTGGTGTTCCAGATGCGCTCGACGAACTCGCGCAGCATGCCAGGTGCGGCACCTGCGTATGACAGCAAGTGGAATTCGCGGTCGAGACGCAAGAACTGCTCTAGGTCGCTGGTCTTTTCAATTTCTGAGACTAATTCGGTCAGGCGCTGAATTTGCGCCGGCTTTAGGTTTGGAATGCTCTGCGAAAGCAGCAATGGTTCGAGTCGCTCGCGCACCTGATATGCCTCGTAGCATTCGCTCTCTGAAAGTTTTGAGACCCAAGCACCGGCATTCGCCACCATGGTGATCAGGCCATCGCCCTCGAGCTGACGCAATGCATCGCGCACCGGCTGACGGCTCACGCCAAAGCGTTCGGCAATGTCTTCTTGGCTGAGACGGTCGCCCGGGGCGAGGGTTCCGTTCAGAATTTCTTCGCGAAGAGTCGCAGCTACTCTGCTGGGTGAGCTGGGTGCCACAACTTTACCTTTGCGTCTTTCTCATAAGCCTTACCGTCTGGGTAGGTGCAGAGTTCAAACTGCATTCCCCACGGACTTAAGAAATATACCCAGGTCTGGCCCAAACTCGCATTCGAGCTCTTGGTCGGTTCGCCCAAAACCCGGATGTTGTTCTGCTTGAGGTAGCTAACCGCGGCATCCATGTCGTCGACATAGAAGCAAAGGTGATGCCCGCCGATGTCACTGTTTCGCGGTTGGGGCTTTGGCCAATCGGCATCGGCTGACTGGTATTCGAAGATTTCGAAGTTCGAACCGAACTGGCATCTGAAGAAACGGATCTCTTTCATGATGGTTCGTGGGTTCACGTTTAGGTGCTCGGCCATCCAGTCGTCATCGCTCTTGAACGGGCCGAGGCTGTAGATCAATTCGCAGCCGATGATGTCTCTGAAGAAGACGGTTGCTTCTTCGATATCTGGCACGGTGAACCCGATGTGGTCGGTTCCACGAAGCGTTGGGATGCCCTGGCTCATTTCGACTCCTAAAGTCCTAATTGGATACATCTTTGCGTATAAATCTCATTTTCATAAGTATTTCTGGATTTATTGGAATGAATTGGATACATCTGGCTATTCTTAACAGCAGGCAAGTCCGCATTTTTTAAACCGCCAGACATTGGAGTCAAAGATGACCGAGAAGATTCAGCTATCGCCAAAAGAGCCTTGGGTAGAACTTCGCACCACCCCCGAAGACTGGCGCAACGCTGACCCTCGCCTGCTCGAGAACATGCTCGGGCAGATGCACCTCATCCGTGCCTTTGAAGAAACCGTGCTGCAGCTCGCCGGTGAAGGTTTGGTTCACGGCCCGGCTCACTCGAGCATCGG
>Ga0213920_1001897_pt1 | contig 10721 bp, 11 predicted proteins | sample McNCre1117MG_FD_161054 | JGI IMG/M metagenome (GOLD analysis project Ga0213920, IMG submission 161054) | Freshwater microbial communities from McNutts Creek, Athens, Georgia, United States - 11-17 MG | ecosystem: Environmental > Aquatic > Freshwater > Creek | place: USA: Georgia | collected...
TTAAAGGTTTGGGTCCGAAAAAAGTGCGGACCATTTGGCAAGAACTTCAAATTACTGAAATCGATGACCTACTAGCGGCTTGCGAAGATGGTAGACTAGCGAATCTAAAAGGATTTGGAGGGGCCGTGGTGGAGAGCGTCAGCCTGAATATTCATTTCATTAAGGCTAATTCCCGCAAATTGCGCATTAATAAGGCTCAGGATTTAGCAGATCAAATTGCGCATGAATTAAAATCTTCTTTTACGAAAGTAGCCATCGCGGGCGAATTACGCCGTCATAGTGAGGTGATTAACTCCTTGGTTTTTTTAGTAGAGACGGACAATCTTTTTGGGGCGTCTGGATTATTGCAGTCGATTGAAGACCTAGAGGAAGATCTCAAAGAATCATCGCCATTTACTTGGAGAGGCTTCGCGAAAGGACACTTGATTCCCATAGAAATTCATTTTGCCTCTGCTGGAGAATGGGTCACCAAGTTATTTGCTTTATCAGCGGCTCCAGATCACTTAGCTCAGGTTCAATTTTATGAGCGATTTGATGGTAAGGAATTACGGGAAGAATCGGAAATCTATACGACTCAACGATTGCCCTTTATTGTCCCTGAAATGCGGGAGGGGTTGCAGGAATTTGATTGGCATACAAAACATGGGGATAAGGCCTTAATTGAATATGCGGATTTGCGCGGATGTTTACATAATCACTCGACGTATTCGGATGGTAAGAATACCTTGACTGAAATGGCTGAAGCCTGTCGTGATTTAGGTTTAAGCTATTTCGGTATTGCGGATCACTCGAAATATGCTGCCTATGCGGGCGGATTGAAGGAGGAGGACGTAATACGTCAACACGAAGAGATTGATCAATTAAATGCGCAATGGACCGATTTTCAGATTTTAAAAGGGATCGAATCAGACATCTTGCCAGATGGTAGTTTAGATTACGATGCTTCGGTTTTAGCCTCTTTTGATTACGTGGTCGCGTCAGTCCATGCAGGTTTAACGATGGATTTAGAGAAGGCCATGCCGCGGGTGATTAAGGCGATAGAAAATCCTTATACGTCTATTTTAGGCCATCCGACGGGCCGATTATTACTGGCAAGACCTGGATTTCCGTTGCAGATATCGAAGATATTGGACGCCTGTAAGGCGAATGGCGTCAGTATTGAATTAAATGCCAGTCCATATCGCTTGGATTTAGACTGGCGTCATATCTATGAGGCCATGGATAAAGGCCTATTTGTCTCTGTTAACCCAGATGCCCATGCCATTGCTGGTTTGCGGGATATGGAATGGGGGGTCAAAGTGGGACGAAAAGGGGGGCTATTACAGGAGTTGACGTTGAATGCTTTGCCTTTGGCAGATATCAAAGCCTTTTTCGCTAAAAGCTAGAAATTCGGTTTCAATAAATACTTCGCATAGAAATCGTCGATCACGCGAACGGCTTCTGTGGGCGTGTCTACTAGGGCAAATAATTCCAGATCCTCCTCGTGGATATTTCCCGCGGCCACCATCGTCTTTTTCATCCAGTCCAAAAGGCCTCCCCAATAGTCTTTTCCCACCAATACTACCGGGAATCGACCTATTTTATGGGTTTGAATAAGAGTCAGAGATTCGAACATCTCATCCAAAGTGCCAAAACCTCCCGGCATAATAATAAAACCTTGGGAATACTTCACGAACATCACCTTGCGCACAAAGAAGAAGTCGAAATTCATGTTTTTATCGGAATCGATGTAAGGGTTAGCCGTTTGCTCAAACGGTAATTCGATGTTTAAACCCACACTACGGCCTCTTTCGCTCGCAGCTCCTTTATTTCCCGCTTCCATGATTCCGGGACCGCCACCGGTGATGACGCCATAGCCGTGGCGAACTAATTTCGCCGCGATCTCTTCTGCAATTTTATAATAAGGGTTTTCTGGGCTAGTTCTAGCGGAGCCGAAAATGGAAACGCAGGGACCAATTTTGGATAATTTATCAATGCCTTCCACGAACTCACTCATAATCTTGAAAATACGCCAAGACTCTTCGGATTTAATCTGAGCCCAGGTTTTGTCGCCAAAAGCTTGTTTGATTTTCTCTTCTTCCTCTTTCCAATTATTCTCCGTCATATTTTTAAAATTGTTTCCTAAATGTAGGACTATTCCTTTTACCTTTGCAAAAAAATAAATCATAATTTCATGAATGCTCCTTTAAGTTTCGCAGTAGGCGGTGACCACGCTGGTTTTGATTACAAGAATGATTTAATCGCTTTTTTAGAGGCCAAAGGTATCTCCGTAAAAGATTGCGGTACCTATTCTGCTGATTCTGTGGACTATCCAGATTTTGCACATCCAGTGGCTGATGCGGTAGAAAAAGGGGAGGTGAGTTTTGGTTTATTATTGTGTGGAAGTGCAAATGGCGTCGCGATAACGGCGAATAAACACCAAGGAATTCGCGCTGGATTAGCTTGGAACACCGAAGTGGCTGCCTTAGTACGTCAACACAATGATGCGAATGTCTTATGCCTTCCGGTGCGTTTCATTTCTTTGGAGGAAGCAAAAGCGTGTTTGCAGGTGTTTTTAGATACGCCTTTTGAGGGTGGTCGTCACCAAGGTAGAGTGAACAAGATTTCTTGCTGCTAAGTTATTTTTTCTTGTATAGTTTCGGACTCACGAGCTCGTATTGCTGCGTGATGGAGGGAAGGTGTTGCCCTATTTTGGCAAAATAACCTTCCGAATCATAGATATAAGTAGGCTGGTCTTTCGCAAAATAGGCCTGAACGATAATCACGTTTTTATAGGAATTTAATTCGCTGAGAAGAGGTTTCGCTAGTTCCCAATTCACGAAGGGGCCAGCCATCTGATTAGAGAGGTATTCTTCGATTTCAGGTCCCAAAATAAGTAACTTTTGACCCGTAATGGGAATAATCCGCTTGTGTGAAATCGGTGGTGTATCCTGATCTTGCGTGAGGAATACGGCTAGCACTAAAGTCCATAAAATAAGTTCGCGCAGCCCATTTTTCTTGATTAAATAAAAGAGATTTAGGCCTAAATAAGCAAATGGAGGTAATAAGAGGACGAAATTAATGCGGTGGTAAGCCGGAAAATTCGTGATAGCTATCAAACTGAAAAATAACCAAATCAAGGTCGTTTGTTGCGCTTTTTGTGCGTGTGCTCTAATCTTCGGATTTCCTACGACTTTGTATAGTCCGAACAGTCCAAAAACCACGGCAGGGGCATAAAAAAACAATACTTGCTTTCCCTCACTTAAGGAAATTAATTGGAATTCAAAGGCAGAATCTTGGAAAACTTGGCCTAGATAAGGCAGGTTCCCGCGGAAGTAAAATACGATGGAGGTGATGGTTAATACAATCGAAAAGCCAATGAAAACCAGAATGACTTGACGAATAGATATACCCGAAAAAAACAACAGACTGATAAAAGCCCAAGGTAAAAGCCAAAAATAGGCAGGAAAAAGCAAGGTGGCGATGGCGACATAAATCCCCACTAAGAAAACGCGGTCATTGACTAAAAGAGTTTTCTGTTGCTGAATAATCTCTTTCCAAGCTAATAATAAAAATGTAAGTCCTAAAAGTGCCGGGTCTGGCACATAGAATTCTGTGGTTAAATGGAATAATAAGAGATAGATCCCAAACGCAAGTCCTCCCAGTTTAGGCATTAGATCAAATATGCGAATGGTTTGGTGGAATAGGGTGGCTTGTAGACAGACGATGCCGAATGCGATGTATGGATTATAGGCCAGCGGAACGGATAAAAAATCAAGTGCTTGATAAAATAAGGTAGCAAAGGGACCCGTATTATCGCGGATGTCCTTGTAAAGGCGAAATCCTTGATTGAGTTTTTGACCGATCAAATAGTTTTTAATCTCCCATGGAAAATGGGTAAACCCCTGCTGAGTATGCAGAAAAGCAAAAAGTCCACCTAAAACTACGAAGAGTAGGATGGATATAAGGCTGTTGGATTTAATAAATTGTAACATATTTGGCTATTCGAAGCCCTAAATTACGGTGATTCCAATTATTATTATGAAATTTGCAGGTGTTTTTTGAGATAAAAAGACCTAGAAAATAGAGAGCAAGCATGGAAACGAAGCGTCAGCAAAAATTTGGCCGTCAAATACAGAAGGATTTAAGTGATATTTTTCAAAAAGAATTTAAAATGCTTTTTGGGAATGGAATGGTGACGGTGACCGAGGTGAAAATTAGTCCGGATCTTTCGGTAGCTCGTTGTTATTTGAGCTTTTTATTGATTGATGATCGCGAAGCGGTGATGGATCAAATTGATCTTCAAAATAAGGCGATACGTAATGCCTTGGCAAACCGTATTCGCAAACAAGTACGGATTATTCCTAATTTAGTTTTCTTCCTAGATGACACCGCGGCTTATGCGGCTAAAATTGAGGCCTTGTTCGAAGGTTTAGTGATTCCACCAGCAGAGGGCGATGTTCCTAATCGAGTGGCGGACGAAATTGATTAAACAAGATGAGCGTTTCCTTATTTGTTGCGAAAAGGTATTTTTTTTCCCCATTTAAGGCGAGTTTTATCACCTTAATTTCCCGTATTTCGATGATAGGGGTGGGGGTGGAAGTGATGGCTTTGGTCCTTATCTTATCCGTTTTTAATGGATTAGAGGATTTCCAAAAAGGCCTATTTAAAACCTTTGATCCCGATTTGAGCGTTGTTTCTGCCGCAGAAACGCGTTTTTCACTGAGTCCTATTCAAATCAAACAAATCACTTCTGTTCCTGGCGTGCAATCTGTGCAATCCATTTTAGAAGATCAGGCGCTTATTCGCTACAATGGGAAGCAATTAGTGGTCACCTTGAAAGGAGTGGATTCCTCTTTTATTGCCTCTAAACGCTTAAAAAATCAAGTAGTAGATGGAGATTACCTCGTTGAATTTGATGGTCATCCTTTTGGGATGGTGGGTGCTGGGGTATTTATGGCGATGGGGATGAATTTTGAAGATGTCTATCATCCCATTGAGGCGTGGTATCCGAATCAGAAGGCTTTGGCAAAATTCCAAGTGACTCAAGAGGCAGCCAATCAAAAGGGCTTTTTCCCCTCTGGAGTCTTGCAAGTGGAACAGACCTTTGATAATCAAATGATTCTAGTTCCCCTAAACTGGATGCGAGACTTGACCACGGCGGATTCCACTACGGTGTCTCGTTTTGAAATTATGTTAGCGGAGGGGGTTCAGGAACAGGACGTTCAGTCTGCCATCCAAAAAATGGTGGGGGGAAAATTCCAGGTTCAAACGCGGGATCAGCAACATGCTATCCTATTGCGGGCCATTAAAATTGAGAAACTTTTCGTGTTTATATTGATGGCCTTCATCATGGGAATTGCGTCTTTTACACTTTTTTACGCGCTTTCCCTGTTAGTCATTGAAAAGCGGAAAGACCTCCGAACCTTATTAGCGATGGGTATTACCCAGCAACAATTATTACGTATTTTTCTTTTCGTCGGGCTATTTATCAGTTTTTCTGGAGCAGTGGTAGGAATGGTTCTAGGTTTCGCCTTAGGTTGGATACAACAAACGTTCGGAATTATCCCTTTAGGAATCCCGAACGCTTTGATTGATGCTTATCCCATTCAGATGGAATGGTTTGACTTTTTGATGACTGCTTTAGTGGTGATGGTGATCACCTTTTTGGCTTCGATTATTCCGGCTCGTAAAGCCGTTCAAATGACCTTTGATCAGAAAATTAATCTGCCAAAGGCGGATTAAATTCTCCTTCCCATTTCGAAACCACACAGGTCGCCACACCATTTCCTGCTACGGAAGTGACCGTTCTACCCATATCTAAGAATGGATCTACCCCTAATAATAAGGCAATCCCTTCGGCTGGAAGATTGAACATAGTTAAAGTTCCTGCGATAATCACGAGTGAGGCGCGAGGTACTCCGGCAATACCTTTGGACGTAATCATCAAGGTCAATAACATCGTGATTTGTTGCTCTAAACTTAAATGAACGCCATAAGCCTGTGCAATAAATCCGGTCGCGAAGGTCATATACAACATCGACCCATCCAGGTTAAAGCTATAGCCTAAGGGCAACACAAAGCCCACAATACGTCTACTGCAGCCGAATTTCTCCAATGCGGCAATCGTTTGTGGGAAAGACGCCTCCGAACTCGCTGTCGAGAAGGAGATAAGTAAGGCCTCTTTTAATTCCTTCAAAAGCTTCCAATAGGGAATCCCATTCACTAAGCAGATAATCCATAAAATAACTACCGTAAAGAATAAAAGGCCGCCCATAAAGCATATCATCAAATAGCCGTAGCTAATCAAAATGCTTAAGCCCTTGTTTGCCACTACAGTTGTCATGGCTGCAAATACCGCATAAGGAGCCACTTCCATCACGTAGTTCACCATTTTGAAGATAACCTCCGCTAGGTTTTCAATGACGTGAATTAAGCGTTTTCCTACCTCACCTATGGAGCCTAAAGCGACGCCGAAGAAGAGGGAGAAGATGACGATTTGAAGAATTTCATTTTCAGCCAAAGCCTTGAAAAAACTATCTGGGAAGATATGTAAGATGAAATCTTCCATCGTTTTAGCTTTGGAAGCATCAATGCCCGTTTCAGTACCAGCTGCCGGTTTAGGCCAGCTTTGCAAACTGCCTGGCTTCGTTAAGTTCACCACGACTAATCCGGTAACTAACGAAAGAATGGTGGCAAAATAGAAATAGCCAATCGTCTTAATTCCAATTCTACCTACCGCCTTAAAGTCACCTAATTTCGCAATGCCTACTACTAAAGTACAGAATACCAAAGGGCCTACGATCATCTTGATTAGGCGAAGGAAGATCTTGGAAACGATTTGGACTTTAGCTCCTAAATCATGGGAAACTTCTGGAGCAAAATAAAGGAAAAAGAACTCTCCCAGCACGAGGCCAAGGATAAAACCAATGATAATCTTATTCGTTAAGGTTAATTTCATAGCGGGTTGATGAGGGATAAATACTTTTTATAAAAAGGTTTTCGGTAGAAAATCATTCCCCAAAGAAAAGGGAAAAGAAGGTAATTCAAAAATGCGTTGCGCGTATCGAATGAAATTTCATCGATTATCTCACAGCTTTCCTCTGTGATTTTCTTCACGCGGTGTTTGTGTTGCCAGAATTGAAGTCCAAAGGGCATTTTAACTCCTCGGTCAATAAAATACCATTCATGCTCCGTTTCTAAGTCTTCTGTAATTAGCGAACTCCAGGTAAGCTTTAAGAAAATGAGATTGATAACAAGAACGACATTATCCTCTTTTTTACATCCATCGAAGCGCTGTAAGGCGACTCTTGGAAAAGGGGGCGATAACTTAAGCAAAAGATCAGCTGTAAAAAGTTCTTTTACGTGACTAATAGGTGCTTGGATAGGAGTGGTGATCGAGTAGGATAGCATATTAAGCTACCAAGAGTTTTAATAAGGTCGCAAAAAAGGTTTTAATACCCAAGGCGACATATTTTGCCCAGCCAGCGCTTTCTTCAGAAGTCTCTGGTGAATCTTGTTCTGCAGGCAACTCTCTAGGAGCTACTTTTGAAGGATTCACAGCGGCTATTCTGGACGTTGAATCTGTTTGGATAGTTTTTGCCTTTGGATTCAAAGCAGAATATTCTACTCTGCCAAAATTGCAAAATAACGATATCGTGAAAAGTGCGATGATCAGTTTTTTCATTTGATTTTTTGTTTCGCTGTTTCTACTGCCGCTTTTTGCACCGCAATCTCCTCTTCTTTCGTTTTTTGATCCACTTTATTCTGAACCTGATTTGTTAAAATCTTTTCTTTTTCGATTTTAGCCTCTTTTAGTCGCTCCTCTAAGTTGTTGATTTGGCGGGTATTAGAGTCTAATTCGCGGATTAAACGCTCCGCTTGTTTGCTGTTTTTAGCTTGAGCTGAGACTAATTCTGCTAATTTATTTTCCTCGATTCTTACCGCTTCCTCTAGATCTACGATTTTGATGAAATCCTCCATCCAGGTACTCGTTTCACTCAATTTAGGATGACCTGTTTGAATGTATTCGTCTGCGCCTGTTGCGATGGAGACGAATAATTTGACTTTCTTATTTTCTTCTGAAACTTTAGAAACGACGATTAATGGGCTATCTGAGACGCCAGGAATTTTGATATCAGAACTTGAAAAGGAACCATTTTTTCCTTCGATTACCTTACCAAATTTACTTAAATATGCCTTCCAGCTTGCTCTGGCGTATTTTTCTTGCGTATTGACGAAAGTATATACACCTTCTTTTTTCGATTTATCTACTTCTGACATTCCTGAAAAAACTTGAGCTGAGGCATTGAATGCAAAAGCAAAAAAGAAAAGTAGGATAGCGTTCTTCTTCATAGGGTGAAATTTTTATTAAAGTTAGGAGATTTTTTTAGCTAGGACAACCTTGTTTTTGTTTGCTTGATTTCGGAAGGCGAAAAGCGTAAACTCTCCGCCGTCTTTTAATTGGAATTTCTTCCGAATTTCATCTGCCTTAATGGGGAAATTTCGGGTAGAAATATTCGCTTTCCCATCTGGCAAAACAGCATGAATCCATTTTTTTTCCAAAGGTCCCTCTGCCAAAACCTCAAACGTTCTTCCGGCAAAATTAGTATCCAAGTCCTCAGAAGTATATAAGTGCGTGTTTGGAGCAATTTTCTGCAATCCTTTACCTACCATTTTAAAAAATCCAGCCTTAAGCACTCCTGCATGAGGTTCGTAGAGGTAGTTTGTGACAGGACCGAAGTCGCAAATGATTGCTGATTCACTTGATTTTTTTCCAATAAAAAGGCTTGGATTAGTCTGACTTAACTCAATTACCTCGATTTCTGGATCTTCAGAAGATTGAGATGTCTTTAAAAAGAGCAACTCTTTCACTTCGTTTTTTAAGCAGACAATGTAAATCTTCTCTACCCCACCTAATTCTTTGGTTGCCTGATCTAAATCCAATAAGGGACTCGTTTTTATCAGTAAACTGGTTTTTTCGTTGATATAGGGGATTAATTCAAGCGCATTGGGTTCGCAATCTTGTAACAATACGACTTTGTTGCCGGTGCCATCTCTTCTGGCGGGATCTACATAAATGAAGTCAAATGATTCCTCACAATCTGAAAGCCAGTTTAAACTATCGCCGGTGTGGTGGCGGATGTTTCCTGCTTTTAATTGTGCGTGATTAAAGGCTGTGATTTTCGCAAGGTCTTCCTGTCTTTCGATATAATCGACTTCGCAGCCTGATTGTGCAAATGCGAAGCTATCTAAGCCCATTCCACCCGTTAGGTCCACGACTTTTCCGCGCAGGAGGGAAGCCTTGAAGTGTGCCGTTTCTTCTGAGGATGATTGCTCTAATGCCAAAGCAGGAGGAAAAAATACCTTTTTATTCGCCACCCAATGGGGCATTTTGTCTTTGAGTTTTTGTCTGGCTTTGATTTGGCCCACTAATAGAGGAATGTCTAAATTAGGGTATTTTGCTGCTTCCAGGGCAATCGCTACCGGATCTCTGTGGAGATTTTCTTGAATAAATTGGATGTCGTTTTCTCGAAGCATTCCCTAAAATTAGCACCTCTGCTTTAAATATTTTTATTTAAATTAGTGAAATTCAAAAGAACAGATGACCGGATTAATTTTAGCGGCGGGCGCTTCGTCCCGTTTAGGCGAAGCAAAACAATTATTAGTTTATCAGGGCCAAAGCCTTTTAGAGCGGTCCATTCGCCTCGCCTTTAGTGTCTGTCAGGAGGTTCAAGTTTGTTTAGGCGCAGAAGTAGCACAATCTATTCGTATCATCGAGAATTTACAAAAAGAGTTTTCGAATTTGACTTTTGTTCAGGTGGAAAATTGGGACAAAGGAATGGGAGAATCATTAGCGGTGGGCTTGAAAACGATCGATTTTTCCAAAGATGTCTTAGTGCTCTTGTGTGATTTGCCTTTTTTAACCTCGACCCATTTAAAGAATTTAACTTCGCTGGCAAACCCAGATAGAGCCATTGTCGCTTCGTTTCAGGGCGTAAATTCTCCACCTGTACTGATTCCATCATCGTTGAGACCCTTGTTTAATCGATGGAGTGGCGACCAGGGATTGGGTAAATTTTGGCGCCAAAATCCCATGCTCTGTGAAATCATTCACTTCTCCGATAAATTCCGAGATGTCGACGTCCCGGAGGATCGGGAGTATTGGGGGATTTAAAGACTGTAGATTATAGATTATAGAGTAGAGATTATAGATTATAGAGTAGAGATAATAGATGATAGAGGAGATATTTTAGATGATTTTCTCTCTACTCTCTACTCTATAATCTTTGCTCTCTAAGCTAAGTTTCCTATCTTTGCATTTCAATTTTAAACTCAATTAAGTGGAATCAATCGGAACCCTTCCCACCGTCGAAACAGCCAAAAAATTAGGATTATTGCCAGAAGAGTATGATCGCATTCAGGAGATTTTAGGTCGCAAGCCTAATTTTACGGAATTGTCGATTTTCTCCGTCATGTGGTCTGAGCACTGTAGCTATAAAAATTCAATTGTTTGGTTGAAGACTTTACCAAAGGATTCGCCGCGTATGTTAGCGAAAGCAGGTGAGGAAAACGCAGGTTTGGTTGATTTAGGAGATGGTTTAGGTTGCGCTTTCAAGATTGAATCACATAATCACCCGTCGGCATTAGAGCCTTACCAAGGTGCGGCTACAGGGGTGGGTGGTATCAATCGTGATATTTTCACGATGGGTGCGCGTCCGATTGCGCAATTGAATTCCTTG
>Ga0213920_1001900_pt1 | contig 10703 bp, 8 predicted proteins | sample McNCre1117MG_FD_161054 | JGI IMG/M metagenome (GOLD analysis project Ga0213920, IMG submission 161054) | Freshwater microbial communities from McNutts Creek, Athens, Georgia, United States - 11-17 MG | ecosystem: Environmental > Aquatic > Freshwater > Creek | place: USA: Georgia | collected...
ATTTTACCGCGATGGTAAAACGTATTCTCCAGAGGAAACTTCACCTATCAATAATTCAGGCCCAATAAATCAAGACTAACTTTATGAGATACTTTTTTTTCTTTTTTTTTGGTTTTTCAAATTTTTCATTTTCTCAAATTAAGGGGGTTTCAATAAATATTGTAAACATCGAAAATGATATTACATCAATTGAACTCATTGACTCAGCATATTATGCACCATTTATTGATGTTAATTCAAAGCCTTTAGTGATTAATTTAACGATTAAAAATGATTCATTAATAAGTTCAAAAATTGATTATTATGTGCTTGGTAAAATTTCAATTGATACAACCCAGGTCGAGAAAATTAATTTTGAATTTAAGGTTTACAGTAAAAATAAATTCACATTATATATTGACATAAAAAATCAAAATATAGCACAAACTTATTTTTTTCAAGGCTTTATTATGACTAATAAATCATACTCAAGTCCTAAATTTATTTTGGAAGGAAATAATACAATATTAAGTCCCAAAGGGATTAGATTCTACTTTTTAGAAAATAAAAAACTAATTTACCAAAAAAATAAACTTCGAAAATGGTAATGTTTCGGTAATGTTTCAGCAGTTTTGATAGTACTCATTTCAACTGATAATTGTATCATTTTCAATTAGTTAATTTAAATTTAATACAATTTATTTAGGGGTATTTAACCCTCACTTGATCGGTGAACATTTATTATATCGATCTAAATTGTCTACCATTACTAAACTTTTCGAAATGCACATAGCTTTATTTTAGCATAGAACCCGCTTTTTACCAAATTCCTGTTTGCATAATTACTTTAATAGATCTATGTCATTTTTATCCCTACGAACAAGAGTCACAAATTTTTCAGAGGGAATAGTGAAATCATCTAACATCATTCTTGTTCTTCGATATCTTGAATATAATTCTTTTCTAATACCTCCGTTTTTCATAGATTCTTCAATTAAATACTCAATTGGCCTATGTAAATCACCAATGTTTTCTGCAAGTTCAAAGTACCCATTTTCAAAAATTCCCTCCACTAATCTTTCAATATTGGTTATTAAATCTTCAATTGCTCTTGGGTGAACTACTCTTTCGCGTTCAAATCTTCTATTAATGGAAAGTTCACGAGTAAGAGAAAGTACCTCCTCAATTAAGTCCCTTTCACTTCTCAGGTCTTTACTATTATTAACTTTTGCTTTTTCCTCCGCTTCTTTAATTTGTGTTTCTAATTTTGGCCACCACATTTCAAACACATTTTCAATTACGTCTAAAGTAAGTTCAGAATCACCTAATTAAGAGTTTATCATTTTAATGACCTTTTTCATTTCAGATTTTGAAAATTTAGCTGCTTGAAATTGCACTAATGGTCCCTGAATATCTGAAGGTTCAATACCGAATAATAAGGGGACAACTTTTGACTTTTCAATATTTTTTGATAATGCACCGGCCTCAAACATAATCCAAGAGCTTCCTAAGTTGTCTTTGGTTAAACAAATTACACCTATTTTTGAAGCGTCAAGCTCTTTCGAAATTTCAGAACTCCAACGTGTCCCTTTTGTAATATCGTCAGGTGAATAATATGGTTTGGCCGCCTGAATTACTCATGGAATCCATTGTCTAAATATTTCAGCAATGTTTTTTGAAAGGTCTCCCGACCAACTGATGAAAATTCTCATATTTTTCTATTTATTGTAATGTTTAAAATTGGCGCTAATGTTTTGGTTTTTGATCTGTTTTTCAGTATTGAGCATGCGGCTGAAAAAATTGAGCCAAGCGTATGTTATATGCTGACTATTTTCGTTTAGTTAAATGTTTTTTAGAAACACTTAATTTCGCTTCAATTTTTTGCAATTCACTTTCTCTAAATGAATGAGTTTGACAATGATTCACTATTTTTTGAACTAATACCTTTTCCGCTGTAATAGAGAAATTTAATTTTTCTTTTTCTTCATATATCTTATCGATTTGTAAATTTTTGTCGTACCTCATATAAATACCATGTTTTACCAACAAGCTAGCAGGTGTATTTAGTTTATCACATATAGTTTTTACATTGTTTGATAATTTTGATGATCCAAGAGAGTGAATAATTTTAGAATTTAATGTATAAATAAAACTGAAGTTTATATTCCAAAAAATATGCTTTGCCATTTTTTTTAATCCTTCTTCATCTCCAATCAATTTTATTTGATTTTTTTCACTTTTGCTATCTAAGTTAATTCTTAAACGATTTGCGATTATTTCTATTAATTCTTTTTGTAAATCCTCCCTTTTAACAAGTTGTATATAAGAAGATAAAACCCTTAAATGGACCTTCATTCCTTCTTCAAATAATTCTTCAATTTGGGATTTTTTCAAGGAGTCCGCTCGGTTTTTTATTATTCTACCAATAACTTCAACTGTTTTAACACTTTTTCTTAATTCTTTCCCTAACTCATTATCCGAATCATCATCTTCACTTTCTTCGGTTTCGGCTTTCATCTTTTCTTCCTTATCTTTTTTAATAAGTTCTGATTTTCTATTTGTGTCATAATCTTTTAATCCTAGCGTTAAGGATGCTTCGATTATTTCGTCTGTTTCATCATCAAAAAAAGATAATTCTTTCTTGCACAATGTTGAAGGTTCAAATGAAGAAAATAACTTTTTAGAGCTTTCTAAGATTTCAGCAATAATGAAACTGTTTTTGTCGTGATGGGTTATAAATATTGATATGTATGCATTTTCATCAAGATGTAGATTGTTAATAATATCTACAATAGTTTCTTTACTTTCCTCTGTGTTTTCGGAAAAATATTTTGCAACGAAAAAGTAGTACAAATATGGATAACTAAACTTATAATATCCAAGATCTGTTACACACAAAATATTTGTTTTACGTAAATTGTCCAAAAGTTCATTGAGTGAAACTGTTAAATTGAAGTTATCTTGATAGATTGACACAAAATCATTGAACTCATCTGTTGTTAGCTCATTATTTTTGGCTTTATAAATTTCAAATGATAATTCAATTAAAAAATTAAGATAGGGATCGAAATCATTCACACCTACCTTTTGTAAATAAAGAATTATTAAAGATTGATAGAAATGACCTTGAGAAGTAATATTGTCCAGTGGCTTTCCTGCTTCGTATCCAATTATTATCGAAAGAATAAAAAACGGATATGATGGTAAAATTCCTTGACCGATAATTTTACCTAAAGCTGAATCAACAAGGTCATTGTTAAACTCAATTTCTTTAAGTATTTCATTTTCATTTTTCCAGGTAGTATCAGATAATAAAACCCAATTTTCTATTAATTCATACCTTTGGGAAGGTGTTAATTCACATATTTCAAACGTATTGAAACTACTTATGAGCTTCTCTTCTTTATATCTTAGACCGAAAACATCATCAATAATTAAAATTTGATTTTCAAAATCAGTAAGGGAGGCAAGTATTTTTGCTTTATGTTTTGCCTTATGAAAATCATCAATAATAATTACAATTTTCTTTTTATCAATATCATCAAAATTGATGTTTGAATTATATTGCTTCTCAAAAGCCTTGGCTATTTTATTTTGAATATTTCCTAAATAGTTGTCATTTTGCTCAACTAATAGAACAGGGATAAATCCAAAATTAAATAAATCGGTTATTATTTTTTTACATATTGTGGTTTTACCAGATTGATTTTTTCCAGTAAAAACAATTTTTGATTTTGAGATAAACTCATCAATTATTTCACTGTACTTTATTTCCTTTTTTTCATTTTTGATATCGTCAAAATATGATAAGTTCGGACTAATGAAAATATCTTCTAGTAAAAGAGCGCTTTTATGGTTGTGTAATTTTTCAAGTAAACCTGTGTTAGATAAAAACTCTTTATGAATTTCAGCGAATTCGATCTTAGATTCAGTTTTTGATTCATTTTTAATTTTTGGTATAATCTCTAAAATTTTTTGAAATAAAAGCTCATACAATAAAAGGTGTTCCTCCTGACTTAAAACTTTTGAAGTATTTGAAAAATCGCTCGAACCGTTTGTCCGACTATCAATCCAACAATATAAATTGTAAATTTCATCAACATTTCTAAAGCTGCTGGTGATGTTTTTTAAAAAATCAAGTCCTAATGAAGTGTTTAATGAATCTGCGTTAAAAATTTCTCCATCCTCTAAAGATTTAATTTTGGCACTATGTCTTGCTAAATCTTTTGGAATTGCTCTATCATCCTCTAACCATTCCAGTTTTTTGAAGTCAAGTATAGCACAGTTTTTCAAAAAGTCATTTCTAACTTTTTGACTTAACTCTATCGCTTGAATAATTAATTCATTTTGAATATATTCAAATTCAAAAACATTCCCCCCTTTCTCAATAGTGTCATTTTCAATATTATAAAATTCATTTATTTCGAAAAAATTTCTTGCCCCACTTTTATGTAAATGAAATTTTAATTCAATCTCACTTATAGGAATTAAACTTACAATTTCTTGGTTATTAGTTTCTTTCTTAATTAAAAAAGTTAGTTTCTGTTCGAGGGATTGTTTATGCCTTTTTAAGACAATTAACCAATTTTTTATTTCGATTGCACTTGTTAAATTTTTTGGAAATTCAATTATCAAGTCAACATCACTTTTCAAAGGATTAAATTGTCTTCCTCCATAATTTATTAAACTTCCGAATAGAAACAGTCTGCCAGTTTCTATTTCTTTATTTACTTCGTCCTTCCAATTTTTCAATAACGAAATTATATCAGTCTTCAAAATATTCATTTTTTAAGTATTTTTTTGATTGCAGGTAACTAGTATATACTCAAACAAAAATTCGCATATCCACCTTATATTGGCCAGCTTAACGAATAAAAGTTTTATAACTGTCAATCGAAATTTCATCAGTTTCATCATGATGAAATTCCATTTCACAAACTAACACACTAAAAATGAAACAGACGAAAAGATTGATTCTAAAAATGATTAGTACTAGTTCTAATTCTTTCACAATCAACATAATTATGAAATGAAAAGGGGGTCAAAAGGGTTTTGGGCACGGAATTATTGGAAGAAAAAGCGCTGCAAAAGGAGCAAAAATGTATGTTGTAGTTTTCGAGTTACGAACGCTTACATCTTATTTATTGGAAAAAATTTATTCATGTCGTCAACTCGTTCAGGATCATCATTTAGCGCAAATTTTTTAATGGAAGTCAACCAATGATGACCTGAGAAAATCATTACCTGCTCAATCGGTAATTTACGGATGTGGTACAAATCCTTGATAACCGAAAAACGAATTGTTTGGGGATTTAGTGGCCTATCTGGGTAAAAGTCGTTCAAGGTTTTAACCATACGGAACAAAGCATCAATCGATAATTGTTTCCCGTTTTTACTTAAAAAAAAATGATTAAAATCGAAGCAATTCAATTGTTTACGCTCGTTTTCAATGTAGGTGCGTAAAATTGTTACCTGATTAGGTTTTAATGGCAGTGTACGTCCGTTGACCAATCTCGTTTTCTTGATAGTGACCATGTTTTCATCAAAGTTGAAATCGTTTAATTTCAAATTGATTATATTTTGAGAAGTAAAACCTTGATAGATCAACAAGGATAAAATAGCTTTGTTGCGGAACTCCAAAAGCGTGTATCGGTTGGGACGATTTAAAAGTGTTTCGAGTTCTTTTCGAGTAAACAATCGTTGCGGTAAAAAGGGAGGTGATTTTGTTAAAATTTTCAAGGAACTACAAGGGTGTTTTGATATTTGATTTGTGAACATCATGTAATCAAAAAATCGCTGAACAGCACATAGTTTCGTTTTCGGAAACACCGTTAGATCTCTAAAATAGAGCAACACATCGAAGTTGCTTATTTTAGAAGGATCTTTTTGTTGAAAAAACAAAAAATCATCAACGTGATACATGTACGTTTTTACCGTTCCATCCGTGTACCGTTCTCGTAGAAAATCTTGAAAAGTCATTTTTCTTTTTCCTATTCTTACGTAGAACTTATAAAAAGGTTTTTGCTGAGTGAAATTATAAGTTTTGATACAACTAGTGGGGATATTTATCGTCCCCACTAAGTGCGCCTTTATTTAAGTAGCTACGGTATGAATGAGTAGTATTTTAAAGCTGTTCATTTCTATTACCCATAAAGATACATTTCAGCTTGTTCAATCAAAATTAACCAAGAGAAAAGTAACATCATTTATTTTTACTAATAAAATGTGCTATTTTGATGCATTTTTAGAACTTGTACTAATGAAATTAGGATAATTTCATACCATTTGACAAAAAAAAACAGTTCGTTTTTTTATTTTATAGATGAATAATTTATTGAAATCTATGACAAATTGCTGTTAAACTTTCACTTCCATCTGTGCAGGGATCTTGTAGTACTTTAATTAGTGACTACTTCGCAATAAGCTTGGTTTTATTTAAAATATTACGTTTAATAGTTTTAAAAATTGCCATCAAAACTACTGAAACACGAGGGGTGAAATACATGTATATTAAGCTGTTTTAGAACTTTTCTCTTATCAAGTGAGGGTTAAACACCCCTAAATAAATTGTGTTAAATTTAAATTAACTCATTGAAAATGATACAATTATCATTTTCAATAAGTACTATCAACACTGCTGAAACATTACCTAATGTGAGCACTCATTATATTTTTTTGTGAATTCTGGATCATTAAAATCTAAGGATCCAATTTGCTCATAAAGTTTATAATGTACCTTCATTAATTCACAGAACTCTTTATTACTTTTTTTGTATAAGTAAAATATTCTTGCCTCTAATAAATATTGATTTCCGCTTCCAAATATACTTTCACCATTATCTATATCCTCTAATGCTACTTCGAATTTCTTTAAGTAAATATTGGAAATTGCTCTGTATGCGTATAATCTCGGATCTTTTTTTATTGTTAATGCCTTACTACAAGCGGTTATACTTTTTTGATAATTCCCTAACCCTATATTAATAATACAACTCAATACATAACCCTCAAGCTCTTTGGGACTAGTTTTTAACCCTAAGTCAATTGATTTATTTGCAAAATTTTTATCTCCCCAAATGTAATGGCATATTGCTTTATTCTCGTATGCTGGATAAAAATCTGATTTTAGAAAAATAGACGTATCAAAATCCATAATTGCTAAAGTAATACTGTCAACAGACATTCTATAAATTCCTCTATTGTAATATTTCAAATAATCTTTGTGGGTACTTCGTTCATAATTTATGGCAATAGTTATTAAGGAATCTGCTTTCGAAAAATTTCCTTTTTCGAATTCCTCAACACTTTCCTGAAATTTTTTTTCAGAATATTGCGAATATGAATATAAATTCAACATCATCATTATCAATATTATAAAGCCTACCTTCATTTTACTCAATTGTTTTATTATCTTCTACACCTATACCAACAACTTTTATGCCAGCCATACCTCCACCAGTAGTAGCCATCCTAATCTTACTCGGATCAATTCCTGAGGCTGTAGCCTTCTCAAGTATCATTTGGTTTATTGATTCCGCGTTATCACCTTTACCTCCATAGATTACAATTTCCTTATTGAGTTTAATCGCATAATGAATTGCTAAATTAATGTTAGTCAAGTTGTTATCAGTAATACCCTCACTTGTGACTTCATTAGGGTTTATAAGCCATGAAAAACCTTTTTCTTTCTCAAAATCAATTTCATCTATCGGGTACTCATCGACTAATGGAAGTAGGTCTTTACCTGGAATGTAAATTTGATATGGGCCTGGTGCATCTTCAGTTACAGCGGGCAACCCTTTAAGCGCTCTTTTTTCAGCTTCAATTTGAGCATTATGATGTTCGTCAGATCTTACATTTAACCCCTTATCTTTATTTGTTTTAGCTTGACTTCTAGACCATGAAGAAGAATATGGTTTTTGTGTAAAAAAAACAATTTCACTATGAAGCGCATAACCTCTTTCTTTAATGCCATCTAGAATATATTGTTGATCAGTTCTTGTTATTACATTATTTTTTTTAATATTACCAATTATTGCAACTTTCTGCTTTTCGAAATCAGCAGGTTGTAACCCTTCCATTTCAATCTTATCTATTAATCGATTACCAGAAAAGGCATATGGACTGTAAAACGGAAATGTATTACTCATAGGATCAATTGCAAAGAACCTTCCTAGCCTTGAATCATGCATGCGGTATTTGTAATTCACACTATTCCCGTCACCTTTCACCTCATTGTCCATTTCCTGTCCTTGGAAGAGGTAGCGGTCATGGGTTGTGAGCTCGTATGAATAGGGGAGTCGCATGCAATGATTCTTCGTTTCGTTTGAAATTTGTCTCATAAATATAATTAGTTTTAGTTAGCTTTTTGTCAATAGGCTACATTTTTAGAACAAATACGAATGATTTTAGTAATTATTCTAAAGTGCAAATCGTATCGTTTGCTTGTTCTTAAGCGCATAAATTTGTGAGGTATCAATCGAGGAATGTCCTAGAAAATCTTTTATAAATTCAATGGGAGCACCATTTTCAGATAAATGCGTAGCAATAGAATGTCGTAGCACATGCAACGTTACCCGCCGTGTAAATTGTTCACCCAAATTTGTGCGCTTGGCTAGTTGCTTCACACAATCGTAAATATAATCCCCAGACATAGCTTTGCCTCTCGTATTGATAAGCAAATTTGTTGTGGTACTGCGTGTGCGTGCTACAATTTCTGCACGTTCATAAAACACATAATCAGCTAGTATATTTTTTATGTTCGTTTGTAAAGGAACCTCCCTACGTTTTGAATTCTTCCCCTTTTCAACCAAAATAAAGGCTTTACTCGCCATGAAATCATTGATCCGCAAACGAATAGCTTCTGTTCTGCGCAAGCCACAACCATACAACAAAGCAAGAACTGCTTTTTCTTTTTGATTGATACAAGCTGCAAACAAGGCTTCTATTTCTGATATCGTTAATGCTTCCATAGTTTCAATAAAACCACGTTGGTAGGAGGGAAGGGTAATACTGAGCGGTATGAGTGCATGTTCCTCACAAAATCGGAAAAATAACCGCAACGCAAACATGTGGTGATTATAAGTGGTCAAACGCATGGCACTGCCAAATTTAGTAGGGCGGGTTTCCAAATACGCACAGTAATTTTTCACAAATTCTCCTGTAATATGTTCCAATTGATAACCCAATCGTTGCTCAACATAATATAAAAATTCCCGTACGCACGAAGGATACATTTGCCCGTGTCCTGTTTGGTAATTCTTTACCGAAAGATCATTTGTAAAATGTTGAAACACGTCATGTGTTTGCCTGAAATGAAAATAAGTTTGCATAGTTAATAGAGTTCTATTTATAAATGTACCAACACACCTTATCGTGTAGTTAGCTGTTTTTTCTGTGTTCTTTTCGTGTTCTTTCTGTGTTCTTTCTGTGTTCTTTTGGTGTTCCCAACACCCTCACACAGTCATCCCAATAAGGGCATACAACTCACTTTTCAAGGCCAATTGATCTGTAGCTTCCGTTGCATCATTGAGAGCGTAATAAAAACCACGTTGCTTCGTTCCACGAACGACATAGATATATTCAGAAGTGAGCAAGGATTGTAGCAGTTTAAACACCGTTGTTTTACTTTTTTTCACGTACATACGTATGTCACGTTGTGTAAAATCCGAGCGTTGTTGTTCGGCCAAGAAAGTTTTTAGTTGCGTTAAAAAAGCGCGTGATTGTGCATCCAAATCATCGCTATTAATCACCAACGAAGGAACAATCAAATCAATAGCAATTTTCACATCACTTGCTGTTGCAATCAATGCACCAACCTCATTTTTTTCGCGTTGCATTTGATGAAACAGTGTTATCACTTGAATCAAGCTCAGTAATTGAAAATTCGTTCTCCTGCGGTAATTAATCTTACTGGGTAAGATGAGGGCAGGAGCAAAGGGGTTCACCACTTTATATGGTTGCAACAACGAGATACAATTTTGCAGGAAGTGCGTTGTGTCGTCAGCTAATTGTTGGGTATAAGTATCAGAAAACAGTTGGTTTTGGCGTGCAATAATGAGTTGTGTTTGCTGTTCAGAATCATCCAAATGCAGCAAGATAGAGCGGTTGCTATTATCGAGATAGACCTGCGTTGCTGTTGTAGCAGCAATACTTGAAAAGTGGCTACGAATGACTTTCGTTTTGGTTTGTAACACACCATAATTGCTTTTTTGTGGGAGCGCATGAATCAGCGTTCGTTCAGATTGCAATTCGCGCAAGCCAAAAAGTGCTTCTTTACCAAGACCACTGAGATCGTTCAGAAAGAGACATTTCCCTGTTACATCCGCGCTATTGAAGTGGTAAAACGCTTTATCCGAAAGGCGAGTGATAGGAAACGCGAAGGGTGGAGGCAAGCAGCGTTCAATTACTTTGAGCAAATGGCTTTTACCTGTTGAGGACCCCGATTGAATCAGCGCATGCAGCGGTTGATCCGTTTTAAAAGAGATAGCAACAAAAAAGAGCAAGAGACGGTTGTGTTGTTCCCCCACAATACCGCAAGCGACCAAGCACCTATCCAGTTCATCGAGAAGCTGTGGTACATTCAAAAAATGCGCTGCAGCGGAGCGTTCATTTTTCGTAACCGAGTGAGAAGTTTGCACGACATCTTTGAATTGCGCGTTGTATACATCTTCCCGTTTTTTTTCCACCACTTCAACGAGTCTATCCAAGTCCGTTGCGAAAGC
>Ga0213920_1001901_pt1 | contig 10692 bp, 24 predicted proteins | sample McNCre1117MG_FD_161054 | JGI IMG/M metagenome (GOLD analysis project Ga0213920, IMG submission 161054) | Freshwater microbial communities from McNutts Creek, Athens, Georgia, United States - 11-17 MG | ecosystem: Environmental > Aquatic > Freshwater > Creek | place: USA: Georgia | collected...
AGATCACGGAGGCAAACATCGATGACGTCGCCCGAAACATCGGCGATGTGCGAGAGAAGGAAGACGGCACGAAGTATATCCTCGTGGACTCGCGTCTTGTCCCGAATGTCGACCGCGTTTACCTCGGCTTCTTCATGACGAAGATGGGCGAGAACGTGCGTTGCTATTCGCGCAAAATCTTCCGTGAGCAGTTCGTGGAGTCGACGCCGCTGATCGACGAGTGGGTCGAGTACATCAACAAGGGCGGTGGCGCCGAGGCTGCTCCGGTTGAGACGAGTGCCTGACGACTTCAACAAGAAGCTTGGTAACGTGGCAGCGGCAGTGGTTGCCACTTGCGTTATGCTTCTTGTGTTTGGAACAACGGTGGCCATCCTTATTTGGATGTTTCGCCAGCTATAACGTGTAAAAAAAACACGTACTATAATAGGAAGGAGGAGACACAAAGTGACCCATAATGACGGATTAATCATCCAATGGACGGGTCCTTAGTTGACTTCTCCTTTTTTCGTTTTTGCTTGGGGCCGTATATTTATCTAAGGAGGCTTATGGATACGGAACCGAATAATACACCCTCGTCCGGCTGGAGGGTAAATACAGCATGGTCGTGCCTGCCTACTATTCGCAGGAACAACACGGTATAAAGAATAGCGGCATGGTTGTGGGTGACTCCGAAATTGGAACCCTCACTAATATCCTTCATGCATGAGGAGCTTCTAATGGGCGAACGTATCGAGAAAGTCAAGGCACACGTCGAAAGACATAAGGTCGCTTACGCTTGCGGCGCAACAGCTGTGGTCGGCATAGGAATCGGTGCAATAATTACATGTCTTATAATGAGAGACGGACACATCGGGGGTACCATTGGCACGCCCGCTCAGAGTACCATTGGCGTTCTGGGGAAGAGTGTTAAGATCAAGGATTCTACCTTGAACACCGTCTCTTATATTTCTGCCGATCGTACGGGCCCACCCAGTTGGGTTGTTCGATGTTTGGAAACGGGAGATGTATTTACGTCGCAAAAAGCAGCAGCAACTGCTATGGGCCTTGCGGCCGATCATCTTTCGAATCACCTTAACGGTCTTCGTGAAAACGTTGGTGGCTACCACTTCGAACGAATCTGTATGGCCGCATAAAATACACGTGCTATAATGAGAATTGCACGCCGACGCTATTATGGGGTCGGGCACAGCGGGGACTAGGATATTCTAGACCTAGGATCACCGTGTTCATGGATTCTCATTTTTCGCGGGCGCTACATACCACGTGGTTTCTGGGAAGTGGCACGTGAGTTGTACAGTCTGTAAAATTGGTTTTCACCCCCTGGATTCCGATTGTCAGGCCGCCCTCTAGATCGCAGGTCGCTACACCGTATACGTGGGGCTTCTCTATACAGGTGTACCGTCTGGAAAACACTCCGTGGTGTGTGCGACATTGGGAGAATGTTTTCGTCAGGCCGACCGCCGGGGTGCTATGTCGTGTATAGTTGAGTACACAGGCATACCGTCTGGAAACTATGTGGCGCCGCACGCCATATTCGTTTTGTCAGGCCACCCTCTCTTTTTGACCCTAGGAGGACTAATGGATAATGAACACGAACTCGTGGATACAAAAGTCGGAGAAGACGAAGACGGACGATTGGAATTCACCCCAGTGTGTAAGTGCGGGTGGAAATCCAAGGTCGGTCTTATTTCTCCTCAAGACGCCATGTTCGCCATAAGTCAGCATATTGGCGGCATTCTCTTGGAGAAGGGATGGACTTTCGATGAGCTTCGGAACTGAAGAAGTAATGTCAAACCTTCTTCGAGACAAATTTTCTCCGAGATACGCGATCGACGTTAAAGTCGACGATCTAATCGTGGTACTCAGTGATAGCGTGGGGGCTCAGCCGTACTACGTTCAAAGAGTCGAAAGTTCTGAGGACGAAGATGGTAATGGAACCATGCATTTCATCGCCGAGGATGCGAGAGGGTTCCCGACGTTTCTCTCATATTCTTACTACGAACCTTGTATGGTAAAACCACTGGACGAACGATAAGGAGTAATCGTGTCTGCAAAGGTCTCTAAGACTTGTTGTCGATCCATCATGGATATTCTTGCTATGAATTCGACCCAAAATTTCACAACCGATGAGATGCGAAAAGCTCTTTGGTCGACATTCAGAATGATCTATGCGCGTGCGACTACCAGCCTTGCGCTTAGGCAGCTATATATTGACGGTAAAGCAAATCGCGTTCGAACTGGTAATCAACAGTATCGGTATAGCATTAAGGAGGGCTAATGCAAAAAGCATGGAACACACTAAGGCGACCTAGAAATTTATCGCCCTCCTATCTTCAGCTAATTGGACTTGGGCTGTTGTTTGTCCAATCAGATCTCCCAATCGGACACACAGCTCGTGGAATCTTGGTCATCTTCAGCTTTGTCCTTATATTTGGAGGACGTAATGTTTAGTAAATTAGAACCCTCTTCTCAGAGCAGACCACAGCCATATTTGTAAGGTCGAAAAGAAGGAGTAAGCTAATGGCGAATGTTAATTTCATCCAGATAGATGGTGGCACAGAGCACGAACCGACGTTCAATACCGGTCTCGACGAAGAAATGTATCAAGAATTCTGGGTCGAGTGTGCGTGCGGCGAGTTTGAGTACTGTAGTGGTACTCAAGAAGAAACCCAGAAGGCGTGGGACGGACATATCGACGCGGTTCTCAAGGAATGGGCGGGGTCAAATGGAGCCAGTGAAGTGGTGTAGAGGGGTTGGTCCGTTTCAAGCTCTGTGTGAGCGTGGAGGGGATCACGAAGGCAAACACGAGGGGCACGACGCACACGGAAACATGTTTCACTGGGAAGAAAAGGATTACCCAACTCCGGGTAAAGCTAGCGCTGATATTCCGGAGGTGGTCGGTGACTGACGCATTCAAGTTGTGTACATCCATCGGTCCATATTCGACGCTATGCGAGCTTCCTCGAGATCACGAAGAAGATCACATGGGTCATGACGGGACTGGATCCGAGCATATTTGGCCTAAGGAGGCTACTAATGGAGCATGAACTCTCGATCGATTACGCCCACACGTCTGTGGCAGAAGACCTTCGGAAGTACGAAGGTATCTGCTCCTGTGGTGAGTGGGCCCTTGAGACCAACACCCGCACCGGGATCATCATGAAGCACGGGGACCACGTCGTCGAGCAGAAGAAGCTGGCGATGGGGTGGATGGTCGTCGAGCAGCAGTGGATGGGTAGCTGGACTGAACCCGAGACGTCGGCTGGTCCTGAGATTCTTTCCATCACAGGAGACATTCACCCCGACATTGTTCAAATGGAAACGGTGATGAAGGACGGGCGTCGTCGTATCTGGAAGCGGGTGGCGTGATGGACTTCGAATCCAGAACATTGGTGGACAAAGACGCCGCGTTCTCGAAGTGGAGGCCCTATAGGGACAATCCCGTTTTCGCTAAGCTTCTTGAGCCCATATTCCTGGGGACGAGTCCTGGAATGGTGGTCTCCATCGAGCATGAATCTGGGACGTCGATTCAATTTCGAAGGGTCGAGTAATGGGCGAACGTATCTGTATGGCGGCTTAAGGAGTATTCATGGTGGGAGATCGTTGTAATGTTATTGGGTGTCGCAGCTATGCAGACACCGACATCGTGATCGACGTGAGTCTGACGGAGTTGCGGGCTCGATATTTTCCGCCGGAGCAGCGGAAAAAGCGGATTCGTGTGTGCAACAACCATCAGAAGTCGATCATGATCGCGTGGGCGAAGGGGGAGTAATGGATCCAGTTATTCCTTTGGCGGATTCCATGTGTGAAGACTTCGACGATCTTGATCGATGTATTCGCACGCACGCATCGAAAATCCGTCGAGCAATCGCGTTTCAAACAAAGACAGCTCGAAAAGTCGTCGACCATATCCTAATCAACAGGGAGAGATAATGGAATTCGAACAAGTGGCGATGTGTCCTGATCATGGGTTGTGGTCTGGTCTGTACGAAGGCTGGTGGTATTACCACGACGGCACAGGACGCACAAACATCGAGCCTGTGATTTGTCTTCGAGGAAGCCTCTTCAAGAACGACAAGGCATGTCGTAAAGAACTCCAGTTCCATATTCCGTACAGACTTACCGTTAAGCTCGGTGGGAATGGCGACTGGTTGATGGGGTTGAATATTCCTCCGCAAGAAGGTCGTCCGGCGTGGTATATGGTTATCCGTCGATACGACACGGAAGAAGAAGCTAACGAGGTGAAGACGCAAATCCTTGAGGACCTCAAGCTCGGCGTCGATATTCGCCCGAAGCTTCGTGAGATTCAGGACTAGTGGGGACAGCGAATTAACCGGACTCTCTAATTCGTTTCGCTAAGAACGCGATTACCCACTATATTCGGTAGGGTCCATAGCTCAATGGTAGAGCACTGGGCTTTTAACCCATAGGTTGTGGGTTCGAGTCCCACTGGACCCACTAAGAAAAACATATTCTATAATGAGAACTAGTATTTGGATCACCATCATGTGGAGATCTGTTCGGCCACCATCATGTGGAGACCGGCTTAGCCATCATTATGTGGAGACTAACAGATACTAGTTCTTTTCATTTTCTGTTAATTAAGGAGGTCGTAATGAACGAAGAACTTATCGACGAAGACGTAAAACAAGAACGAACGATCAAAGCTCACCTAAAGCGAAACAAGAACGCCTATATTACCGGAGGCGTGTGTCTGATTGTGGGCGCTATTGCTGGAGCAGTTCTGATAAATCGGTCTTCCGGTGGTGCTCAATTCGCTCAAAAGATTACACAAGTTGGGATCGGATACAAGGTCCGCCCAACAATTGTAAACTTCGTAGAGCGTTCCACGCCGAGTAAGCCTGTCCATCTTGTTGGGACTGATCTATATTTCGACAGCCTCAGCGATGCGGCTCGGAAGACTGGCCATTCTTTGAGCATGATCTCTCGAAACGTCAATGGACATATCGCAGACGTTAAGGGAGATGTGTTTGAATTGCTCGAGTCTGCTTAGGCCGACAAAAATTACATGGTCTATAGTGAGGAGAAACTGGATCACCCATTGGGGAGATTTGAATGGCCTGCTATTGAGCGGACCGTCTTAGCCTGCGTTATACGCGGACTAACAGTTTCTCTTCGTTTTCGTAGGTGTCTTAGTGGCGAAGACTTAATGAGCTCGTCGGTTGACTCGGAACCAATACGGGGCTCGCCTACCAAAGTCATGGCGGGGACAGCGACCGTAGTCGGCACTCGTTTCTCCAACCCTTGGGGATTACCCGCCACCATTTTTCAATTGGGAGAGATACTCCCTTAGGGAGGCAAGACCGTGGTCTACCAGCTCAAAGTCGTAGAAGGTTCTGGATGGAAAGAGGCCAACTGGCTTCTCATCCTGACCATCTCCGAAACGGGGCTCGAGTCGAACCGCGTCCACAACATCAGCAGTTTCAAGACTGCGGTGGAAGCCCATGCAGAGCGGGCGATCATGATTCGTGATCTAGCTCTGTCCTCGTCTGAGCGAGGTTAAACAGAACTTAGGCTCAGAGCGGCTAGGTGCCTTAGTAGAGTGGGCTTAATGGAGTTGTCGTGGATCCCGGTTCAGGGAAAGCGTGCTCGAACTCCGCCTAGCGTGACTGTGAAGGAAACACAGAGCGCCGGTGACCGACGGGGATCCGGTATAGGTGAACAAAAAACCGACGCGCGTACTGTTGTGCCTTGTCTATGAGGCCTGCGACGAGTGTCTCTTAGAGCGGCAATCTGAGGGGCACGAATTGGACTCGCCATCCTACCGCGCGTGACGGCTGGGGAGGTTATGAACGGACGTGGGTTTTAAGAGTGTCCTCTGTGGCACCACCTGCGTCCACCTCCCCGGCCCACTTAAGTCGCGCAAGGAATACGCCCCGTATTCAAAATCAGAGACAAGGAGTAACATGAGGACGTTCAGGCCGACAACTGATGTTCGGATTCAGGCCGAGCAGTTCGTGACAGCGACGACGTCGTTTATTGATTCATTTCCCATGCGGATTGTTCTTCTTGACTCGGAGACAAATGAAATCCGGTATGAGTTGTGGGTCGAGAGCGATCTCAAGTGGGTCACGGTTCTCCCTGGCGACTGGATCGTCAAGGGGAAGGTTGGGTTCTATCCGATCGAACAAGAAGTGTTCAAGACCAAGTACGAGGAAGTTTAAGGAGTAATCATGCTTCCCAATGGTAACAACGCATCTAGCGACAATATTCTCGAGAGCATTCCCGAGGAGATCCAGAAGCTCATCGCCGTCGGGTGTCTCGCGGTCTCGGTCGCGTGCTTCCTGGTCGGATATTCCATGGGTAAGTCCCGTGGGATGAAGATCGGGCTCAACTTCGCCATGAGTTAAAGAAAGGAGGGGCCTTGTAGGTAATACCTGGCCTCTCTTTTTGCATATTCTATACAAGAAAAACATGGATTATAATAGGAAGCAACCAGGAGGAAAGCAATGGACAAGCAGGAATTCAAGGACGCAGCAGACAACGTGATCGACACGGGGGACGCAGTCGTGGAGACGATCAAGCACAGCCGTAAGGCGAAGGTGCTCGGTCTGATCGCGGCGGGCGCTGCCATGACGGTCACGGGACTCGCCGTGTTCGCGAAGGTCAAGCAGTCCAAGCAGTAGCTTGGAAGCCTACAAATAGGAGGCTTAGTAGAAATACTAGGCCTTCTCATTTTCTCTTAAAAAAAAACATCTCCTATAGTAGGAAGTAGACTTAGGAGGATCTAATGAGCGGAATGACAAAAACATTCTGGATCTCGGCAGACGAGCTGAAGGTTGGCGACGAAGTACTTCATAACGACGATACTGTCGTGTTGGTAAACCGAATTGAAAAAGACGGGATCCACATGGCAGTTCACGGAACGATTTGCGACGACGCCCCTTCACGCAAGCTGACGACATTCTGGATTCAGACGTCAGACGTAATTGGAATCATCAAAGTAAAAACCGAACAGGGATGGGCCTAACAAGGCTCATCTCTTTTTGCCTCCAAAGAATACACCTCCTATTGTAGGAGAACTAATCAAGGAGGAATCATGAACAAGAACGACAGGCAGCTTTTGAACAAAGCCAGTTGGGTCATGTTTGTGGGTTCCATGGGATATTTGGCGTACAAGACCGTGAAGGATTTTGTCGAGACCAGGACTTACAGAACAGAAGTCTTGGTCGAGGAAAATGCTGCGTGGAAAAAGTACCAAGAAGACCTGAGGGAAGTCACAGACGACCTGGACCGGCGGATCGAAACCGCTAAGTTCTGGTTGATTGGTACCGAGGAAAATCAGTAACTCAAAGTAAGGGGCTCAGTAGAAATACTGGGCTTCTTATTTTTCAAATAATACATCTACTATAATAGGAGAACTAATCAGAGGAGTCTGAGATGAGAGACAAGATCCGAAACGCGAAGCAGTGGTGTGTTGACCACCAGGACGAGATCGTGATCGCTGGATGCTACGCTGTCTACATCGGATTCTGTGTCGGTGCTGTTGCTCTGGCTGTGAAAGCTCAGAGGGAAGGCGCTGCGCAGTATCTCGAGACGGCAACGAAGATCCGTGACGCGAGCGTCCGTGGAGACATGGTCCTGCTGAATCCGGACGGAACATTCTGGATCATCGACAAGGCAGAGCTGAGTTAGCTCAACAAATAGGGGGTTTAGTAGAAATACTAGGCCTCCTCATTTTTGACTTAAGGAGACACGTGGATCAATCTCAAAAGGCACAGGCCGAGCAGGAACTCGAAGGGGTCCTCCAGAAATGGGCGCATGTCTTCGGGCCTCGAGCGTGCGACTGCATGGACGAAAATCCAGAGACTCCTCCGGAAGGCGGATGGGTCATCGGCGGTTGGGTGCTCGCTGTCGACTGGGGTTCGGTAGAAACGGCAGACACCTGGACCAGCATCATATCCCCGGATAACCTGCCGAGGTCACAGAAAATTGGCCTGAGTAGCATGGCCGCACACACCTATATTTGATTGGTGGAATAATGAATTGTCCAATTTGTGGAAAACCATACGTGCTTGGTAATCCAGGAGCGCATGAACATTGTAAGAGGATCGAAGAGTTTCGAAAGGTTCGAGACGCCAAAATTGATATGATGCTTGAGTGGTGGGAGAAGCATGGAAATGCTCTCGAAGCCACTGGGAGTGGAACTCTTAATGTAGAAAGGGTAAAGAAGTGATCGAGATCTGGGTGTGTGAGGACGGTCATGAATCCGGATATGGTCTAGAACCCAAAATCAAAAAGTGCTCCCATATTATCAAATGGCTTCCAGAACCCGTTGTCTGTCTGAAGCCAATCGAAAAAGACAGGACCATTCTTTATATGAAAACGGAGGAATCATGATCGAGGTCAAAGTGTTTAAGGACGGGGAGCTCTACACTGATTGGCGTCCTACGGCGCTGACAGTTGGTAGTCCCGAATACAAAGTACTCGACGACCTCGTCTCTGACGGCAAGGAACACGTCAAAATGCAGGGCGCAGTCTGGGAATACCATTATCGTAAGATGCAGTAGGAGGAGTAATGGGGCTACCTGAAGTTTCACATCACGACGCTACGACAATCGCCGACGATCCAGATTGCGAACTATTTGACTGGGAAGCGTTCCAGACAAACGGGCTCCTGTGGGCGGTAAATCGTCATGTCCTGCATCCACGCGGATTGGCGATGGCCGTGATGTTTGATGAGGATACCAATGAGCTTGTCGGATGGCAGATACACCGAGCCGATGACGGATTGTGGAGATACGGAGAGCAGGCGGACGAACTTGGTAGGGCTCGATTCCAGGGATTTCTGAATTATCTTGAGACTCGCGTATTCTAAGGAGGTGAGTTATGGGTAATGTAATCCAACCAAAGAAGTGTATGGAATGTAAAGAAAAGTTTCCTGACCATAAGCCTCATTGTTCTCAGTATCTCTCATGGGACGATATTGAGTGGCTTCTTGGGACTGGTAGATGGGGTCAAGGATAACTAAGGAGGTGAGTTATGGCCGTTGAACTTATGCCGCATCAGAAGCAGGCGTTGGAGCTGCTTGGTAATGGTAAAGTGTTGTATGGAGGCGTGGGTTCGGGTAAGTCCATGACCGCGCTCGCGTATTACATGAAGGCCGAACAACCCAGGGATATTTACGTCATCACTACTGCCAAGAAGCGTGACAGCCTTGACTGGCAGGAAGAGGCGGCGAAGTTCGGTATCAGTGATGATCACCGCTTCACTCGAGCAGGTGTACTGACGGTTGATTCCTGGAATAACATCGGTAAGTATCTGGCAGAGGACGTGGAGAATGCATTTTTCATCTTTGATGAGCAGCGACTGGTTGGCAACGGGGCTTGGGTTAAGAACTTCCTCAAGATCGCCAAGAAAAACCGATGGATCATGCTCAGCGCAACCCCCGGAGACATCTGGCTCGACTACGCCCCACTCTTCATCGCTAACGGGTTTTTCAAAAACATTACAGAATTCAAACGAAACCACGTGCTTTATTCACCGTACGTCAAATTTCCGAAAGTTGCCAGATACATTGGAGAAGGAAAGCTCGAGCGACTCCGTAACGATGTATTGGTAGAAATGCCTTACTCCAAGCACACCCAGCGGATCCTGAATCATATTCAGGTGTCGTATGACAAGAAGGCTGTCGATAACCTTATCAAAACGCGTTGGAACACTTACGAGAGTCGGCCGCTGAAGGATGTCGCGGAACTATTTCGTCTGGTAAGGAAGGTGACGAATTCAGATCTTAGCCGTCTTGATGCGGTGAGAATGCTGATGGACATCCACCCTAAACTCATCGTCTTCTACAATTTCAACTACGAGTTGGAAATTCTCAGGACGTTGAAGGATGAAGTTACTGTAGCAGAGTGGAATGGTCACAAGAAGGAACAGATCCCAAAGACGGACAATTGGGTATATTTGGTTCAGTACACTGCGGGTGCTGAGGGATGGAATTGCATCGAAACTGACGCGACCTGTTTGTACTCTTTGACCTATTCGTACAAAAACTTCGTTCAATGTCAGGGAAGAATTGATCGGCTAAATACTCCGTTCACGAATTTGTACTACTACATTCTTGAGAGCGACTCGCCGATCGACAAGGGTGTTTGGAAGGCGTTGGAGCAGAAAAAGAGCTTTAATGAGCAAAATTCTGAGGTTTTCGTACAAATATTTGACGAATTCGGCAAAAATTCTGAGAGTTTGCCGACGCTACAGCCCTTGTAATACAAGGTTTGTAGTACGTATTCGGCATTTCTACATATATTCTTTATATTTAAGTATAGTAATATAATATTCTATACAAGTTTGTGTATAGAAACCCTATGTCTCTACGGGAGAATTCAAAAGTACCTGTTTTTTTGCCGAAACGCCGAAAAGCTGTCGAGGAGGGTATTCTTGGGTGGGGAACGCGATTCCGAGGTTTATTGGGTCCCAATTGTCGGATTTGAGGATTATGTTATATTTAGCGATGGTAGGGTAGTCAGACTCGAAGACGAAGTTGAGTTATTCCAATCCCCCGTCACTGGGGGAGACATGACCGTCGCCATGTGGAAAGATGGGAGAAGGTATCGTCGTTCAGTTAAGGTTCTTGTGGCAGAGGCGTTTGTCGAAGGTAAAGATGGTTTGTTTGACACGCCGGTTCTCCTTAACCAAGTTAGATGGGATCTTAGAGCTGAGAACATC
>Ga0213920_1001904_pt1 | contig 10678 bp, 10 predicted proteins | sample McNCre1117MG_FD_161054 | JGI IMG/M metagenome (GOLD analysis project Ga0213920, IMG submission 161054) | Freshwater microbial communities from McNutts Creek, Athens, Georgia, United States - 11-17 MG | ecosystem: Environmental > Aquatic > Freshwater > Creek | place: USA: Georgia | collected...
AGCGATTTATTTGCAGGTCCTTTGGCGATGTCTTATAGCCAACACCCTGACTTTGAAAAAATTGACTGGTCAAAGGTAACTTGGTTAAAAGGCAATCAGCCATGGAAGCCTGATTACGATAAAACATTGGCGGAAAATGGCTTGGTTCACCAAGACTGTCTCCGTTTCCAAACTCCTGGTTTGGATGGTTTATTCGGTATCTGTTTCTAATCTGATTTAGATCTGAAAAACAAAAGGCGCTCTGTTAACAGGGCGCCTTTTTCTTTTGGTCATTTGCTGAATGCATTAATCAATTTGGTGTTTTTTAACTCTGTATTCAGCTTGAGCTCGACCCATCTTTAAGCGCCTAGCTGTCGCTGAAATGTTTCCATTGCTAAGAGTCATAGCTCGCTGAAAAATTAACTTTTCGATTTCATCGAAGGACTGCACTGAATTGAGAAGGTTATCGGCTAAATCATAGTTGGGATTGTGGGATGAGTTAATTAATTCATTTTTAACTAATGAACCACTGGGCCCCAAATTGAATGAGTCAATTTTTAATTGTTCACCTGCTGTAAATAAATGTTGAATATCAATCGTGCCATTTTCTTCAGCAAGAATCACACCGCGTTCAATAATATTTTCTAATTCTCGAACGTTGCCTGGCCAATCGTAATCCCATAGAGCTGCATAAGCATTAGAGCTTAGCCCTAATATTTTTTTATTACACCTAGCCATGCTTCTTTGTAAAAAGAGAGCTACTAGCAATGGGATATCTTCTCGTCGTTGGCGCAGCGGAGGTATATCAATCGGAAAGATATTAAGGCGATAGAATAAATCTTGCCTAAATCTGCCGGCATCAACCTCTGTTCTTAGATTTCTATTAGACGCTGCAATAATTCGGACATCTGTTTTTATAACCTCTGTGCCACCAACTCTTTCAATTTCTCTCTCTTGGATAGCGCGTAGTATTTTTCCTTGTGCAGGTAGAGAAAGACTGGTGATCTCATCTAGAAATAGAGTGCCACCATGAGCTCTTTCAAAACGACCGGCGCGTGATTTATCTGCGCCAGTAAATGCGCCTTTTTCTACGCCAAATAATTCTGCCTCTACTAAGTCTGGAGGGATGGCTGCACAGTTAATTGAAATAATGGGCCCCGATGATCTTGGGCTAATTGAATGCAGTGCTTTTGCAAAACATTCTTTACCAACGCCACTTTCGCCAAAGAAAAGAACTGTGGAATCCGTTGGTGCAACCTTACGAACTAAGTTGGCTGCAGCATTGAATCCAGCAGATGTCCCTACAAATCCTTCAAATGATTGTGATTCAGATGCCGGGTGAACATTTGTTTGGGCAGGATTGCTCACAAATGTATCGATTTGTAAAAAACTAGTTTCTTCAGCATTTTCATCATGCCATTCTGAGATGGGTTTACCAATAACTCGACATTGTTTATGTCCCATGGCAACACATTCTGTTTCTCGCCAATGAATAGGAATTCCTGTTGCAGCAGTGCTAAACCCATCCGCATATCCATTCATAATCCAGCATGCTGGGGTGCCGCTAATTCCGAAGTGTTCTAGATGGGCGAGCCCTTCCCAAGATGATCCCCAGTGAAAGTCTCCATAAAATTCCCCTCGCTCAATATCGCAAGTCATTGTTCTTAGGGGGTGATTACGCACGAAACCTTCAATCTCACGCAACCTTGCTCCTAAAGCTAATGTTTCTGACATGTTTTCAGTATCGAGCTCTCTAATTCTTTGACCATCTTCAAAGCCTTGTTGATAGCCTTGCCTGGTTAGAAGTTCTTTAGCTTTATTGGCCCCTAGTGAGCTAATTAATTCTCTTCTGAGTTCAGCAAAAGAAGATGCATGCATGAGAAGCATGCGCTGATCAAATAACTGGATGTGGCCATCATCTGGGGAGAAGTGAAGGTGACCAGCCAGTAGGTTGGTATCTAAGTCTTTCCCATCATTATGTATAGGACTTTTTTTCTGGTTTTTTGTTTGTCGCATCGCTATTTAATGAGGGTAATTTTTCAAATTTCATTAAAACATGAAACATTCGCAATCACAATTTAATTAAATAATTAAAAAATTAATCAAAATCTACAGAGCTAAATCAATTTTAATTAAAAAAACTTATTTAAATCATGTGATTAGTGTTTATTTTTTTATTTGGCACGGTAGTTGCATTAATGATTCAATTAGAAAATATTTTCCTCTTATGGTGAATATTAAAAATATAGGAAAACTGCTTAATGAGTATGGTTGGTCAAATAGCGGGAGAGACTTTCTCTGTTCGTGTTAATAAAAAAGAGTTAATTGCTGATGGAGTCATGTGCTTCGAACTTATCAACCCTGCAGGGGCAAATTTGCCAGAATTTACTGCCGGATCTCATATTGATGTTCATTTGCCAAATGGACTAGTTCGCCAGTACTCACTCTCTGGGTCGCCAAGTGTTAAATTTGCCTATGAGATTGCTGTTTTATTAGAGCCTAATGGTCGCGGAGGGTCTAAGAGTGCCCATGAGGATATTCAGGTTGGGGATACGTTAACTATCAGCCACCCTAAAAATCATTTTCAATTAGAAAAAGCAAAGTACTCCATCTTATTTGCCGGGGGTATTGGAATTACACCTATCTTATCTATGGCCGAGAAGCTTTGCGGTGAAGGAGCTTCTTTTGAGATGCATTACTGCTCACGATCAGAGTCAAAAACAGCATTTGCAAAAAGAATTCAATCGGCTCCTTTTGCTTCTAAGGTTAAGTTTCATTTTGATGATGAGGCTGAGTCTCAGAAACTAAATGCAAAAGAAGTTTTAAAAAATATTAATCCCGATACTCATCTGTATGTTTGTGGTCCTAAAGGATTTATGGATTACATCATTCAAACAGCAAAAGATTTAGATTGGCCTGAGTCAAGAATTCATTTTGAGTTTTTTAAAGTTGAATCAACTGCTAAGGTGGGTGACGGGAGTTTTGAGGTGCAATTTGCATCAACAGGCGTTGTTGTTAATGTGCCTCTTGATAAAACAGTAGCGTATGCCCTAATTGAGGCAGGCATTGAAGTGCCTTTATCTTGTGAACAAGGCATATGCGGCACTTGCGTCATGAAAGTTGTTGACGGCACTCCTGATCACAGGGATGTATGCCTTAGTGATGAAGATAAAGATGTCAAAAAGATGTTCACGCCTTGTTGCTCGCGTGCTCAATCTAGCAGATTAGTTTTAGATTTTTAATCAGAATTAAATAATTAAAAGTAAATGGGGTAATGACAATGAATGCAGAAGTAAAAACTGTTGAATTTAAAAAAACGAAGCGATCATTTATGATGAATGGCTGGTATGTGGCAGCTATTTCAACAGACGTAAAAGGTGAAGAGTTATTTCATCGAACTATTTTGAATATGCCGGTACTCATTTATAGAAAAATGGATGGCACACCCATAGCCATGCATGATCGTTGTCCTCATCGTTTCGCCCCTCTACATATTGGTAAGCGAGTTGGTGATGAAATTTCTTGTTTGTATCACGCATTGCAGTTTGATTGTGAAGGTAAATGTACGCACAATCCTCATGGCAATGGCTTAATTCCTAAAGCTGCCAAAGTTAGAACTTTCCCTCTTTTAGAAAAATATGGTTTTATCTGGATTTGGATGGGGGATGAAGAAGCTGATCCATCTAAGTTGCCTGATTACAGTGAGTTGGTAAGTGGACATTCAAATAGTGTTGGCCACACCTATATGCATGTCAAATCTAACTTCCAAGTTATTTTGGACAATGTAATGGACTTAAGTCATGTGGATCATGTGCACGGTGAAATTATTACAACGCGTGGGCAATTGACACCACAAATACCTAAAGTGGAAGAGACCGCTACTTATTTGAAGGCAGCATGGAAGTGGAAGCAAACGCCTCCAATCATGATCTTTGCAAATTTCTTGCCTGAACCTACCAAGGAAGCTAGACATTTTGTTGAGGTAACTTGGGAGGCTCCTGCGCATATTCAGTTAAGCATTGGTGCGACACAAGATGAGTTTGATGATGAGTTAAATCTTAAAAACACGATTTCTCAATACGACTTACATACAACAACGCCTGAAACAGAAGATACAACGCATTATTTTTTTGCTACGCGCCGTAATCATCTTGAAGATGATGCTGACTTTAATGCATTCAAAATTAAAGCTATGCATGATGCTTTTGAGCAGGAAGATATTCCAATTATTGAGCAAATTCACACTGAAATGGGCACAACTGATTTCTTCAGTTTAAATCCCGTATTAATGTCAAACGATATTGCTCCAGTGAAATTTAGAAAATCTTTAGCTAAGTTAGTTGATCAAGAGTTGAATAAGTAATTCATTTGAATTTATAGAGGGATGGGTGACGATATGAATGCAGAAATTAAACCGATACATTTTCAAAAAGAAAAAAGTCCGTTTTTAATGAATTGTTGGTACGCTGCGGCTCTTTCAACAGATGTGAAGGGTGAAGAGTTATTTCATCGAACTCTTTTGAATATGCCCGTACTTATTTATCGAAAGTTGGACGGTACACCTATAGCTATGCATGATCGTTGCCCTCATCGTTTCGCACCTCTACATATTGGTAAGCGAGTTGGCGATGAAATTTCTTGTTTGTACCATGCCCTACAGTTTGATTGTGAGGGTAAGTGTACGCACAACCCACATGGCAATGGTTTAATTCCTAAAGCGGCTAAGGTACAAACTTTCTCATTAATGGAAAAATATGGCTTTATTTGGATTTGGATGGGAGATGAAGAAGCTGATCCATCCAAGTTGCCAGATTACAGTGAGTTAATGAGTGGGCATCAGAATAGCGTTGGTCACACTTATATGCATGTGGATGCAAACTATCAATTGCTCACAGATAATGTGATGGATTTAAGTCATATTGACCATGTGCACGGTGAAATTATTTCAACTCGTGGACAACTTTCTCCATTAATTCCAAAGATTCAAGAAACTGATAGATCTGTGCGCGCTGGTTGGGAGTGGAAGCAAACGCCACCGATGTTGATTATCAATCAGTTCTTGCCGGAGCCTCAGGCTGAAGCAAGACATTTTTTTGATATTACCTGGACCCCACCTTCTCATATTCAACTATCTGTTGGTGCTACTCAAACTCCAGGAGCTGATTTGAATTTAAGTAATTGTGTAGGTCAATATGATTTACATACGACTACGCCAGAAACGGAAGGTTCAACTCACTACTTCTTTGCTACGCGCCGCAATCATATTGAGGAAGATGGTGAGTACAACAAGATGAAAATCCAAGCGATGCATGAAGCTTTTGAAACTGAAGATATTCCAATTCTAGAAATGGTTCATACTGAAATGGGAACAACCGACTTTTTAGGGCTTAATCCAGTTTTAATGAGCAATGATATTGCACCAGTGAAAGTCAGAAAAGCGCTTTTGAAATTGATTGAGCAAGAGCAGGTTGCTGACAAATAGTTGTTATGAAGGGGCTGCTGCCCCTTCATTTTTCATTATTTGGTTCAATTTTAATTAACCAGTTTTTCTTTTAAAACATCCATTTGTTTTCTTGTTTGAGGTGTTGTAGTTGAATCTCGGTTATGCAAGGATTTCTCGGTTCTTGCCATAATGGGTTTTACTATGACCTCATTTGCTGAGATGCCTAATGCTAATCTGGCACATTGTTGTATCACTCGATGCCTGAGCATTCGTCTAGGCATTTGTTGCCAAGATGGGTGATCGGTTTTTACTTCTTCAAAATATTCTTTAATGACGATTGGTAGGATGCGATCATTTCTGTAGATGGTGCACTCCATCCAAGTCGGAATGGTATCAATCAGCTCGGTAGAGTCTCTGAGGCTCATACCTGCATATTGAGGATGATTGTTGATAAGCTTGGACCAGCCATCAATCGTGATGAAGGGTTGATAAGTTTGGTCTTGTCCTTGGAGTAAGGCAATCTCATCGGATAAGGGATCTAGTTGGTATTTGGTGGCTAACCTCAATAGTTGTATCTGAGGATAAAGTGGCATGCCTAAGTGTTGATCTAGCCAAAGTTGAAGTTCTTCTGGATCAATATTTAAAATTTGACTAGTTTTATTAATGGCTGATTGAAGAGCGTTCATGTGAGCTCCTTGATAACTAAGCGACGGCTATTTTGAATGGGCACTTGATATTGATGCACTAAATCAGGGTGGTCTTCTGTAAGTTTCTTAGCATCAAGCCTAAAAGAAGGTTTGGGTGCTTTCCAAGTAGCTAAGGTTTGGCCATGAAATGTTAATACTTCTGCATCTTGCATCTGTCCCATGATATTTTGTTTAATCTGACTAATCTCTGATTCATATTGTTCTACTTGCTCATTGAGAGACTTGAGTTTCTTGATGAGCTCACAAGTTTCTTGTGGAGCTTCAACCGATTTGCTTACTGTTGATCTGCCAAATAAGGTCTTATAGTCAGATTCAGAAGTAGCTAGAGGCGGGGTATCTTGAAGTACATGGTTTTCCCAAAAAGATACAGCGCGTTCTAACACCATGTCTTCTAGTTCTAAATCCCGGGTAATCTCATAAATCCTAAAATCAGCATTACCAAATAAGACTGCTAAATCGGTTCGATCGATGTTGGTGAGCATCATGTACCAAACACATTGCACTAAATAAGAGAGTGGTACTTGATCGCTACCAGCTTCCCCCCAGTCAGATTGAGCAAAAGGATTGGCTGTTTTACATTCCAAGATGCGAGAAGCCGTAATCTTTCCATCGCTATCTATGAGTGGTACGTTGTCATTTAGAATAAATCGATCGATGTGTCCATGCATATAGATGTATTGAGGGTGTACGACTGCAGCTGCATGCGTGGCTAATTGAGCACCGGTTGCCAAGCTATATTCAGTAGCTACGAATTCCTCAGCAAACTGGCCAAAGCGCAAAGGCAATGAATCTTTCATAGCTACTTCCTTACCAGTCTTCTCCATCCACACATCCACAGCACTCCTGTACTTTGATAGCCCTAAGATGGCGCCAATGTCTGAGCCGCCTAGACTTTTAGCTCGTAACAGTGCAAAATCTTGATTATTAAGCATTTTTTATCCTCATATATAAAACAAAGTATTTAATATTTATAACTTTGATCTCATTATAAGGTACTTTTATCTTGATTACAAGTGGTCAAATTAAAGCGGCTCGTGCGTTAGTTGGTTGGACAGCTAGAGACTTGGCTGCAAACGCTGAAATTGGTTTTTCTACCTTGATTCGTTTAGAGTCAGCAGATGGTGTTCCAGCTGGAAATATTAAAACTATTGATGCTGTAAAAAAAGCTCTTGAAGAGGCTGGTGTTGAATTCATTGGAACACCAGATTCACAGGCTGGAGTTCGCTGGAAGTTATGAGGCAAAGTAAGCTTCTTCGCTTAAAAATTGCCAAGATTGTGAAGCGGGCTCGATTTCCCAATCATGAAAAAAATAGGGTGATCGTGCTTTGTTTGTTAAGAGCGATTGAATTAAAGCGTTCTTATGAAAAACTTGCCCTTCAGGCTGTGAAAAAACCAGTGGGCCGTCCTAAAAAAGCGCCTTATATGCCAATTCTTAGTTCGGCCATATTTAGAGCTTGGCGGATTGGTACAGGCAGAAAAGCCACGGTATCTAAACGTATAGCTGGGATCGTGCCTAATAACTTTGTGCAATTTGCTACCGAGATCTACTGGCTAGAGGGTATTGCAAATGTGATCGATCATTTAGATGACTACCGGTCATTGGGTAATAAATTAGAACGTCAAGCGTGGGTTTGGCGTTTAAGCCAAAAATAATTTTTCCGGGACTTTGATTTAATTTTTTGTGGCCCAATCCTCTTATCAATTTTGATAAAGGGGTTGTATGAAAATTAATATTCTTGGCCGCACTGGCCCTAAAAGTATCAAAGGCAAAGCCATTTCTTCCATGAATGCTGTTAAGCATGGGGCTTACTCAAAAACTGAAATCTTGCCTCACGAAGACGCATCAGAACATAAACGTTTGACCCGTGAAATTTACAAGGCACTCAAGCCACAAGGTGCCGTCGAAGAAACCATTGCAGATCAAATGATTGAAAGTCTATGGAGCGCAGAGCGCTTCAAATTGCGTGTTGCGATGAAGCAAGAAAATATTTTTGCCCAATTATTGCCAGAAACATTGGCTGAGTTAATTGATGTCCGAACAGAGTATCGTCCTTTTGCACCAGATTATTTAAAGGAGCCTAATACGAAGTTTGCGAAAAAAGACTTGAAGCTTCCTATACAACGTTATCGCTTGTATGTAGACTTATGTAAGAACTCAAAAGGCATCGCTAATTATCAGATGGTATTTGCAAGATATCAGCTACTATTTGAAGGTGTTCATGAATTTATTGGTGATGATTATGGGGTTCCATTTTTGTTATCAACAGGAGCTGGGCTTGATATTGCTTGGCAACAAAGGCCGCAAAAAGTTGAAGAAGTTTTACTGGAGTATGCAGCTAGCTTGTATTACATGATCCAGTTTGATCAGCTAAGACCTCATATTCGTCATGCGATGGCCACATGGTTTTTCTTGGATCGGGTTGGTAGGAGAGATAGCGACTATCAAGATGATTTGGTCATTAAGGAATTAAATCGTTACAAGACGCTTTTAGATACTTTTATGAAATTTCGTAAAGGCCAAGTTGAGCAGGGTTTACTAATGATTCCTGGGTTTCAGAAAGATGAGGTAATTCAGCGAAACAAAATGCCAAATTCTGAATCCAAATCAAGTACTTAGCATTATTTAATCACGTATTTTTCTCGTTAAAAATACGATTTTCTTTAACAATTTAATTGATGTGGAGTGGTTAGCTTTGGGTTAGCGAGCTAGCCACTGCCATCATAGTGTTTGGCTTGGCTTATTAGTCATTGCGATGACATTTAAATGGGCTGAGAGCCTTATATATTTGGGATTCTAGGGTAACTGCCCATTGCTTTGATGAGGTATAAGTATCAAAATCAGCAAGCTAAAAATTAGTTTTAATAGACACTTAAAGATATCTTTCTTTAAGTGAAAACAAGGGGAAATAAAAATGGCAATGACAGGCGTATTAAGACCAGGACATGCGCAGATTCGCGTATTGGATTTGGAAGAAGCTCTGCACTTTTACAGAAATGTTTTGGGTTTGGTTGAGACTGGTAAAGATGCATCAGGTCGTCACTACTTCAAAGGTTGGGATGAGCGTGATCACAACAGCGTGATTATTCGTCAAGCAGATCGTGCTGGTATTGATTTCTTTGGTTTCAGAGTATTGGATGTGCCAACTTTGAATCAACTTGAAAAAGATTTAAATGCTTATGGTGTTAAAACTGAGCGTATCCCAGCTGGTGAGTTATTAGAAACTGGTGAGCGTGTTCGTTTCCAAGCACCAACAGGTCATTTCTTTGAGTTATATGCTGAGAAGAATCACGTTGGCAATGGATCTGGCTTGGTTAATCCTGGACCATGGAATCCAAAAACAGCTGAACACGGTATTGCTCCGATTCGTATGGACCACTGCTTGTTGTATGGTCCAAATATTGAAGGTAATAAAGAGTTATTTACTAAAGTATTAGGTTTTAGAGTGGTTGAGTATGTGGTGGCTCCTGATGGCGAGCACACAGCTGCTTACTTCTTGAGCTGTTCACACAAGGCTCACGATATCGCATTTGTTGAGCACCCAGAGCCAGGTAAGTTGCACCACGTTTCATACCGTTTAGAGTCATGGGAAAAAGTATTACGTGCTGCGGACATTATCGGTATGAACAAGGTACCTGTGGATATCAGCCCAACTCGTCACGGCGTGACTCGCGGTACAACCATTTACGCATGGGATCCATCCGGTAATCGTTTTGAAACATTCTGCGGTAGCTATGAGCCGTATCCAGATTGGGAGCCTATTAAGTGGACTTTCGATGAGTTTGGTTACGGTTTAGACCATACAACTGGTAAGTTGCACGAATCTTTCTTAACCATTGTTAGTTAATTTAAATTAATCATTCATGACAGCTCAAAATAAAAAACGCGAGCTGGCAGTTATGGTCGGAGCCACGGGTGCCTTAGGTACTACCGTGGCTCATCGTCTTGTAGATGCCGGTCTTCATTTATTAGCTATTGGTCGCAGAGAAGATGAGCTAAAAGCTCTGGCTGCTAGCTCAGAACACATTAGCTATGTCATCGCTGATATTGGTGATGATTCTGCTATTGAAATAATTAAAGCCAAAATTGACACAACTGTACGTATGGTTGTGCATGCAGCAGGCGTGCCTGTGGCAGGTGGTGTTTTAGAAGCTAATCCTTTGGCACTATCTCAAGCTATCAATATCAAAGCTGGCGGCATGTTACGTTTGCATCGTGCAACCGATGCCCACTTGGTACGTGGTTCTAGATTAGTCGCTGTTGGGGGTCACTATGGTTTTGAGCCAACTGCTTACGCCGCAACTGCTGGTGTAGCCAACGCAGGTTTAACCAACTTAATGCGTCAATTTAGTTGGGCATTGGGCGAGCGAGGGATTACTGCTCACTTGGTAGCTCCTGGCCCTGCTGATACAGAACGTTTACGCAATGTTGCTAATGCGCGTGCTGCGCAGCGCGGCGTATCAGTTGAGGAAGTGTTTAATGAGCTGAAGCAAGAATCAGCGATTCATGCATTTACAACACCTGAGCAAGTGGCTTGGGGTATTTGTTTAT
>Ga0213920_1001906_pt1 | contig 10677 bp, 10 predicted proteins | sample McNCre1117MG_FD_161054 | JGI IMG/M metagenome (GOLD analysis project Ga0213920, IMG submission 161054) | Freshwater microbial communities from McNutts Creek, Athens, Georgia, United States - 11-17 MG | ecosystem: Environmental > Aquatic > Freshwater > Creek | place: USA: Georgia | collected...
ATGCGTCCAGCCTGGCACTGTTTCCACCACTTGCGGTTTGTCGCCCGATGTGTCTAGGTGATGCACTTCATTCGTCAGCATATGCCGAAAGCCAAAGCGTGCATGGCCTTTAATCACCAAAAACTTATCGGTTTTAGTGTGATGGTAGTGCCCGCCTCGCGTGATGCCAGGGTGCGCAGTGAAAAAGCTGAACTGCCCCGAATCAGGGGTCTTGAGCATTTCAACAAAAACGCCACGGGCATCACCATAGGCAGGCACAGCGTAAGCAAACTTTTCTTTGGGCAAATAGCTCACATACGTGGCATACAACGCGCGGGTCAAACCTGTACCCACCCGCTCAGACACTAAGCTGCTACGGCAATTTTTGAACGCGTCAATTTGCTCAGACAGCGCGCCCAAAGTGATGCTGTATTCAGGGGCAATTACTGGGCGCACAACGCTGGTCCACGGCGATGTCAACAGCGTGATGAATCCAGTAACCACATCGTCCACATACACCAAGCGAACATGCGCATCGCTATCGTTGATCTGAACAGGCAAATCATTCGCCTTGTTGTGGCAAAAAGTCGCGACAACAGAGTTGTAGTTAGGCTTGCACCATTTGCCAAAGACCCCCGGCAAGCGGTAAATAGCCACTGGATTGCCATTGACCGCTGCAAGCTGCTCCACAGCTTGCTCTGCAGCCAATTTACTTAGACCGTAAGGATTGGCAAACTCCGCCTGTGCTGACGAAGCCAACAAGATCGGCACAGACTTGCGCATGGCAACTAGGCTATCGCATATGCGTCGAGTAAGTCCTGCATTCACCACTTCAAAAGCATCCGGTGAAGCCGGCCTGTTTTCACCAGCCAGATGTATCACCGCATCAGCCGCCAACAAAGCAACTTGTAATGCGGCATCGTCATCCCCGCGAGCAAAAGTTAAGACCTCAAACTGGCCATGCTCACGCAAACGCAGAACCAAATTTTTGCCAATAAAGCCCTGCGCCCCCGTAACAAGTACACGGCAAATGTTTTGAGTCATGCCGTTACTCCTCGGCCTCTGCGTGCTCGCCACGCACAGTAGCCTGCATGAACCGCAGCTTCATCAGTAACGCCTGCATGCCCTGCACATCCAGACGATTTGTGTTGTGAGAGTTGTAGTCCGTCGCCTCTGAAATACGTACTTCACCTTGCTCCACAAATTTTCCATAGTTCAGGTCACGCAGGTCGGGGGGAACACGGTAGTAGCCGCCCAAGTCATCGGCGGCAGCCATTTCCTCGCGGCTCAGCAAGGCTTCGTAAAGTTTCTCACCATGACGAGTGCCAATCACTCGCACTTCGTGATCGGGCTTACCGAGCAGTGCAGTGAGTGCTTTGGCCAAAACGTCGATGGTCGCCGCTGGCGCTTTTTGAACAAAAATCTCGCCTGGCTTGCCATGCTCAAATGCATACAAAACCAAATCCACAGCATCGTCTAAAGTCATCATGAAACGGGTCATGCTTGGGTCGGTGATGGTGATAGCCTGGTTAGCCCGAATTTGATCAACAAACAAGGGGATGACCGAACCGCGAGAACACATCACATTACCGTAACGGGTGACGTTAATCACCGTGCTGTTACTGCAGCGTGACTTGGCCACGGCAATCTTTTCCATCATGGCCTTGCTGATACCCATGGCGTTGATGGGGTAGACCGCTTTGTCAGTGCTGAGGCATACCACGCGTTTGACACCACATTGGATGGCTGCCTCCAGTACGTTTTCAGTGCCTACCACATTGGTTTTAACTGCTTCAAGCGGATGAAACTCGCATGACGGCACTTGCTTCAAGGCAGCTGCATGGTAGATGTAGTCCACACCTCGAACCGCATTCATTACGGACTGGGGATCACGCACATCGCCAATGTAGAACTTGAGTTTGGGGTTGTTATACCTCTTGCGCATGTCATCTTGTTTTTTTTCATCACGACTCAAGATGCGGATTTCACATAAATCAGAATTTAGAAATCGACGCAAGACAGCGTTACCAAATGACCCGGTACCACCAGTAATCAACAATGACTGATTAGAAAACGACATTTAAAACCTCAACCTTCTATTCTCAAAAAACCAAAAAATATTCACCACAAAAAAATATGACAACATATCAATATAAGCAAAGACCTGATTATTAGCGGGGAAAAATATAAACATTATCGCAAACAACGGGACCAATGCTGCAGCAAAAAAACTTTCATTCAGAGCGGCCTGCCATGTTTTAGAGAACAAATAGCCCAAACCAAACAAAAAAACAATCAGCCCGTACAAACCAAAATCATTAGCGAACTGCCCGTAAAAACTATGCCATTGCGCAGACTCATCCCAGTAATGACTGATTTTTGACTGGAAAGTTAATTTTGAAACATCCCCTCCTGTCAAAAGGAGGAATTGACGTTGAAGAAATGCGGAATTACCAAAACCATACGTCCAATCCCAATTCACATCCAGAATTAATGAAAACCCATAGTACCCCTGCGTAACATAATAATCCAACCAAACGAAAGAATAATATAAAAAATCAAAAATAGAGGCATTTTCATCCAGTTGAAAATTGACCGCCACACTTATATCCCCAAGAGCGGATGTTCCTGCAAAATAATCAAATCCACCACCACGTTTGGACATAATATACCCAAACGAAGATACTGGAATCAAAAAAATTAAAGACGAAATCAACAAAACGCGATTTAAAACAACACTACCTCTTACACTCAGAACAGTTAACACCGAGAGTATTAAGAATATAAAAAAAATAAAGACAACGCTATTCACCCCAGCAGAAATTCCAGAAGAAACAAATAAAAATGAATATACAATAGAAAGCACCTTACACTTAAAATTAAGATCACGCCAAAAATAAATAAAATAAAAAATGAAAAGCAACTTTGAATATGAAAACACAATTGAAACTATATTAAATAATCGCGAGTCAGATTGCCCACCCGCCTCCATTGCCTGCATACGCTCCGAATAAACAAGACCCGGCTCGGAGAGCCCACGCAGTAAATTTTCAAAAAAATCATAAGGTATCATCGTCTCTGACAGCATTAAATTTTTATAAGTAATTAAAATACTCGCAGCACCCAAAAAAAACAACGCCAAATACATCTTTATAGAAAAAATCTCCCCTTTAAGTCTTCCTCCTTGAATACTTTTTACACATGCAATCAAATACCCAAAAATAAAACTCAGGTGATAAAAGCACAGCAGCAATGAAAAATGCCATGCATTTCTAACATTAAAACTAACTGGCCCTGTGAAAAATATAAGAATTGTTCCCAGCAAATAAAATTCAACAAGAAGTAAAGGAAAATATTTTCTCACCCAATCAAGCCCCAAGTCTAGTTAGACGTTTATATATTGACAAACTGAAAATCATCATCGGAACTAAACCTGCAAAAACCAATCCACCGACTGCCCCCTCAAAGCTAAAAAAGTATACTGAAAGGAGAAATAATAAAAGACTTAACCCCATTGAGGTAGAAATCAACTTGCTAGAAGCTTTGGTGTCGAAAACTCCAAACGCTATTAACTGCAGAATGCTCGCACCAACACCAAGCGAACCAGCAAAGACAAATATCGATAAATATTTAGCATAAAATCCATAACTGGGCCCTACCAATATATCCAACACCCAACTATCTAGGACTGCTGTTATTCCAAAAAAAACAAGTCCTAGAAAAATACTTGCAATTATTATTTGCAGCACTAACTTCTTTACGTACTGACGATCAGAAAAACTTTTGAGGCTGCATAACTTATAAATAAATGGCCCCATATATGTTTGCACAATACCAAAAAACAAAACCACAGGGAAATATCCAATTTGCAAGAGCACTGTGTATCCCGCAAGATCATCAACCCCCATAAATCCGGCAAGTATCCAACGATCTCCAACATTTTTTAATGCATTCAATAGACTCGGAAAAAACAGTGGCAAACAATTTACAAAAAACTCACGAAATGTTTTTTCAATTTCGTTTAAATTTGATTTGATTTCCAAAAAACTCAATCTGATCAAATACTGAATAAAAAACAAAGCAGACAAAGCAGCAGCAGAAACAGAAGCCAGCCCCAAAATTAGATCACCAACAAATAATTTACAAACCAGTGAAATTAGACTGACTTTAAAAAAAGAATCTATTATAGAAAACAATGCCCCGCGCCGTCTATCTCCAATTGAATTAAATATGTTTATGTACACCCCTTGTGCGCCATTAGCAAACAAGTAAATTAAACAAGAAAAGAACAAAGGACTTAACCTAATATCACCCACGACAAAAAATTCAAAAACAAAAAATACCAACGAAAGAATACAAACAACAATTCCAACATTACCCGCCGAATACCTAATAACTTGCAAGCTTAAAGGCAATGTTTTTTTATCAGAATCATTTACAGAACAATATTTTGCAATAACCATTGAAAATGGATCATATATTACCTGCCGAGCAAATAATATAAATGTCATGCACAAAGAATAATAACCGAAATCTGCAACACTCAGACTGACTGTAAGTAGCTTAAGCACAACAAAATTACCTAGTAGTAAAATTGCTTGACTTAAACCTATCCATAGTACTCCATGGATTTTTTTATGATTTTTCAGCAATTTACAGATTTTTATAACGCAACGCCAATGACTGCATTTTAATATAATGCCGCTGATGCTGATCGACACTAGACTTTATCGATTTTTGAAACTTGACTATCGAAAACATATTAAAAATGCACGAAAAAATAAAAAAGTATGCATCCATGTTCAAAAATTTGTTTACCCAACGATTTTGACTTTTAAAACAAAAACGACGACTAGATAAGCGAAGCCACTCCATGAAGTTTGATTCATGCTCAATTAAGTCATCGTAGACCTGTAATTTATCTTTGATAAAGCGCCGATTAGCCACGATATAAGTGGAGCCAGATGTTCGACGGTAATACACTAAAACCTTATCTATCAAAACAAAGCGGCGGTTTGAAAATTCACGAGCAATGGCTATTTGTAATGGCCAATCTTCAACAACATCAAAACGCTGCAAATACGCTCGCACATTAGGGTGCATTAGGCATTCAGTAGCGTACAAAAGATTTGGCGCATTATTATATGAGAAGTGTTTAAACCGATGCAACAGCGTATTATGTCGGTAAATGACTTGCGTGGCCGTGTCCAAAGCGTTAGCCGCGCGGTCACACATCAGGTTACCCCCTCGTAAATACAAGGTACGGCCAGCTATTATAGCTTCGTCCTGTGTACACTTTGTTAATTCAAAAATATTTTCGAACGAGTACACATCGTCGCCCGCCGTCAGCTTGCACCGATCGGCAACCATATGTGAGAGCATATTGTTTACGCTTGCACAGGTTCCTAAATTATTGGAGTTGTAGATAGTTTTAACGTGGCGAAATAGCTGCCCGTTAAGCGCCAGCCAACAATCAATTAGTGTTCGGGTTTGATCACGCGAAAAGTCGTCATTGATGATCACATCCACATCCCATTCAGCACCGTGGGTTTGCACCAAATATTTAATGCTTTCCAAATGATCCAGAATGTAATCTTGGTGATTATAGGTCACCACAAGAAATGCAAATGATGGTTTGGCATCAACGGGCATAAAGCTTTTCCCGAATATAGCTAGCCACGAAATATAAGGCCTTGAAACCTACCATGCGAAAACCTGTTTGCATGAAGCGCAACTTCCATATAAATGAACGTTTTTCAAACTCGGTTTCCGATGAAAAGCCACGCTGTGTCCAGTCAATATTCAATGGATATTTGCATGCTATTTGCTCAACGACCTCACGCACCCACTTTCCTCGGTAGATGGCACCACCTTTGGCGTGGTTATAGGGATAGATATCGGTTTCCTTGGGATTGAGAGAATAAAAAATCTGCCCCCGTCTCCAAGTTCTGTAGCTGCCAAACACCTCCCAAGCCCAAGGCGTGTCACCGACTGCGGTGTAATCCATCAAAGCTTGCGTGCGCCAGATTCCAGGGGCTGAGTTCAATTGATAGTCCGTACCGTCTTTGATCGGAATGAAAACATCATCAGCATCTGTACTACTTAAGGGCAATGCCGTGTCAATTAGGTAGGCGACCACCGAATGAGCTTGAGATTTCAACAAATTCAAAGCCTGCAACACACGTTGGTTGCTAACATAGCCATCAAGAATGAAATCGTCGTACAGCATCAATACGTAGTCGCTATCGATGCTTTGCAACGTAGATAGCAACCGTGCCCCCCAATCATCCAATGAGCCCGAACGAACGTAGTGATGTACCCGCGCTGGATGGCTATAAGCCCTTGACTCGGTGTTGATAACAACTGGGTACGGACAATCAGGCCAACAGTCTTGGAGCGCATGAAAAAAAATGCTCAGTACATCATGATATGCATCGCAGGTGTTAACTAGGATTGTTAGATCTTGGCGTTGAGGTTGTTCGTTCATCACGAGTAGGCTTCTCGATTAAACCGCGAAAGCATTCACAACACGGATCACCTCAACCATATCGCCCATGCTCATGGTCGGCCCAATCGGCAAACTGACAACTTCTTGGTGAATCGTCTCTGTCAAAGGTAATTCCAGCCGGTTGTAGACGCGATATGCCTGTTGCTTGTGCGGCGGGATGGGGTAGTGTATGAGGGTGTCAACACCCGCGGCTTTGAGTTGTGCCTGAAAAGCAGCCCGTTGACGCACACGCACCACAAACAGGTGGAATACATGATTTTTCAGACTGTCCACAGTGGCGTTACGGGCAATGGGCAAAGTCAACAAGGGATTGCTAATGCCTTGGGCGTAAGCCACAGCAATCTGCTTTCGCGCCAATGTTTCAGCATCTAAATATTGCAACTTCACGCGCAAAAGCGCTGCTTGCATCTCATCCAATCGACTGTTGAGACCTTGATAGATGTTTTCGTATTTCTTATGACTACCATAATTCCCCAAAGCCCGCACCGTTTGAGCAAGCTCGGCATCGTTGGTGGTCATGGCACCAGCGTCACCGAGTGCGCCTAGGTTCTTGCCGGGGTAAAAGCTAAAGCCCGAGGCATGCCCCCAGTTTCCCGCACGCTTGCCATCTACACTAGCGCCGTGGGCTTGGGCAGAGTCTTCCAATACTAATAATTGGTATTCTTCGGCAATCGCCATGATGTCTTTCATGGGGGCCAATTGCCCATACAGGTGCACCGCCAAAATGGCTTTAGTTTTGGGAGTTATGGCCTCGCGCACTTTCTGCGGACTCAGGTTGTAGGTGCACTCATCAGGCTCGACTAGCACAGGTTTGAGGTGGTTTTCGGTGATTGCCAGCACGCTGGCGATATAGGTGTTTGCGGGCACGATGACCTCGTCACCTTCGTGCAGCTTGCCCATTTCTTTCCATGCACGCAGAGTCAGCACCAACGCATCCAAGCCATTAGCCATGCCAACGCAATGCGAGGTGCCGCAATATGCAGCGAACTCTTGCTCAAACACTTTGACCTCTTGGCCCAACACGTACCAGCCGGAGTCTATGACACGCGTAGCCGCGTCAATCAGGGCCTGGCGGTACTGCTGGTTGATGGTCTTTAAATCAAGAAAGGGGGTCATTTTTTTAGTCAAACCGAATATTTGGTTATCTTGAAAGATGAAAGATTATTGGAATACCACGCTGACGCTCTGGCTCAGAATACGGCGGTAACGCTCCCGGGAAGCGGCAATCGCTTCGTGATCCAGTTGGTAGAGAAAATCGAGTTCGGTCTCGGCAACACGGCGAGCGCCAAACCGTTCGTGAAATTTCCACACACGCTCGTTGCCCTTCCGCACGTCAAAATGCGCACTGGTAAAGCCAAGATGATCGAGAGCGTAGGCGTATACCATCAGCGCCGATTCGATTGCTGCATGACTAGGTGCGCCGGTCTTGAGTATCCAGGAACCCCAGCAAAAACTGTCACCTTGTGGGTCGTATAGCCGGACCGTGCCAATCGGCTCGCCCTGAAATTCAATGATGAAATAGGCTTGATCTTCCAATTGGGCATAACGCTGCAACCAAGCTTGCTGCTCAGAAAGCTCGCCACTGACCACGCTAAGATAGCGCGATTTCTCGGCATCGCGGCGCAGCGACAGAATGAAAGCAGCGTCGTTGACTTTCGCATCCCGAAAACGGAGTATTTCGCCCTGCACTTGCGTCGCTTTGCGCAGCTGGGGCTGCGTCGGCGTGTTCATTGCGACCTCCGACGTAGCGCACAACATGTGCCGGATTGCCCACTACGACCGCACCATCGGGCACCGACCATCGCGCCGCGACCAATTGTGATGCACGGCAGAAGCGTTGCGCCTCCCTCAATAGAAGCACCGATTCTAACGATCGTTATCGGAAAGGCGCTAGGGTAGCGCTTGCTACGCGGAAATTTGTCATTGATAAAAGTGACGTTAGGACCACTGAAGACATCATCCTCAATGCGCAATCCATCCCAGAGTTGCCCCCCCGATTTGACCGTGACGCGGTCACCAATGATCACATCAGTTTCAATGAGAGTCTGAGAGCAGATGTTGCAATTAGCACCGATTCGAGCCGCCTTGAGCGCGACCACAAACGGCCAAATTCGCGCACCTTCGCCAACTTCACATTCGGCAACATCGGCTAACGGATGAATAAAACTCATGATCCCAAAATTCGTTTAAATTCGTCATAAGAACGGATGTAGTCAGCCTCGTTGTAATGCTCACTAGCCAAAACAAGAAGCACGCAATCGGAGCTGAAATCGTGCATTTCGTGCCAAACTAAATCACCAATCAGCAAGCCTTTGGTCGGCGAATCCAGCCAAACCTCATTATGTCGCGCCCCATCATCCAAAATCATGCGACATTTTCCAGCGACGCACACGGCCACTTGTTGCAACGCACGGTGGGCATGAAATCCCCGAGATACGCCAGGCTTGGTACCAAAAATGTAATAGACTCGTTTTACATCGAAAGGAACTGTTTTATTCGCTTCCAAGGCAACTAAAGAGCCTCGCTCGTCTCCCAAAGGAGAAAAATATATGGTTTGAATTAAACTCATTTTTGTTTTAGTTGCTAAAGAGAAATATTAACGCTGTTGATCTTGAGAAATAGCCAGAATAAACAGATGCCAAATTGTTTTGCTGCTTGTTCAATTAAACTTTGGCTATACCTAGCAGCCGCTTAATTTCCGCTATTTTTTTCGCAACCTCTATATCTTGCGCAGCAGCCTGCCAAGCCTTACGAACAAACACAACGAGCAACAACCCAAAGCCAACCGCCAGCGCTGCTAGCAGTCCAACGAGACCACGCTTAGGAGCCGATTTGCGCTGCGGCAAGCTTGGCTCTTGCACAAAAAACTCGGCACCACGAGGCTCTAAGCGCTGAACAATGCCGATGTTCGCCAGAGTCAGCCTAGAGACTTCGGCATTCAAAGTGGCAAACTGCTTCATGGCTGTATCCATCGCCATGTCGTTGCCAATGAGTTTGGTTACATTTTTCTTAATGCCATCCAAGGCCTCTGTATTGTCGGCAATGCTTTGTTTATTGACATCCACCGTTTGCAGCATCAGTTCTTTTTCTTTGCCTTTGGGCACCAGCTCTTGCAGCAAAGCGGCCAACGCGGCTTTGCCTAACGCCTGAGCGCCTTCGGCGCTATGGGCTTTGGCTGTGAGGGTGAGCAGTTTTGTTTTTTTGTCAGCAGCAAACAGCAGGTCCTTTTTAAGGGCCAGCCTTGCATCATCTCTCACCTCATCGGCGTTTTGCAAATAGCCAAACTTTTCAGCCAAAGGGTCGAGCACGGGCGCGGCATGCAGCAATGCAGCCTCTTCTTCTGACAAACGCACAATGGCTACAGACTCATAGGTTGCGGGCCACAAAAGGCTCAAAACCCCAGCCAATACGCCCGCGATCAGAGGCCCAAATACCAGTAATTTCCAAGACTCGGCCAAAGTGACCAAGATGTCCAAGAGACTAATTTCGTCGCTTTCGCGCGGGTTTGGAATTTGAATATCTGTCATGCTGACTGTTGTGTTTTTAATTGTTCGTTAATCAGGCCAAAGCGCCGTGTGCGCTGCCCATACCAAGCCAACGCGCTGTTTAACGCCTGCTCATCAAAGTCAGGCCATAGCGCATCGGTGAAATACAACTCAGCATAAGCGCTCTGCCACAGCAAAAAGTTGCTGATGCGTTGCTCGCCACCTGTGCGAATGAGCAAATCCACCTCTGGCATGGCCGTGGTACTAAGGTGCTGGGCCAACGCTTGCTCGGTCAGTGCTGACACGGGTTGATTTGCGTTAGCCGCCTGCCAGTTTTTAACAGCCTGCACCACATCCCAACGACCACCGTAGTTAGCTGCCACACACAGTGTGATGGCTGTATTGCTGGCCGTGGTCGCCTCGGCCGCCTTAATGCGATGCTGCAACTCGGGTGCAAAACCAGCCACATCTCCAATCACCCGAAGTCGCACACCTGCATCGGCCAAGGCTTTCATCTCTTTTTCGAGGTACTGCACAAACAGTCCCATCAAGGTACTGACTTCATCGGCAGGTCGTTGCCAATTTTCGGTACTAAAGGCAAATAAAGTCAGGCATTTCACGCCTTTTAGCAAGCACTGCTGCACCAAACTGCGCACACCCGCCGCCCCCTTGGCGTGCCCTACTGTGCGGGGCATATGGCGCTTT
>Ga0213920_1001907_pt1 | contig 10674 bp, 13 predicted proteins | sample McNCre1117MG_FD_161054 | JGI IMG/M metagenome (GOLD analysis project Ga0213920, IMG submission 161054) | Freshwater microbial communities from McNutts Creek, Athens, Georgia, United States - 11-17 MG | ecosystem: Environmental > Aquatic > Freshwater > Creek | place: USA: Georgia | collected...
CTAGATCACGTTTACCAGATGGGCAAGACTGAGGCGACTATTGAGGGAATGAAGGCAGGAAAGGCTATCACAGCAGATGCTGGCATGTACAAGGCAGATAGAATGGCTGAAGCTACTCAAGGGAGAGTCTCACAGCGGAATGAAGTAATTCATGGCAATATTACCAAGGATATTTACAAGGCGACCGAGAAACAGCTCACCCAGTTTAATAACTTAGATAATGCAGTATCTAATTTCCACAATGGAACCGCCCCTACTCCTGAATCCTTTGCAGACATGCAGCAGGCAGTTATTGCTAACTTAGGTATCAAAGGAAACTCAGGTATTCACGAGAGGGAAGAGCGTAGATTAAAGGGAATTGGGCTTAAGGCAGCTGAGGTAATGCAGTTCCTAAGCATGAAACCACAAGATATCAACAAATTCATGGGAGCACCATTTGCTGAGCATATTATTAAGCTAGCTCAGAATGAACAGCAGAATATTAGGCAGCAGGTTGATAGGGTAGTGCAGTCCAAGATGGCAGCGCATAAGTCGTTTTATGATAAGAACCCAGACTTGAAATCAGATGCAGAACACTTCGTAGACTTGCATGGCAAGGGATTTACTCCTTTAAACTCTGCTCCTCCAGCAGAGGCTGCCTCTTCTCTAGTAAATAGCACAGCCTCAACTGGGGCACCCTCTAATGATCTCCTAAAGAGACAGCAAGAATTTAAAGCTAAGGCAAGTGCCCTAGTCAAGAAAGACGGATCTAAATACAGTGAAGCTGAAATTAATGCATTGATGCCTAAGCAGTAAGGATGACAGATGGCTGGTATAGCTGGTTCACATGCAGGTAGCTTAGCTAATCCTATTCCTGGGGTAGACGACTTGAATACTATAAATAAACAAGAAGCTAATATGACTCCTCTGGAGGCTCCAGTAGAGCCTATGCAATCCCCTCAATTAACTGCCACTCCAGCTCCAGAAATAGACCCACTACAAGCACTGTCTCAAGAATACTCCGCTACGTCTCCTTCAAGTGATGACCCACTGGCAGCATTGGCTGCACAATACTCAGCTCCAGCGGAAGATAATGAACCTGCTCCTTTCTATGACAGATTCAGAGCAGGATTCGCAAGCAATGAACAGGAGAAAGCTGGATACCTACGAAAGTTGTATGGACCAGAGAATGTAACGGAGACCAGTGAAGGGATTAAATTTAAAGATGCGTCTGGCAAGTGGAAGAAATTCAATGCCGATCATTTTGGAGTTGGAGACGCAGCTAATCTTGGTAGACAAGCTGTAGTAGAAGCGGGAGCACTTCCAGTGGAACTGTCTTCAGCAGCAGCCGCTGCTGGAGAAGTGTCTACTATTGGAGGAGCAGTTGCCGCGATTCCTACGCTTGCGGCAGGCAGATTTGTTGGTGGCGCAATGGGAGAGGGTGTTGCTCAAAGTGTTGCACACGATTTCATAGGAATTCCCAGGCAAGAAGCATCTGTTATGGACGCATTCACTAATGACCTAATTGCTCAAGGTGAGCAAGGAGGCATTCGCGCTATTCTAGGACATGCTAGTGATGCAGCGGTGAAGGGCATATTTAACTTATCAAACAAGGCAGTACGCAAAGAATTTGGTAAAGCTGCCGCAGATGCCGTAGAAGAATTTAGTGCTCCATTAAGGGCTAGAACTGAAACACTTGTGGAGGAATCGAAGAAGCCTTGGACTAGCATAGGTAAGGAAATGCGCCTTCGTGCACACATACAAGACGCACTAGATCTAGAGAAGGCTGCCCAGGAAGTAGATATTCCATTACTGCCTCGCGAACTAATGCCGAACGACAATGCAGCAAAGCTCGTTGAACAGGCAGCTAATAAATCTCCTAAGATGCAAGAATGGCGTATGCAGCGAGCTGAACTGGTAAATAATCTAGTTGAGCAGTTTCAACAAACTGTCGCAAAGGGAGATGCTAAGCAGGCTCCAGTTGCGCTTAAGAGTGTATCTAAGCTTGATAGAGAACTGGGTCCTAGGATAGGTGGGTGGAGAAAGAAAGCAGTTGCAGAGTCAGGTGACCAGTTAGTGAATGTTAAAGGGGCTGGGGCTGACCCAGGAGAGTTAAATTACGCAGACAATTTCAAAGAAGCTGCATCTATTCTTGGTTTCATAGACAAAGATACTGGGCATACAAAATGGAGCATACGCGACGGACACGATGTTGAAGCGCTAGCTGAGCACCTCTCTATGAAGCCTGAGCAAGTTAAATGGATTCACAAATTCATGCAGGAACAGAATAGGGACCTGTATAACAAGGATGGAATGTTTCAGCTTAAGGAAGTAGACCGCCTCCGAGAATTACTAAGCATTAAAGCCGATGATATGTATGACAATCAGAATAATTTACGCCCTGGGTTCTCTAAATCGTATCAGGCAGCTATTCTTACTCTTCAAAAGGGAGCGCGTGATTCGTTTACGACTGGACTAGGACACACGTTAGGAGAAGCAGATAAAGCAGCCTACAACGCAGACAAGGCCAGATTCGGTATAGTTAAAGACGCGCTTGCAGACCTATCTAAGCTATTTAATAAGGAAACTACCTCTCCCCAGTATATAGCTGAGTATCTGACTAAAAGCCCTGCCGATGCCCCTCAACGCATAGCTGCACTTAAAGAATTGTTCGCACATGAGCACCCAGATGCACTTGATAGTATCAAGGCAGCTTATTGGAACTTGCTGAAAGCTAATCATAGCTTTGGCGAGGCCGATATGGGAAGAAAGCAGCTTATCGGAGACATAGATATGCGTAAGCTTCTCAAGACGCTGAATACCGATAAAGCACAATATCAGACATTCGAGAGCATGTTTGGAGTTGAGCAAGCTAAGAGCTTTCGTAATCTGGTTCGCGTAAGCGCTGCTATGCAAGGAGAAGGAGCAGGTAGAGCTAGTGCCATCTCCTCGAATAGCATGTTAGCGAGGTTATGGTCAGCCGGACATTCACTTATAAAAGGTAACTTTGATGAGGCAGCAGATATTGTATCATCAAGTAAGGCAGCAGCTACCCTCATAAACGAAGCAGATCGCAATAAGTTTATAAATAATATAGCAGTTGGTGAACGCCCTCTAGCTTTACGCTTCTTTAGTGCTGTAGCAGATAAAGCAGAAAAGCTAACTAGACTAGCCCCTAAGCTAGCTGGACAGCAGTCTAAAACTGGAGTGGAGAATGTAGTTCACGACATTAACAATGACGTACAAGGGCAGTCTCCCTCATACTAATAGCATGCTCTACATGGACGACGACGCTAGACATGCTTTCCACCAGACTCCTGCTCTGCTTCAGATCATGTGCACGACTCTGGAGGCATTTCTAGCTGAGGCAGCTATTCAGCTCCGCGTAATCGATACCGACAAGCACCTGGGTATGTTCATGGTCATGTGTGACGCGGCAGATGTCAGCGATGAGGTGCTTCAGGGCTGTGTCGATAGGCTGAATAAGCTATTCGTACGCAAGGATGAGTCTGACACCTGCGTTATTGAGGACTTAGAATCTAAGCTTCTTACAGTCCGAGCGACAGACTCGACTGACCTAGTACATCTCCACTAAGAACTGAGTAGACGTGGCGAGAACTACGCGACTCCATTGGCTCGTATCTTATCTTGCCCAGTTCGCGCAGCTCGTCTAGTGCTGCTGTGATCTTCTTGGGAGGATATATTTCCTGGAAGGCTACCTGAATATCTGCCTTGATAAACTTAGTCTGCTTCGTCTTGAGAATGTGTGCCCACACGTCGTCTCGGATTCGCATATCTTCTGGTACTCCCATTGACCCATACGCTTCAAGCATAGTCGGCTCTAGCTCGTTCAGCATGCGCCAGGCTTGCTCTAGATGAGATGCCCTTAGAGTTAGATCGCTGCTAGAGGAGGCAGCTATCACTTGGCTCAGCTTGGTAGCGTGAGTGATCTTGCGAGCTAGGAATCCTGCGACTAGGGAATGAGAGCGCTTCTCTGCCATGTATTCATCGTGCATGCGCTCTAGAGCGGGCAGGAGCTTCTTGTACTGGCTGTCAGGCTGGTAAGCTCCCTGCATCAAGTTGATCTGGCGCAGATCGTGAATCAGGCGAAGTCTCATCTCAAAGTCTGCTGGCACTTCTTCCTTCCACTCGTAGGACTTCTCTACGCGCCCCTTGAATACAACTAGAAGGGTGCGAGAGCCAAAGCCTCCCTCTGCTTCTGTTCTGTTAATCAGCACTGGTAATGAGCTAGGAGTAGTGCACGCTAAGAAGCTAAGGACGGGATTATGGAGTGCTGTCATGCCTCCTCCCATCGTAGACTTGACCCAAGGACTGTTCTCGCTCCAGCCCTGCTTATCGGGGCCACCGCCGTCATAGAGAGACGTAAGCACTTCTATTACACCGCCGTCCTTGTACATTGCCTTAAATACGTCGGAACCTTCAGAAGCATAGAGGTAGCCAGAGCTAGTCGGATATGTAATACCTCCAACTTCTACCTTCTTAGTTTCTCCTACTAGGGCAAGGTCTCGGAGCAGGCTGGCTTCGTTAAGCTTATTGGAAAGCTTTCCGATTCCTGGCACTTCCCAGAGCAAACTAACAGCACGTCCAGATGCGGACGACTTTCTGATTCCAGCTTCTCCCACGAGGAATATGTAAAGATTAGGGTAGTGGGTATATCCGTATGAGCGGAGCCACACTTTCCGTTCGAGTGCAGCCGAGACAACGGACACAGCAGACCAACGCAAATAGACTTCGGGTGCTTCGACATACTTAGAATACTCCATGAAGGCTGATATCCAGTCCTCATAGAAGCGCTTGGATTTCATTCAGCAGTTCTCCATTTTACCCCAACGAGTGCCCACTTCCACTGTAACTGGAATCTGTAACTCGCCGCCGGCTAGAATTATTTTAGGATGCCATGCATTCAGGTCTTTACAAAAGGCAGCTATCTCAGGGACGCGTTCTATTGGAGCTTGCAGGAGTAGAGAATCGTGCACCTGAAGCAGGAATTCTAAATCGAAGCACTCCTTGAGTTCCCACAAGCGAAGCATGAGATGGTTTGTGATATCTGGGATTACAGACTGCGGAGTGTAGGCGTAGGCTTCTCGGAAGGTGGAATCGTCCATTCTGCCATAGAAATGTCGTTCTCTACCAAGGGGAGTGCGAAGCTTCCTAGTCGAGTAAACTTCCTTCTTTATATTGTTCTGGCGCCTGCGTATGCCTGGGAATGTCTCGAAGTATGTATAGATAATGCGCTTCGCTTCTTGCTCAGTGACGTAGTAATTCATCTCGACTAGGCAGGACTCGGCGAAGGTACGTGGACCCACTGAGTAGTTGGCAGAGTGCCCTGACTTCTTACCTAGCTGGCGCTCCATGTTCGAGATGATCTCTGCTGGCTTATTGAAGATGCGGCTGGCGACGTACTTGTGCACGTCTTGCCCATCGGTGAGCATCTTCATTAGGGTAGGTTCTGGCGCTTCCCATGCAACGTAGCGAGACTCTGCTTGAGCCAAGTCGATTTGGATAAGAAGCTTACCCTCGTCAGCCACAAAGCAACTGCGAACAGCTTTCGGCACTGTTTGTGGGTTAAAGCCTTCTCCCCAGCCAGAGTTGTAACCAGCCCACCGCCCGGTTTCTGTTCCACAGCCGTCCAGCGTATAGTGAACCCGGCTGAGTTCTCGGTCATACTCAAAGTTAATGTAGCTTGAGAGTTGTTTGTTGGTACTAGAAAGTTTGACCAGCGCCGGAAGTACCGGCTCGTCAGGGTGTTTCTTCCTGAGTTTAATGAGTGCTTTCTTATCTGTGCTCTCCTTGCCCTTCTGAACTGGGATTGCTAATCCGATTTCTTTAAGGGCCGCTTTAAGTTGCGCCGGACTTCTTGGATTAACTTCACGTCCGATGCGTCCAGTGAATTCCGCTTTAAGTATTCCTTCTTGCGCCTCCTTATCTCTTTCGAGCTTCTCTTTGAGCTGGATGAGGGCTTGCGGGTCGAGTTTGAGTCCCCGTACGCACATCTCATGTATGATTGGCGCAAATCGCATAATGTAATTATTGAATGTAGAAGATAGTCCTCTTTGAGTAAGGGCTTCTTGTTGAGCAAGATAAGCCGCGTAAGTTCCCGATGTATCTTTGCAGTTATAGTCGAGATGCCTGGGCCAGTCTCTAACTTGCGACCAGTCGTCGTTGTCGTCTTTCCAGTACGGGTACTTCGTATAGATGCGTCCGACATTGTCTAATCCTTTATCAAATTCTGGGTGAAGAAACTTCATTGCCCACATCGTATCGAAGTGGACTGCCTGCATGTGAATTCCGTAGCGAGCGAACCAGGTGCTCTCGTAAATGAAGTTCTGGAGAAGCTTAGGCTGGCTGCCCTCTAATATATTAGCGATAGCTTGCCATAAGGCAAGGTGTTCCACTGGCGAGTAGAATTCTGGAAGCGTCTTGATTGCGATTGCTTCAGTCTCGCTGACCGCGAATCCCACCACGTTAATCTGTCCCATGCCTGTCTCGATATCGACGGCAAGCATTGGTGCCTTTGCGACTACCTCGCGCAGGTAGATCATGGTCTCTGCGAAAGGCGGGCTGAGTTTGAAGATTCGCTTCGGAAGGTCGATGCTTGTGGTGAATGACTCCACTTGGATTCGCTTGCATCCGAATGCGAGGTAAAAGTAGTCCCCATAAGAGCGCTGGACGTGGTCCACGCTGTAGAGGGGAACGCACTTTCGCTCTCCAAACTCAGCCTTGGTTCTAACTATGTTCGATTGCCATTTATCAATTCCCTCAAGGCCGCAGATGACTTGCATTGCGTACTCGCCGAGAGGGACAATTACGTTTGCCTTATGAGTAGCGAGGAAAGAGCGGAATGCTTCAATATCTGAACGCACATCGTTCGGATCGAGCTTGCTTCGGGTCTTACCGTCTGAAGGCATACGCGGATGAATGACAGTTATGGAGTACTGGCAGGCTAGAATTCCTGCTGCCTGTATTGCAGATAGGAGGGGGCGAAATGCCCCTTCACTCATTGGCTTACCCTCTGCAACGCAATCAGCGCGTTGGAAATCAGATACAAATAATATCTGAGAATCTAGCTGCCCCTCCAGCATTCTCAGCCCCTGATCGCGCGAACGTGTTTCACGTCTGGGAAGCTCGAAGGCTGCCCAGTCTGCTGATCGATGCGGTCTGCCACTACGACTTCAACTTCTTTGCCGATTAGGTTATCGGTGTCGAAGGAGCCAGTTGGAACTGCGCCGGTAGCGGCCTTGCATAAGTCCTTCAGGCGGCCTGCGCCGGGTCCGCTGAACATTGTGACTAAGAACAGCGGTCTGTTGTTCTGGCGAGAGAGTTCCCCATCTGCACCAAAGATAGTGAGCTTCCAGTTCAGGTAGCTATTACCTGTGCGCTGCGAAGTTTTCTGCTCGCATCCAGTGATTCGCGTCTTGTAAACGCCGGCTGGAATCGGAGCTGACTCACTTGCATTTGAGAAGTCTGGTGTAATTTGCATGATTGTCCCCTTGTGTTAGTGGGCGTAATTGCCCTGCTAATTCTTATTTCAGTTTAAAGTTGGTAAAGGCTGCCTCATCTGTGAGGCGAGCCGGCTGCGTTGGATGCAGTATCTCATCTGGAAACGTAAGCTGTGCGGGATCAAACTCGAATGGGTCTGGTCCGCAGTGCGCCTCTATATGTAAACCTAGCGAGTTTAGTACCACGCGAGCATTCTCATGGCGCGCATCCAGTGCGATGTCATCTGGCCTGTAAAGCAGGGTCCAGATAGAATCGTAGGCGCGCACCAGGTCTGCCAGCATTGGAACTTTCTTGCAGGAAGCTTGCGAAGCTTCTTGGAATAGAGGCTGCTTTAGGCGTGGAATCATTTCTGCCCCATGCGCCACTTGGAAGTAATTTCGACAAGCTTGCTGAGCTGGCCAGCGCTGAGCTTGTTTCCCTTATTCACAATAGTCTGAAGTGATTCGATATATTCTCGGGTGCTCTTTGTCGGGTGAGTCGCTCCGAACTTGAGAAGCTCCATTACGCGAGTCTTGGTAGCGTATGCACGACGAGGACGCGTCTCAGTTCTGCGAGTGTATTTGCGCTTCTGAGTTGGCGTTGTCTCAGTCGTTGTGTCTACCTTTAGTCTCAGCAATCGAGCCAGCGCAACTATTTCTTCTGTGGTTTCCAGCTTACGAATTACCGTAGCGAAATCTTGTGATCTGTCTGTCGTGTTCATTTCAATATCTCCTTTATGTCCATTGGCACTTCTGGGGCTAATCCCCTTTGTGTTCTAGCTATATAGCCTCCCTGCGGCTTAGTCATAAGCATGCGCTTGCCGTCTGGCTTCACCATGCTGACGTATACCTCCTCAAACCAGACAGGGAGTTTCTTAGAGAGCTGCTGACCCGCCGCGAGAGGCTTCTTGGTAATTACGCCAGTGCTTTCATCTTTATCTGAGTCTAAATGACCTAATACGACAATGTTGCAAGATAAGCTGAGGATGCCCACGAGTACGCGAGTCATGTGCTTATCGTAGAGCTGGTAGTCTTGGAGGGCATTGATGCCAGGCAAGGCTCTCTTAATGCCAAGCTGACTGCGGTAGATATAATCTTCGAGTAAGTGATGGCTGAGCGTCGTGATCGAGTCGAGTACCAGCGTCTTGAAGGGGAGAGGCTTACGCTGAGCTACGCAGTCGTCGATTAGCTTTAGGCGAACTTCCCATGCGGGGATGCGCTCCTTGAGGGGAAGCTGAGCGAACTGGTATAAATCAATTTGGTCTAGATGCTCTGCTTTGCCAATGGTTCTTAGGTAGTGCACGGCTGAATTGAACTTGCCGTCGAAGTCCCAGACTTCCATCGGCCCAGGGAACTGTGCTGCCAGGCAAGTCTTGCCGTCTCCTGAATTCCCGTAAATAAGCCCCTTAAAGAATTCAGTGCCCGTAAGCTCTGACGCTTTCATTTGTACCTCAATTGTAATGCAGTCATTCGTTTAATAGTAACGCTCGACAACTGTCGAATTTGAACCAACGCTAACTAGAAACTTGGGCGAGTGTCAAAATTAAATTTGTAGCATCTGGCCTTTCAGCCAGTAGCAGCTTACGGTAATCTAGTAAATTCGAGCATTTGGCTTGCGAAAATAATTTCACGACGCTACGCTTGAGCTGGTTCATTTGTAAATAATTCAAGGAGGATTTATGGAATTCTTTATCGCTAACAAGGCTTTGGTTCTTGGCGTGTTGCTGGCAGTGAGCGAGTTGCTTTCTGTTATGCCCATGTTCAAGTCGAACGGCATCGCGCAGCTCGTATTCAATTTCGTGAAGCAATTAGTTGCTCCCGCTCCGAAGGCGTAATGGCTGCATTGGGCTGGATCATTAAACCAATTCTGGATTGGCTCCTCGGTAGAATCCTTGGGGCAATTGCTGCATTTGAGAAGGATAAGAAGGCGCATGAGTCTGCTGTGAATCAGGCTGCGCAAGACACTAAGAAAGCGAAGGAGTTGAAGCCAGATGCTACAGCTAAGGAAACTGACGACGCTTTGGATGATATGTTTCATCACGTCTAGCTGCTCTAAGGTGAAGCGTCCCGACGCCTACATATGCGGGATCAATTCCAAGTCGGTAGAGCTGCGCTGCTATAATATACTAAAAGACTTTAGTGACGACGGCACGATGAAGCCAGATGCCAAGCCGATGATTCAACCAATTTCTGGTCTGGATCAACTAAATGCTGGTGTATTCATGTTCCCGAAAGAGTTCGAGAAGGTTAAGGTTTGGCTCCAGGATCTGAGAGATTACTCAAATCAGCACTGTCAGTGAGGGCATTATGGATTGCTTCAAGTGGTTGTTTCAGAAGAATCAGACGCAGCCAGTGCCAGTAGAGAATAGCTCTCCCGTGAGGCTGCCTGCAATCGAGCCCAAGGCACACGATCATCAGGACTTGCTGGATCTCTATGCTAAGGCAGAAATAAGAGTCTCCAGGCTAGGAGACGTTAAGTACGCTGCGGATAGGATTAAGCTGAACCAGGAGCGCTATAGCTTAATTGAGAAGCAGACTGGCGTTCCTTGGTATGTGATTGGAGCAATTCATCACAAGGAAGCGAGCCTCAGTTTTAATGCTTATTTAGGAAACGGTGAGCGCATTATTGGGACGGGTAGGAAATCTTCTATCGTTCCTAGTGGGCGAGGTCCCTTTGCTACGTTTGAGGAGGGCGCGATAGATGCGCTCGGGAATCAGAAGGGCAAAGACTGGAGTCTGGGAGGCATGCTGCACTTCTTAGAAGCTTATAATGGAATGGGCTATCGTAAGCATGGCATTCCTACGCCGTACTTGTTCGCAGGCACTACCGTCTATGAGAAGGGCGGCTTCCCTCGCGATCATTTCTATGACCCAGAGCATGTAGTTAAGAATGTCGGGTGCGCTGCTATCTTTAAGCATCTGGGAATAAGCTAGAAGCCCAGTTCTTCGCAGTAGCGCATCCGCTGCTGCAATACCTCGATAAATGCGTTCTGGGATTCGCAGGTGCAGTTGCAGGGTTCTGCTACGCGCACTGGAATAGCGAGTATTTCCTTGGGCCTGTTATCTGGAAGCTTGGTGCAATCTATCTTGCATGCCCAGAATCCGAATACGCTGAGCAGGAGGCATCCTAGCGCGTAGACGCGAGTCATTTGCGCCTCCGCTTGAAGCGCTTGCGCCACCTGCGATTAGCTGGCTG
>Ga0213920_1001908_pt1 | contig 10674 bp, 6 predicted proteins | sample McNCre1117MG_FD_161054 | JGI IMG/M metagenome (GOLD analysis project Ga0213920, IMG submission 161054) | Freshwater microbial communities from McNutts Creek, Athens, Georgia, United States - 11-17 MG | ecosystem: Environmental > Aquatic > Freshwater > Creek | place: USA: Georgia | collected...
TAAAAGGCTAATTCGATTGCTGATTCGAAAGGGAAGACATTCGCTAATTGTAATTTATTGCCTTGGTATAAGCTGGCGAAAGCTAATTTTCCTTCAATAAACAGCGTTAATGTTTGGTCATTGCGCTGTAAGCAAGACGCTAAGGTATGTGTGTAGGTAATTTTAGCGTAGGTGAAATGGGCGGAGATATGGTCTTTCCAGTCGCTGGGAACTAGAAAAACTAAATTTGCGTCTTCTGCTGGAATGTCTTGTTGCTGAATCTCTTTTCCCACTAATGCGTTTTCTCCCAAGGCTTTTTCAAGGAATCCTAAGCGGTAGGTAGGGGAATCAAACGCATTGGGAATTAACAGGAAATGTTCATTCGCAATTTCTATCTGAACCGATGTAAGTCGGCTATCTTTTTTCGGGTGAGCAAGTAATTGCTCCCGGAAATTCTCCGCGTTTAGTCGAAGATGCAAGGTTTCAGCCGAATTTGTGGGTTCCATAGTCTCTAATTCATTTCGAAATTGCAAAAAAAATATGATAATCGGTGTCAAAATTAGTAATTTTGCACCCTATTTAATCCAGCTCCTATGTTGCAAGTATCGAATGTGTCCCTACGTTTTGGGAAAAGAGTCCTTTTTGAAGAGGTTAATATCAAATTTACCGAGGGAAACTGTTACGGTTTAATCGGTGCCAATGGTGCTGGTAAATCGACTTTTTTGAAAATTTTATCTGGAGAAATTGAATCTCAAACGGGTTCCGTTTCGATGAATCCAGGTGAGCGTATGTCGATTTTGAAACAAAATCACTTCGAATACGAGGAGGTAGAGGTCTTGCAAACGGTGATTATGGGCAATAAGCGTCTTTATGACATCATGTTAGAAAAGGATGCTATTTACTTGAAAGAAGACTTCACCGAGGAGGATGGAAATAAAGCAGCGGATTTAGAAGCTGAATTTGCAGAATTAAATGGTTGGGAAGCAGAATCGGAAGCTGGTTCTTTATTGGGTGGTTTGGGTATTTCAGCTGATTTACATTATACTTTATTAAAGGATTTAAATGGATCTGATAAAGTGAAGGTATTATTAGCGCAAGCCTTGTTTGGTAATCCAGATATTTTGTTGCTTGATGAGCCTACGAATAACTTGGACATCGATTCCATTTTATGGTTAGAAGGCTATTTAATGAACTTTAAGAATACGGTGATTGTGGTTTCTCACGATCGTCACTTCTTAGATAATGTGTGTACGCACATTGCTGACTTAGATTTTGGCAAAATTCAATTATATGGTGGTACTTATACCTTCTGGTATGAGTCCTCTCAATTAGCGGCGCGTCAACGCACAGATCAGAACAAAAAGACCGACGAAAAACGGAAAGAATTAGAAGAGTTTATTCGTCGTTTCTCAGCGAACGTTGCGAAATCGAAACAAGCGACGTCTCGTCAAAAAATGCTCGATAAATTGCAAGTGGAAGACATCAAGCCTTCTTCGCGTAAATATCCCTTTATTAATTTCAAACCAGAAAGAGAGGCGGGAGATCAGTTATTGAGTGTAGAAAACCTATCAGCAACGACAGAGGACGGTGTTCCTTTGTTTACGAATCTTTCGTTTACGATTAATAAAGGGGATAAAGTGGCCTTGTTAGCGAAGGATTCTTTGGCCATAACTGCCTTATTAGATATACTAGCTGGTGAAAACACGAAATTTACAGGTGAATATAAGTGGGGCGTTACGACTACTCAGACGTATTTGCCTAATGATAATGCCAAATATTTCCAAGATGATTCGATGAATCTAGTGGATTGGTTGCGTCAATATTCTGTAGAAAAAGACGAAAGTTTCATTCGCGGTTTCTTAGGACGTATGTTATTCTCAGGAGATGAGGCTTTGAAAAAATGTACCGTCATCTCTGGAGGAGAGAAACAACGTTGTATGTTCTCTCGAATGATGCTCTCCGGGGCAAATGTACTCCTATTTGATGAGCCTACAAATCACTTGGACTTAGAGTCGATTACTGCCTTGAATAATGGGATGATTGAATTCCCTGGTACGATGTTGTTCACGTGCCATGATCATCAATTGACAGATACGGTAGCGAATCGGGTGATTGAAATTGGTTCTAAAGGTCATTTGGACAAATTAATGACTTACGACGAATTCATAACGGATCCCGCTGTAAAAGCACAAAGAGCTGCTTTAAAATAACAAAAAAGGCCAGCGCGAAAGCACTGGCCTTTTTTTGTACACTTATCACCTGATTACAAAATAAATCGTGTCGATAAGAAATTCGATTGTTGATTCTCAACGATCGCGTTTACGATATCTTTATTCGATTGAGTCGCTTTAGTAGCCACTACGGTACGAATCGAGAATGAACGCAATGCCGCTGTTACCGAAAGGGTACCCTCCGCAGAATCTTTGCGCCCTGTGAAAGGGAAGGAGTCAGGTCCACGTTGGCATTGTGCGTTTATGTTCACACGAGAAACTTGATTCACCGTCGCATCAATTAATTCTGAAATTTGGTTTACATCTGTACCAAAGATGGCCACTTGTTGTCCGTGAGATGATTCGTGGATATAATCGATTGGCTCATCTAAACTTTCGAAAGGAACAACCGGTACTACTGGTCCAAATTGCTCTTCATGCCACACCTTCATCTTGCTATTCACTGGATACAATAAAGCAGGGAAGAAGATCGATTTGAAATTCTCGCCTCCGTGTTCGTTCATCACCTTAGCGCCGTGTAACTTCGCATCCTCGATCAATTCAGTTAAATAAGCTGGCTTGTTTGGCTCCGGAAGAGGAGTGATTTGAACGCCAGGCTCCCACATCATGCCTAATTTAAGTGCTTCTATTTTCTTCGCTAATCCTTCGTTGAATTTATCTACTAAGGATTTGTGGACGAAAATGATTTTTACGGCCGTACAACGTTGTCCGTTGAAAGAAAGTGATCCTAATAAACACTCATTGATAGCAGAATCTAAGTCAGCACTCTCCGTTACAATCGCCGCATTCTTTGCATCTAATCCCAAAATGGCACGTAAACGATTTACTTTCGGGTGCATTTTCTTTAATTTATCAGCTACCTTAGAAGAGCCAATTAACGTCAATACATCGATTTTACCTGATTCCATTAATTGAGGAATAATGGAGTTTCCGCGGCCATAAAGTGTGTTGATAACACCTGCTGGGAATGAATCTTTAAATGCCTCTAATAAGGGATAATGTAATAAAGTACCGTGTTTCGGTGGTTTGAATAAGACGATATTTCCCATGATTAAGGCAGGGATTAGCGTCGTAAAGGTTTCATTCAACGGGTAGTTGAATGGGCCCATACAAAGTACAACGCCTAATGGGGAGCGTCTCACTTGACCGATAATACCTTCTTCAATTAAGAAAGTAGAAGAAGTACGATCGATATCTTTTAAAGCACCGATAGTGTCGTAGATGTATTGAACCGTACGGTCAAATTCTTTTTGTGAATCGCCTAGTGATTTACCAATTTCCCACATTAATAACTTGACTACTTCGTCCCGCTTTTGAATCATCTTCTGCGTGAATTTCTCTACGCATTCGATTCGTTGTGCTACAGTCATAGAGGGCCATTCGCCACGTCCATTGGAATAAGCCTTGACACCAGCATACAAAACTTCCATGGCATCTGCAGCGTCCGTGATAGGATAAGAGCCTATCCGTTTTTGTTCGAAACCTTTGTCCGTTTTTACATAGATAGGTGACCAAACGTCTTGCGTTTTACCTTTCCACTGACGCATCTCGCCATTGACCAAATATTCTTTTTGTTCAATAGGATGCGTTAAATCATATTCTTTAGGGATTTCCCCAGCAGCAGGGAAGAGGGTTTGTAGATTGCTTTCTGGCATTGTCTTTGTATTATTTTTTACAAATTTCCGGATTTAGTACATTTCAAATAAATGACAGAATCAATTATTTATATAGTGCAATGTTTTTCCGGTTATTTACTAAATAAAAGACAGTAATTGTGAAAGATTACTCCTTTTTCAAAGGATATTTTCTTCGGATTTTGTTAATAATGAACTTATTTTGTTCGGTAAAACTGGACGGATGCAGCAGAATAAACTGGTTAGACCAGGTTTGAAAAAGAGCTGGTTCAGCCGCTGAAAAACTGGCGGAACAGATGTTTTTTTGAATGAGGTATTCGCTAAATTCCATAGGTCCAATTTCTTTTTTTTGTCCACAATAAGAGAAAGGCTAACAAAGCTAATAGGGCGGCAAGTAGAAAGGGTATGGGAATTTGGCTCGCCACTCCTTGGTAAATTTCGCCTGAAATATAGGCGCCTATGCCGATTCCTGCTTCTAAAGCGATATACATGGTGGCCATCGCTCTCCCCATATGGTTTTTGTCGCCTAAGTCATTGGTCCAGGCTGCTAAAGTAGGTGTATTAAATCCCCAAGCAATTCCATAAATAATAGCTGATGTAATCAACAAATATGAATTCGCTGAAAATACGAGTAAAAACATCGATAGGCTCAACATAAAACTGCCAAAAATCAACACCGGAATTCGTCCATATTGGTCAGAAGCTTTGGAAAAAAAGAATCGAATCACAATAGAAGAAATGGTGTATATAGTAAAATACAATCCTTTATTCGTCCACCCCACGACTTTAGAGGTATCTGGAATCAGAGTAATCATCGCCCCTGCAGAAAAGGATACGAACAGCATTACCCAAAATACGGGAATGATTTTGGGTTCAAATACATCTTTCCAACCTATGCGAAAGAGAGATAGGCTGAAGTGAGATTTCATGGCCTTTGGCAACGTCTCCTTCATCCGACTTAGAATGAGAATGGAGGCTAGCGCAAAAAGGGAGGAGATGTAGAACATTTGATCTAAACCATAATGTGCTGCCAAGAAACTGCCTATCGCGGGTCCAATGGACATTCCCGTAGCAGTAAATATACCCAAACTTCCTTGTGCTTCCCCTCTGCGGTCCTCCGGAATCACGTCAGCTACATAGGCAGCTGTTGCTGTGGGCTTAGTGCCCGTTGACATCCCGTGAATGAAGCGAAGGAATAAAAAACCCTGTACAGTATGCAATAAAGGATAAAGTCCGCCACAAATAAAGCAAACCAGGGACCCAAAAGCCATAATGGGTATGCGTCCAATATGATCCGTTAATTTACCTGAGAATGGACGAGATATTCCCGCTGCTAGCGTAAAAAGAGCGATGGTATAACCAATGAATTCTTTACCACCTAGGCTCGCTAAGTAATCCGGCAACTCCGGAATGATCATGGAAAAACTAGCCGAAAACAGAAAGTTACTTAGGCAAAGTAAAAAAAAGGATAAGGTATATAACGATGGTTTCGCAGCGCTCATTTACAGATCTTCTTCTAGTATGGTGGATATTTCCTTTTTATTTAATCCTAACAAGAAGGCTGGTAATAAGATCAAGTTACAAATCATGGCCATTAATAAGGTGACTGAAACCAAAATGCCTAAGGCCTGTGTTCCTTTGAAAGTAGATGCCGTAAAGATAAAGAAACCAAAGAAAAGAATCATGGCCGTATAAAACATAGAAACCCCCGTTTTTAAAATGGTGGTTTGCACTGCTTTCTGAATATTCTGGTTATTCTTAGCCCACTCTTCTTTGTAACGTGTTAAGAAATAAATCGTGCCATCGCTTGAAATTCCAAAAGCAATGGAGAAGATTAAAATCGTACTCGGCTTAAGGGCAATTCCGAAATAGCCCATCAGACCAGCTGTGATAATTAATGGTATTAAGCTAGGTAGGGTAGAAATCAACACCATTTTCCAAGAACGGAATAGGAGTGCCATCAAAATACATATCAAAATAATGGCCGTTATCGTGCTTTCGATGAGATTGACTTGCAAGTACTCGGTTTGGAACGCATAGATGACAGAATTACCAGTCACATCGGCTTGGTAACCCCGTTTATTCCCTTTAGGGAGTAATTCGCCTGTTTCGATATCGGTTCTAAAAATACTGTCGATTTTAGGCTGGATCTCATCAAATAATTGTTTCGTGCGTACCGTTCCGGCATCTTGCATTTGGAAACTGATGCGCGTGAAACGTTTGTCTTTGTCAATGAATCCGGCAAATAGGTTGTTATTTTTACCTTCAAGGCTCGATTGAAAGTCCTTTAGCTTGGCTAATTCATCTATTCCTGGTAATGTGAAATATTTAGGATCTCCACCACGGTAAACCTGGTAGAGGTATTTTGTCGCCGTTAAAATGGAAAGCCCTTGGGTGAATTCAGGATACTTGGCTACTAATTTTTCGGTTCTTTTTATTTTGGCCAAAAGTTCCGGTGTCAACGCTCTCCCTTTTTCAAACGCATCAATATTGACTTCAAATGGCATTACGCCTTTGAAACGCTCTTCCACAAACTTCAAATCGGTATAAATGGCATTGTCTCGTGGCAAATCGTCCACAATATAACCCACGGCTTGAATCTTACTCAAGCCATAGAAAGAGATCATTAATACGATTGAAATGAATCCATAGATAAACTTCCGGTGATGCAGCACCCAAATATCTACCCGGTTCAAAAATTTATTCACTCTCACTGACTCAAAATGCGCTAAATCTTTCTGCTTTGGAGGAGCTAAAAAGCTAAAGAATATAGGAATCAACACCAGCGAAACAAAGAAGGTGATCATCACATTCAACGCCGCCACAATCCCAAACTCCACTAATAAAGCCGATCCTGTAAAAGCAAAAACCCCAAAACCAATCGATGTGGTCAAATTAGCGAGAAACAAGGTTCTTCCTACCTTGGAAGCACTTTCGATTAAGGATTCTTCCTTGCTTTTACCCGCTAAATAGGTTTCGTGGTACTTATTTAAAAGGAAAATCACATTGGGAATTCCGATCACCACAATAAGTGGCGGAATTAAACCAGATAGTAAAGTGATCTTAAATCCGAAGAATACAATCGTCGCTAATGAAGCCAGGATGCCCACCAAGACCACGATATTCGCGAAGAATACGACTTGGAATGAGCGGAAGAAGAACAACAAGATTAATGAAGTCACCAAGATGGCTAAACCCAAGAACAGGCTTAATTCCTTCGTTACTTGCGAGGTATATTCGGTACGGATGAAAGGCATGCCGGTCATATGTACCGTATGGTGCATGCGCGCTTGGTATTGCTCGCCTAAGGCTTTGATTTTTTTTACTAAGCTAATACGCCCCTTGTCATTGATGACCTTTTGATCTAGGGTAATTAGTAATAAGTGTGTCTTCAAGTCTTCCGTGAAAAGGAAGTTTTTGTAAATAGGTAGTTGCTCTAATTTGGATTTAAAGACTGCTAAATTACTCTCGTCGAGGACCAAATTTGAATCTAACAACAGGCGCGTCTTGAATTTCTTTTCCGTCGAATCGATGAATAATTCCGGTAATGTCGCTAAAGAAAGAACATTCTTGATCCCCGCTTGCTTTTTGACCTCATTACTTAAATCGCGCCATGCCTGAAATTCTGCGGGGCTAAAAATGGAAGGATTTTCGACCGCAATGACCATCACCGCACCATCCTCACCATATTTCTTTTTGAATCCTTCGTAAAGTTGAAAACGCTCATCCGAGGCAGGCAGAATTTTAGCTAATTCGTAGCTGAGTTGAATTTGGCTAGCTTTAAATCCTAAGCCAATAGTTAACAAAAGAATGAAGCCTAATAAAGGAAATTTATACTGCAGGATGCTTTTGCCAATCCAATTCCAAGCGTTTTTCATAGATTATTTCATTAAGACCTCAGCTAATAACAAATCCTCCGGAGTGGTGATTTTGATATTTTTATAAGATCCTTCTACTAGGTTAATGTGTATTCCCATTGCTTCTACTACGCGTGCATCATCCGTAAAATCCTCTGAATAACTTTGTTTAAAGGCTACTTGTAAGTCTTTAACGGAGAAGATTTGGGGAGTTTGTATCAGTCGGATGGCTTCTCGATTCAAGTGTTCGAAGGCGTCCATTTCAGCGGAATAAAACCGAACAGAATCCTTTGAGGCAACAGCCAAAACCGCATTGCCTTTTTCACATGCGGCCTGAAAACCAGTATTAATCAACGACGGCTCTATCAAGGGTCTCACCCCGTCATGAATCGCTACCATTCCATCTTCTGTCAAGGTTTGAATGGCGTTTTGACTACTTTGGAACCTGGAATTACCTCCTGCAACTAAACGGTGCGGAATAGCAGGCAGTAACGTAATTAGCGATTCCCAATAGGCAAATTGGTCAGCTGGTAATACCAGTATTATTTCCGTGGATGCATCTGCCTGGTAAAAGGCAGCGATGGTATGGTATAAAACGGGTTTGCCCTGCAAAAGCAAAAATTGTTTAGGGACCGCACTTTGCATACGCTGGCCGGAGCCCCCTGCGACAATAATGGCATATTTTTTCAAAGCAAACCCGATTAATTCAATTAGATGATTAACATCACGTCACCATACGAGAAGAAACGGTATTTCTCTTTGATGGCTTGTTTGTAGGCCTCAGTGATTAATTCGTGACCACCAAAAGCCGATGCCATCATTAATAGTATCGATTCAGGTAGGTGGAAATTCGTTAATAAGGCTGTAGGAATCTTAAACTCGTAAGGAGGGAAGATGAACTTATCCGTCCAGCTATTGATTGGCTTTAAGTGACCACTCGCTGATACAGAAGACTCTAATGCCTTCATTACGGTTGTTCCTACGGCTAATACTTGTTTTTTATTATCGATGGCCTCGTTCACAAACTTACATGTCGAATCGTCGATCATAAAATGCTCTGAATCTGTTTTGTGTTTGGTCAAATCCTCCACATCTACTTGGCGGAAAGTACCTAAACCCACGTGCAAGGTGATAGGAGTGAACTGAGCACCATTTAATTCCATACGCTTCATGACGATCTTCGAGAAGTGTAAACCCGCTGTAGGAGCCGCCACCGCACCTACGTGCTCTGCATAAATGGTTTGGAAACGATCGCGATCATCTTCAGTCGCTGCTCTTTTAAAGCGAATCTCATCCGGAAGTGGTGTTTCGCCTAATTCGTGGATCGCTTGCATTAATGCATCATGATCTCCATCGTAAAGGAAACGAATCGTACGACCACGAGAGGTTGTATTGTCAATGACTTCGGCCACTAGGTCAGAATCACCAAAATACAATTTATTCCCCACGCGGATTTTACGTGCAGGATCTACTAAAACGTCCCAAAGACGGTGTTCTCTGTTTAATTCTCTTAATAAAAATACCTCGATTTGAGCTCCTGTTTTCTCTTTGTTACCATATAATCGTGCAGGGAAAACCTTCGTATTGTTCGTCACTAAGACATCGCCCTCACCAAAATAGTCAATGATATCCGTGAATTTCTTATGTTCAATCGTCTTTTCCTTGCGATTAACCACCATCATGCGCGCATCTTCGCGATTCTCAGTAGGGTTAAGGGCAATTAAGTTTTGGGGTAAATCAAATCTGAATTCAGATAATTTCATTCTCAGCGGGTTTGAATTTTTATAATCTACAAATATACCATATTGAAGGGGGGCTTGTCAAGGTAAATTTTTGAAACAATCTAGAATCTGCGTAGTTTAGCCCTTTAAGATACATAGAGGATGAAAAAAGTTTCCATATTTTGGTTTAGACGGGATTTAAGAATGGAGGACAATGCAGGATTATTCCAAGCCTTGTCTGAAAAAGAGCCTGTTTTACCTCTCTTTATTTTTGACACTAATATCCTAGATCGCCTTCCCTCTAAAAAAGATGGCCGCGTGGAGTTTATTCATCAGTCAATCACTCGGCTAAATGAGGCGATAGGAGGTCATCTTTGTGTCAAACACGGTAATCCGATTGATATCTTTAAACAATTGTTAAGCGAATGGGATGTGGTCAGCATCTATACGAATCACGATTATGAACGTTATGGACTTGATCGGGATGCGGCAGTAAGCTCATTAGCAAAAGAAAGTAGGGTAGAATTTAAAACGTTTAAAGACCAAGTGGTTTTTGAGAAGGACGAGGTTTTATCCGGTGCAGGTACGCCTTACACCGTTTTTACACCTTATTCTCGGAAGTGGAAAGCCTTGTTAGCCGGAATTGTTTTGCCTAATTATCCTTCCTCAGCTAGCAGAAATTATGTTTCCGAGACGTTTAACATTCCTTCGTTATCGGATCTTGGTTTTCAGCCATCCGGTTTACTTTTTCCTCAGGCCATTGTGGCGGATGAGTTGATTAAATCCTATGCGCAGGACCGTGATTTTCCTGCCAAACCAGGTACATCCAGACTCTCGGTACATCTGCGTTTTGGAACGGTATCGATTCGTTCTTTAGTGCGTCAGGCATCTGGCAAGTCTGAAGTATGGTTGAATGAATTGATTTGGCGTGATTTTTATTTTAATATTTTGCATCATTTTCCGCATATATCAGAAAAGCATTCGTTCCGAAAAGAATACGATCGAATGAATTGGCGCAATAACGAAGCGGAATTCAAGGCCTGGTGCGAAGGTAAAACAGGCTATCCGATTGTGGATGCTGGGATGCGGGAATTGAATGCCACTGGTTTTATGCATAATCGGGTTCGAATGATTGTGGCGAGCTTTTTAGTGAAGCATTTACTGATTGATTGGCGATGGGGCGAGGCCTACTTTGCGGAGAAATTATTGGATTTCGATTTTGCAGCAAATAATGGGGGATGGCAATGGGCAG
>Ga0213920_1001912_pt1 | contig 10661 bp, 10 predicted proteins | sample McNCre1117MG_FD_161054 | JGI IMG/M metagenome (GOLD analysis project Ga0213920, IMG submission 161054) | Freshwater microbial communities from McNutts Creek, Athens, Georgia, United States - 11-17 MG | ecosystem: Environmental > Aquatic > Freshwater > Creek | place: USA: Georgia | collected...
TTTAGGGCATGCCGCTCATCGTGGCCTTGCTCATGGGCGGCTTTTTTGCCACCTTGGTGGGCATGTTCTTTGGCATTCCCAGTTTGCGTGTGAAAGGTCTGTACTTGGCCGTGGCCACCTTAGCTGCGCAGTTTTTTTGTGACTGGGCGTTCTTGCGCATCAAGTGGTTCACCAATGATTCAGCATCGGGCACAGCTTCGGTGTCTGATTTGCAAGTGTTTGGTTTCCCGATCAACACGCCGTTCGAGAAGTACATCTTTTGCTTGTGCTTTTTAGTCGTGTTTGGATTGTTGGCTAAAAACTTGGTGCGTAGCGCGATTGGCCGCGAGTGGATGGCCATCCGCGACATGGACGTGGCTGCGGCTGTGATTGGCATTCGTCCCATGTACGCCAAGCTCAGCGCATTCGCTGTGAGCTCGTTCATCGTGGGTGTGGCTGGCGCTTTGTGGGCCTTCGTTTACCTCGGCTCTTGGGAACCTGCTGCCTTCTCGGTTGACCGTTCATTCCAGTTGTTGTTCATGGTCATCTTGGGTGGCATGGGTTCCATCATGGGTAGCTTCTTTGGTGCCGGTTTCATCGTGATTCTGCCCGTCATCATCAACCACGCATTGCCTTGGTTAGGTGAGCTGGTTGGTATTCCCGTTGACACGGCCGTGCTGACGCACGCTGAACAAATGATCTTTGGCGCATTGATTGTTTGGTTCTTGATCGTGGAGCCGCACGGCTTGGCCAAGTTGTGGAGTGTGGGCAAGCAAAAGCTGCGCTTGTGGCCTTTCCCTCACTGAGTTGTATTTCGTTTTTCTGGTGTTCGCATAATTTTTCCAAGGAGACTTCAAATGAAAATCCGTTCCCTCATGCTTGCGGTGGCTGTTGCTGCAACTGGCATGACCAGCGCGCTGGTCACAACATCCGCTCAGGCGCAAGCCAAAGAGCAATTCTTCCCTGTGTTGCCTTACCGTACTGGCGCTTATGCGCCGAATGGCGTGCCATGGGGAAATGCTTATGTGGACTACCTCAAGCTGATCAATGCACGTGATGGTGGCATCAACGGCGTGAAGATTACTTATGAAGAGTGCGATACCGCCTATGCCACCGATCGTGGCGTGGAGTGCTACGAGCGCTTGAAGGGCAAGTCGCAAGGCGGCGTGTTCCAACCTTTGTCAACGGGCATTACCTTTGCATTGACAGAGAAAGCGCCTGCAGACAAGAACCCGCTGATCACTGGCGGCTATGGCCGTTCAGAGTCTAGTGATGGTCAAGTGTTCAAGTGGAACTTCCCATTGCAAGGTACGTATTGGTCTGGTGCTGACATCATCATGCAGATCATCACCAAGAAAGAGGGCGGCAACATCAAGGGCAAGAAGATTGCCTTGGTTTACCACGACAGTCCATTTGGCAAAGAGCCAATTCCTCTCTTGCAAGAGCGCGCCAAGATTCAAGGCTTTGACTTGCAACTCTTGCCGGTGACGGCCCCTGGCGTTGAACAAAAAGCAACTTGGTTGCAAGTGCGTCAAGCCCGTCCAGACTACGTGTTGCTGTGGGGCTGGGGCGTGATGAACTCTGCTGCTTTGAAAGAAGCCGTGGCCACTGGCTTCCCTCGCGAAAAAATGTATGGCGTGTGGTGGTCAGCAGCCGAGCCAGATGTGAAAGACGTGGGTGAGGCAGCTAAGGGATACAACGGCTTGGTTGCCACAGGCGAAGGCGGGAAGGTTATCGCTGACATCAAGACCATCGTCCATGGCAAGAAGCAAGGCACAGGTCCTATCGAAGAAGTGGGCAGCACGCTCTACAACCGTGGCTTGGTCAGCGCTGCTTTGGCGGTCGAAGGTGTGCGTCGTGCGCAAGAGCGTTACGGCAAGGGCAAGGTCATGACTGGCGAGCAAATCCGTTGGGGCTTGGAGAACTTGGCCTTGGATCAAAAAGCGCTCGACAAGCTCGGCTTGGGCACTGTGATGAAACCCATCAGCACTTCTTGCTTGGACCACGAAGGCTCACGTTCGGCACGTTTGCACACCTGGGACGGCAAGAAGTGGGTCTACAGCTCCGATTGGATCGAAGCTGATGAATCCATCATCAAACCATTGGTCAAACAGTTCGCAGACAAGTATGCCGCTGAGAAGAAACTCACACGCCGTACCCCTGCAGATTGCCAGTCTTAATTTGACTCTCGTCACACAGTGACAGTTTGGTGGCTCGTAAGAGCCGCCAAACCACAGGCTCTAAAGGGGTTTGTGGTTTGGTCCAACCCAGCACTATTTTTTAGCAAGGTAAGTTATGAGCGCCAACAACATCGTTCTCAACGTCAATGGCATCGAGGTCATTTACAACCACGTCATCTTGGTGCTCAAGGGCGTTTCGCTCAGTGTGCCAGAAGGCAGCATTGTTTCGCTGCTTGGTGGCAACGGTGCTGGCAAAACCACAACACTGCGTGCTATCTCTAACTTGCTGCAAGGCGAGCGTGGCGCGGTGACCAAGGGCAGCATCGAGTTTCGAGGCGAACGTATTGAAAACCTCACGCCTGCCGATTTGGTCAAGCGTGGTGTGGTGCAGGTGATGGAAGGTCGTCACTGCTTCGCTCACCTGACCATTGAAGAGAATTTGCTCACAGGCAGCTACACCCGCAGCAGCAAAGCTGAAATTGATGCGAACTTGGAGAAGGTCTACAACTACTTCCCACGGCTGAAAACACGACGCATGTCGCAAGCTGCCTACACCTCGGGCGGTGAGCAGCAAATGTGCGCCATTGGTCGCGCCATCATGGCCAATCCCAATATGGTGTTGTTGGATGAGCCCTCCATGGGCTTGGCACCGCAAATCGTGGAAGAGGTGTTCAACATCGTGAAAGATTTGAACGAGAAAGAGAAGGTGACTTTCCTCATTGCCGAGCAAAACACCAACATGGCTTTGAAGTACGCCGACTACGGCTACATCATGGAGTCGGGCCGCATCGTGATGGATGGTGCAGCCTCTGACCTTGCCAACAATGAAGACGTGAAAGAGTTCTACCTTGGCATGGGCGGCGGCGAACGCAAGAGCTTCAAAGATGCCAAGAGCTACAAGCGCCGCAAGCGCTGGTTGGCGTAATAGGAGCGCGCATGTCTAAACATTACGACGCACTCGAAACCCGCAGCCCCGCTGAGCGCGAAGCAGCACTCATGGCTGCGTTGCCTGCTCAAGTTGCGCACGCACAAAAACATTCACAGGCCTTCGCCAAGTCATTGGCCGGTGTGAATGCAGCCAGCGTCACCACTCGCGAAGCCTTGGCCAAGTTGCCTGTGATTCGTAAATACGAGTTGTTGGCCCAACAACAAGCGCAACGCGCCACCAATGTGTTTGGCGGTTTTGCTGCGATTGGTTTTGGCAAAGCTATGCCACGCGTGTTTGCCAGCCCCGGCACCATCTACGAACCTGAAGGTGCCCGCCCAGATTACTGGCGCATGGCCCGTGCTATTTACGCTGCAGGTTTCCGCCCAGGCGAGCTCGCGCACAACTGTTTCAGCTACCACTTCACGCCTGCGGGCTCGATGATGGAAACGGGTGCGCATGCCATTGGCTGCACCGTGTTTGCCGGTGGCACAGGTCAGACCGAGCAGCAAGTGGACGCAATGGCTGAGTTGAAGCCTGCGGGCTACATTGGCACGCCCAGTTTCTTGAAAATCATTGTGGAAAAAGCCGCCGAGATGGGCGTGACGTTGCCCAGCGTCACCAAGGCCTTGGTGTCTGGCGAGGCGTTTCCTCCGAGCTTGCGCGATTGGTTAGCCGGCCGCGGCGTGGCTGGTTATCAGTGCTACGCCACCGCTGACCTTGGCTTGATTGCCTATGAGACCGAAGCCCGTGAAGGCTTGGTGTTGGACGAGGGCGTGATTGTAGAAATCGTGCGCCCCGGCACCGGCGATCCTGTGCCCGAAGGCGAAGTGGGCGAGTTGGTGGTGACATCACTCAACCCCGATTACCCCTTGATTCGTTTTGGCACTGGCGATTTGTCTGCCGTGTTGCCAGGCCAGTGCCCCACAGGTCGCACCAACGTGCGCATCAAAGGTTGGATGGGCCGTGCAGACCAAACCACCAAAGTGCGCGGCATGTTTGTGCATCCAGGTCAAGTGGCAGAAGTCGTCAAACGCTTTCCCGAAATCAAGCGTGCGCGTTTGGTGGTGACGGGCGAGATGGCAAATGACCAAATGAGTTTGAACGTCGAAGCGGCGGAGACCGAAGGCTTGGCACAAAAAATTGGCGATGCTGTGCGTGACATTACCAAGTTGCGTGCGGATGTAATTTTGGTTGCGGCAGGCAGCCTGCCCAACGATGGCAAAGTCATCGAAGACGCACGCACGTATCAGTGACGCGATAGCATCGACTTAATGTGTATTAAAAATGGGCTTAAGTGAAATTCAAAATGACAAAACTGTCATAAGTGTTTTAGCATAGACCCCCTATTAGGAGACTTCATGAAAAAACTGTTCACTTTGAGCTTGTTGGCCGTTGCTGCACTGACCGGTGCGAACGCGGCAGATTTTCCGATCAAGGACAAGCCTGTCACTATCGTAGTGCCCTTTACGGCGGGCGGTCCTACTGACCGCGTTGCGCGCGATTTGGCTGAGGCCTTGCGCAAGCCGCTAGGTGCTAATGTGGTGGTGGAAAACGTGGCAGGTGCAGGTGGCACCATTGGCGCCAACAAGGTTGCTAAAGCCCCACAAGATGGACATACCTTGTTGTTGCATCACATTGGCATGGCGACTTCGCCTGCGCTGTATCGCAAGATGCCTTACAACACCATGGATGACTTTGAGTACTTGGGTCTCATCAACGAAGTCCCCATGACTTTGATTGGTCGTCCGACATTGCCCGCGACCAACTTCAAAGAGTTGCAGGCATGGATTGCACAAAACAAAGGCACAGTGAATTTAGGTAACGCAGGTTTGGGTGCCGCATCGCACTTGTGTGGTTTGTTATTCCAAAGCGCGTTGAAGATCGATATGACCACCGTACCCTACAAAGGCACCGCACCAGCGATGAACGACTTGATGGGTGGCCAGATCGATTTGTTGTGCGACCAAACCACCAACACCACCAGCCAGATCGAAGGCAAAACCGTGAAAGCATTTGGTGTGACATCGTTGAAGCGATTGAGCACGCCGGCCTTGAAGAACTTGCCCACTTTGGATGAGTCAGGTCTCAAAGGTTTTGAAGTCACCATTTGGCACGGTTTGTATGCCCCCAAAGGCACACCGGCGGATGTGACTGCCAAGATCAACAAAGCTTTGAAGATGGCCTTGAAAGACCCTGAATTCATCAAGAAGCAACAAGGCTTGGGCGCCGTGGTCGTCATTGACAAGCGTGTCGAACCTGCTGAGCACAAAAAGTTTGTAGCTTCAGAGATTGCCAAGTGGGGCCCAATCATTCAAGCCGCTGGTGTTTACGCCGACTGATCTTGCACACACCGCTTGTTTGAACCAAAAGCCATCCGTCGGATGGCTTTTTTCATGGGGTAAACACTGGCGTTTGGTTTCACCAAGGCGACTGTTGAATGCCGTCAGGCACTGGCATCATGACTTTAGAAAAATCTAAGGAGACACGATGACCACTCGCCGCCGTTTACTCACGCTAAGTACGCAAGCATGTTTGCTCGCTGCCGTGACTTTGTCGGGTTTGCAAACCTATGCGCAGCAAGCATGGCCGACCAAGCCGGTGCGCATCGTCGTGCCGTTTGCACCCGGTGGCACCACCGACATCTTGGCGCGCGCCATTGCGCCAGAGTTGAGCCGTGTGTTTGGTCAGACTTTTTATGTAGAAAACAAAGCAGGTGCGGGCGGTAACTTAGGCGCTGAAATCGTGGCGAAGGCACCCAACGATGGCTACACCTTGCTGATGGGGACGGTGGGGACGCACGGCATCAACCGCGCGCTCTACAACAAGCTGCCATACGACCCGATCAAAGACTTTGTGCCCATCACGGTGGTGGCGGGGGTGCCCAACGTGATGATCATGAATGCCGACATGGCCAAAGCGCGCAACATCAACTCGGTGGCTGATTTCATCGCGTACGCCAAAGCCAACCCCGGCAAACTCAACATGGCTTCCAGTGGCAATGGCACCTCCATTCACTTGGCGGGCGAATTGTTCAAAAGCATGAGCGGCACCTACATGGTTCACTTCCCCTACAAAGGCTCCAACCCCGCCTTGTTGGATTTGATCGGTGGCTCGATGGATGTGATGTTTGACAACCTACCCTCGGCCATGGTGCATATCAAGTCGGGGCGTCTCAAGGCCTTGGCGGTGACCAGCAGCCAGCGCTCATTGGCCATGCCCGAGTTGCCCACGGTGGAAGAGGCGGGAGGCCCAGCGCTCAAAGGTTTTGAGGCCAGCTCATGGTTTGGTTTGTTAGCGCCTGCAGGCACGTCAATGGATGTAGTCAACCGCGTTCAACAAGAAGTGGCGAAGGCGTTGAATACACCTGCCATCAAAGAGAAGCTGTTGGTGCAAGGTGCGATTCCTGGTGGAAATAGTCCTGAAGAGTTTGCCAAGTTCATCGACGCGGAACATAAGAAATGGGCGCAGGTGGTGAAGGCCTCGGGCGCTAAAGTCGATTGAGGCTGAACTAATCCATCAACCGTTCAAATGGCAAGGACGGTTTTACCAAGATGACCGTGCAAGGCGACTCCATCGCCACCTTGATGGGGGTGGTTGCCACAAAGCGTTGCATTTGCAAGCCGCGTGTGGCGGCGCCCATGACGATCATGCTCACGTTGTTGCCTTCGGCATAACGCACGATGGCGTTGGCCACATCGGAGGACTCCAAGACGTGGTATGACGTTTGATGTTGGCTTAAGTCCAACGGCTGCGCCCACTGTTGCAGCATGGTGCGGTATTGGCGGTGCAAAGTGGTTTCACTCTTGTCATGCTCAGATGTACTGCTTTGGTTGGGTGAAATCACAGTCACTACGGCCAAGCGTGCGCCGGGTCGTAATCCCAATGAACGCGCCACGGATAGGCGCAACGAATAGAGCATCGCATCGCTAGGTTCGTGGTGTGGCACAGCCACCATCACGATGGGCACTTCATCAATTTGCTGTGATGGCAAAGGGCTGGGCTGGTAGTGCATGCCCGCCGCTTTGAGCCAACGCTTGAGGTGTGTCAGAAACGGTGTGCCCAGCACCTGCTTGCCGCGTTTGGTGACCTTGATCTGTTCAGGGTGCTCTAAGTCAAATGCCAAATGTGCAGCCGATGGGTAACGCTTCGCTGCTTCAGGTTCCAAGCAACGCAGCACGACTTCCTGAAACCACTCGGGCAAGTCTTCACGCAAGCGGCGTGGTGGTGCAGGGTCCATCCACAAGCGCTGGCGCATGCCACCGGTGGTTTGCGGGTTGCCAAAGGGCAGTTCGCCAGTGGCCAGTTCGTAAAGCATCACGCCGATGGCAAAGATGTCGCTGCGTGGGTCTCCGCGCACGCCCACCACTTGTTCAGGTGCAATCCAGGCGGGCGAGCCCACGGCTTTGCGCAACTCTTCAGCCAAAAAGTCGGGGTAATGCGCATGGCATGACAAACCGAAATCTAGCAACACAACATGGCCGTCAGGGTGTAGCAGTACGTTGGCTGGTTTGAGGTCGAGGTGGCAGGTGTTTTGCTGGTGCAGGCTGTGCGCGGCGCGGGCGATTGCCGAGCCAATACGAGCCATGTCTGACACTGCTGCGTGTGTGCGTTGCTGTGCGTGTTCGTTCAGCACTTGTTGCAAGGTCAGGCCCGGCACATGTTCCATCACAAGATAGGGGATGGTCATCAAGTCGCCTGCGGCCACAAAGCGCGGCACGTGTGTGCCTTGCAGCACTTGCAAGATTTGATGTTCGACTTCGAAGCTCACAATGTTTTCGGCACCGTCGCCTGCCGTCATGCGAGGTACCTTCATCACCATCTCGAAGGGCGCAGCGCGATCATCTGCGTAACTCACCTCGTAGATGTGGGCCATGCCACCCGCATGCAAGCAAGCACCGATTCGGAAACCGTCCAGTTCGGAGCCTGCGGCTAGGCGTTTCATTTGCCGGTCTCTAACCGTTGTGCGAAGAACTCTGGCAAGCCCGCTTCGCGCACCGCGCGTGCTGCCGCGCGGTGGTCGTAGGCCACACGGTGAAACGTGAGTTTTTCTGCCGTGCTGTCAAACAGGGCGTACATCGCACGCGGGTTGCCATCTCGCGGCTGACCCACTGAGCCAATGGTGGCAATCCATTGGCGATGTTTGGGGGTGGGAATAGGGATGCCGCCCGTTGGTTTGAATGCCATCAGTTGACGGCCCGCACCACGGTAGTAGAGGGATTGGTGATGTACATGGCCGCCAAATACATAGCGCACCTGTGGGTTGGCGCATGCTGCATCTAGGCTTAAGCTGGCCGTGCGTTCGTCCTCGACATAGCGCCAACGCTCAGGCACATCTGCGCTGGCATGGACCATGAGCATGTGCTCGACCTGCACGGTGAGCGGCAAGATCTCTAGCCAAAAGCGTTGCGCGGGTGACAGCTGGTGGTGTGTCCACTCTGCCGTTTGGCTGCCCAACGATGGGCTGAGGTTGCGCGCGTTGATGTGGTGCGATTGAATCAGCTCTTCATGGTTGCCACGCAGCACGATGGCACCTTCGTTTTGAAGTGATTGACAGCGTGCCACGACTTCGGATGGGAAGGCGCCGTAGCCCACCAGATCACCCAAGATAGCAATGCGCTCAGCGCCATGTGCTTGGGCATGCGCCAAGCAGGCGTCGAGCGCGTGTAAATTGCCGTGGATGTCAGAGAGCAGGGCGTACTTCATGTGGCCAGTGCGCGCAAAGTCGCACGTTTTCAACGCTTAGTAAGCGTAAACACCTTTGCCTGTTTTGCGGCCTAGATGGCCAGCGGCAACCATTTCTTTGAGCAGCGGGCAAGCGCGATATTTGCTGTCACCAAACTCTTGCAAGTACACATCCATCACGGCGACGCACACGTCCAAGCCAATCATGTCAGCCAATGCCAATGGCCCGATGGGCTGGTTGCAGCCAAGCTTCATGCCGGCATCGATGTCTTCAGCGGTGGCAACACCTTCGGCCAACACAAAGAAAGCTTCGTTGATCATGGGGACCAAGATACGGTTCACCACAAAGCCAGGTGCGTTCTTCACAGTGATGGGGCTTTTGCCCAAGCGTGTTGAGAGGTCATGCACGGCAGCGTGCGTGGCATCGGACGTTTGCAAGCCACGGATGATTTCGACCAGGGCCATCATGGGCACGGGGTTGAAGAAGTGCATGCCAATGAAACGATCCGCACGGGTGGTGACGGCGGCCAGCTTGGTGATGGAGATGGAAGATGTGTTGGATGCGATGATGGTTTCTGGTGCCAACATGCCATCGAGCTGTTTGACGATTTTGACTTTGAGGTCGTAGTTCTCTGTTGCAGCTTCAATGACCAATTGCGCGACCTTGAGGTCGTCGTAGCTGGTGCTGGTTTTGATGCGCGACAGGGCTGCGGCTTTGTCGGCTTCGGTGATTTTTTCTTTCTTGATCAATCGGTCCAAGCTGCCCGACACGGTGGCGAGACCTTTGGCGACTGCGGCGTCAGAGATGTCGACCATCACCACGTTCACGCCAGATACAGCGCATGCTTGTGCGATGCCATTGCCCATGGTGCCGGCGCCGATGATGCCTACGGTTTGAATGCTCATTGGGAAGTCCTTGTGTTGCAGTTGAATCAAAAAACGATATTAGCGGGGGAACGGGGTCAGTTGGCTGACGTGGGTCAATTTCTAATGCGGCAGCGAATTAGGCGCGAAAACGCCTCTTCGTCAGGTGCAGGGCAACTTTCCAAGCAACCAATGTGTACACAGCCAGAACGCCAAGGTGCAGGCCAGCATCGGCTGGCCACTGATCCATAAAGAGGGGACGCACGAGGTCAATGGCTTGGGTGAGGGGGAGCCACGCCGAGATGTCACGCACGATGCCTGGCAGTTGGTTACGCGGGAAGAACACGCCGCTCAAGAACATCATGGGGGTCAGGAACAGCGTGAAGTAGTAAGTGAAGAAGTCGTAGCCTTTGGCCAGCGCGTTGAAGATCAGTGCAATGCAGCTGAAGGTGATGCCGACGAACAACAGAATAGGCCACGCCGCCAACAGCTTCCAACTGTGCGTGATGCCGAGTGCAAACATGACACCCAAGATGGCGGTGATGGTGAACAGTGCTTTGAAAGCGGCCCAAAGCATTTCGGCTAAGAGCACGTCGTCTAAACGCATAGGCGCGTTCAAGATGCCGTCCCAGGTTTTTTGCACATGCATGCGCGAGAAGGCCGAGTACAGCGCTTCAAAGGTAGCGGCGTTCATGGCACTCATACAGATGGACCCACTGGCCAAGAACAAGATGTAGGGCACTTTGTCTGTACCCAACGTCACTTCGCCCACAAGCGCGCCCAAGCCGTAGCCAAAGGCGACCAGCCACATCAAGGGCTCAGCGATGTTGGCGACAAGGCTGGGGATGGCGAGTTTGCGCCACACCAGCAAGTTGCGTAAGAACACGGGCCAGAAACGGAAATACATGATTAGCCTTCCTCGCGGATTTGGCGTCCGGTGATTTTTAAAAATAGGTCTTCTAGATTTGCGGGGCGGTGCAGCGTGCGCAGCCCTGCGTGCGCGCTGAGCGCTTGCAGCACGGGTGCCA
>Ga0213920_1001914_pt1 | contig 10655 bp, 13 predicted proteins | sample McNCre1117MG_FD_161054 | JGI IMG/M metagenome (GOLD analysis project Ga0213920, IMG submission 161054) | Freshwater microbial communities from McNutts Creek, Athens, Georgia, United States - 11-17 MG | ecosystem: Environmental > Aquatic > Freshwater > Creek | place: USA: Georgia | collected...
TAAAGGGTGAACAATATAATTATCTGCTGTTCCTCCATCAACTAAAAAATCTAAGGAATTAAGTGTATTATTTGAACAAGTGATTGGTCCTGAAACATTTGAAAATGAATTTTTAAGTGTTGATTTAATTAATCTAATGTGATCATCTACTGTACTAACTAAATCATCACCAGAAGGATTTTGTTGGTTTAATTGACTAACGTAATTTGCTGTTTCTAAAGCCATAATTTTTTCCTTTTTGTTATACTACATAATCACTAAAACTTCTCATGACATTTCCAGACCATGATTCTTCACCAAACTTTCTAAGAACTTCATATATTGCATCATCATATTTTTGTTGGTATAATTGAACTTGTGTCAAATCATTAGCAAAAATACTTCCTTCAATCAAAGCCCCATATAAATACAGATATGGATAGTTATCTAATATAAAGTTTGTTGGTACTAAATTACTTAATGAAACTAATTTTGTTTCGTATGTTAGCTTTACACTATAATTATAATCCGGTTTCAATGAGAAATAGATATTATCACCAACTATATTATAAAACTGTGGAATACCTGTTCTTCCTAATGAATTATAATTAGCTAACTGATGGTCTGAAATCAACTCACATACAACTTGTGGATTAGATAAAATTACTACTGATTGCATAGATACATAGTCTGCTGGTAATGCTAAAGTTTCTACTCCGGCAGTTAAAGTAGTTGTCACACTCGTTGATAATTTTCTACCTTTAATATTATTTGCTATCTTTGATTCTGCTAATTGAATAAATGTAGGGATAATATCACCTAAATCTGCTCTGTGCATAAAGTCAGCAATATTTGATTTAAGTTCAGTGTAATTAGTAAGCTTACCACTATTTATATTAACAGGCAAAACTTCTTCATCAAATTTCTTATTAACTTCAATAATTGCTTCATCATATTTTTGTTGATAAAATTGAACCTGTGATACATCATTAGCATAGATACTAGCTTCAATTAAAGAACCATATAAGTATAAATATGGGAAGTTATCCAATACAAAGTTAGTTGATACTACATCACTCAATGTAATTAGTTTAGCTTCATAAGTAATTATGATACTATAACCAATATCAGGAATATCTGAAAATCTAATATTATCACCAACTATGCTGTAATATTTAGGAATTCCTTTCTCACCCTTAGCATTATATTCTGATATTTTATCATCAGTAACTAATGAACATACACTATTTGTAGTTGATAAAATAACTATTGAGTGCATAGATACATAATCTGCTGGTAATGATAAAGTTTCTGTATTGGCAATTAAAGTAGTTGTTAATCTAGTTGTTAGTTTTCTACCTTTAATATTATTTGCTATCTTTGATTCTGCTAATTGAATAAATGTAGGGATAATATCACCTAAATCAGAACGGTGCATAAAATCAGCAATATTTGATTTTAACTCCGAATAAGTTGTAATCATTAGAATCCACCATTAACAGTCATAAACCCTCTATTGTCTTTTAACCAACGTTTAAGTCTAGGCATATCATCGTTATTAAATACATCAATATTAAATTCTGATTTCAATTTATGGACTGTAAGCATATCTAATTCAGCAATCTTTCTCATATCACCTTCTTTAGTAAATCCATTACTTGAACTATTTCTTTCATATTGATTTCGTACCATTAAATCTTTTAAATCAACTGACATACTATCAGTAAAAGTAGCTGTTGATTGGTCATAATATGTTTTTGTTATGATTCCATCATCATTAATAGTTGTACCCATCAATTTCATATTAAGCCTCTACTGGAATAATATTCAATATTGCTGAAGCTGAACCTTGAATATAAGCAATATGTGTACAACCAGATACATCTAATAGAATATCACCAAAACCACCAATAGCGATTGAAGCAGTAGAAGCAACAACTGATGAATTACCTGGCATAACATAAGCATAAGCTGTACTATTAGGACATGAAACTCTAATTAGATTACTTGTATTACCTGAAGCATTAGTTGGTATTGCCTGTGATGCTGAAGAAGCTGTTGTAGTTACGATAATACCATTTTTAACAATTTTTAAAGCATTGTTTAAAAAACTCATTTTATTTCCTTTATTTTATTAGTTAAAAAGGGGAATTTAATCCCCTTATTTGATAAGTTTAAATACTTATATTATTCAGCACAAGCACAAGAACTACCACCATCACAGCCAGGACATTCACCTCGTTTTATACATGTACCTTTCTTTTTCTTTTCTTTAGTTTCTTGTCTTTTTGTTTCTTTTTCTTTAGCCATTATATCCTCCTATATTTGTGAATGAATCTCAAATTATGAAATCAGAGATTCATATTAAGTTAAATTGTTATGTGGTTAAAATCATTGCGTTAAATCACGAATTGAACCATGTGCGTTATTTGCATCTACTTTAAGTGCAACCTCTGCAATTATTTCTTTCGCTTCATAGTCACCTGTAACAGCTAGGTCTTTAACGGTAAAGTTTCTCAAAAATGCTGATGCCAATTTTCCTGATTCTAATACATAGACTGTACCTTGGTTAGCAGTATAAGTTGTTGAACCAGATGTTAAATCTTGGAATCTATTAGAAACAACTTTCAATGTACCGAAATCACTTTCATATACTGAGATAGTTGAAACCAATGTTTTATTAGAAACATCCTGAAATCTTGTATTAGATGAACTAAACCCTGAAATTGCTTGACGCTGAATTGGATTTGCCATAATAATATCAGGATCACCACCGGCAGAATATACTTGTTGAATTACTGATTTCAATAAAGTTTCTGTGATAGCTCTGTTACCAGCTGCTGTACGAGCTGTATTGGTTGAATATGCTGGCATTGTTGCACCAACACCAATTGAGTAGTTAGAATCAACCCAACCATTTAAACCTCTTGTTTGACGAGCAGTTGTTGTATTACCAGCATTTTGTGTAGCATTGTTTAAAAAAGCCCATTCAATATCACGTTTCAACTCTTTTGTTTTCTTCGTTAATTGATAAGCCATTTCATCTTTTCCTCTACCAGCTTTAGTAGTATTTTGTGCAGTACCTGAAACAGTAGCTGATTTAGCAAAGATTTGAGTATAACCTCCAACTCGTGTAGTAGCACTAAATGTAGCAGCTGGAGCTGTATCACCTTCTAATTGAGCATTTGAAGCAGCTGGTGCTAAAGAATCTAACTGCCATTCAGTATATGTATTAGTAGCTGAATCTTTTCTCAATAAATTTGTCAAAGGACAATCTGTTGGTGAAATATTAGCGATTAAATCTGATAAATTTTCTCTTGTACCAATTTCATTATAAGTGTGTGCTGCTGACTGGATAGCCATATTATTTACCTCTATTAAGTTATTTTAAATTAAGTTTTATGCTCACTTAAAATAATGAAATATACATCTTAATAGGATTCCTTGTTTGGATTGTCCATGATTATAATTTCATTAGTATTCATTATATCCTGAGCTATATTGATATAGTGAATATTTTATATTGATTCTAACTAAGTTTAATTGTCCATAATGGGTTTAAAAGTAATTAAAATCTATATGAATTGTTATGTATTTATACTTTTTGTAAAAAAAATTAAGATTTTAATTTACATTTATCCCCATGCCATCTATTCATATTACCTATATCTATTAACTTATGACAATGAGGACATTTAGATTTAACTCTAACTTTTCCTTTATTTGCATTACTAAGATTTTTTCGATGTTCATCAGATAATATTCTTCCTAAATGTGATTTATTACCCTTATTAGCAATACTAATTTTTTGTTTTGATTCTTTGGAATGTTTAATTCCCAAACAACGTTTATGACCTTTACTTTTTAAACTCATTTTAGTACGAGTTTCATCTGATGGACTATTACCTAATTCGTTACTAAACTCTTTTCCACCATTATGTTTATTATAACTTTCAGAATCTTTAGCTGCATTCAAAACTGTCAAATATCTATATTCTAAATCCCTAATGAACTTAGATTCACCAATTACCAATATAGTTCTTTTCCAATTATCTGGATTTTCTTTAATCATTGGCTTAACTATTTTAGAACTACAAATATATCCATCATCAGGATTACAACCTTTTGCAGTTCTACTACCAATATACCATTTGTTTGTACTTAGTTCTGTCCATTTGTAAATAAATGCTTTATCCATATAAATAATCCTGATATTAACTATTTATACTACTTAAAGTAATTGAGCCATCAGAGAGGCTATGTCTCTATCATTACCTGAAGCTAATACTTGTTTTTGTTTAGCTTTAAATTCATCTTGTTCTGTTGTAGTTGTAGCAGTACCTGGTTTCAATGTTTTAGAAGGTTTTGAAACTACTTGTTTCTGAGTAATAGTATTGCTTTTCATCAACTCATCATAACGTCTTGCTTTATCAAGAACAATCACTTGTCTAGGATCAATCAAACCATTAAGTTCATGAGGTTCAAAACCAATAGTTTTAGTTGCAAAATCTCTCAAAGCATTTAATACTGAACCATCATCCCAACCTTCAATTGTTTTGGATAATACTTCATTAGCATGAACTAAACGTCTATTGAAATCATCTTGTTGTCTTTGAATTTCCTGTTGTTGATATTGATTATATTGTTGAACCATATTCTGTGCAGCTACTTGATTCTGATTAACAATCTTTTCTAATTTAGCCTTTTCAGCAATATATTGTGCTGGATCTTCAGTAGCTAATTTAGTAAATTCAGGATCATATAATCTATTAGTAGCATCTTGAATATTTGCTTGTGCTACTTGTGCCAACATTGGAATGGATTGAAGATATTGATTATATTCATTTTCTTGTTGAGATAATGCTTGTTTTTGTTGAGCAACCTCTTGAGTTTTCTGAGTATAATCTGATTGTCTTTGATAACCATTTTTCAATTCATCTAAAGTAACTTCTTGTTCCTGACCATTTACTTTAACTTTTATTTTGTAATCAGTTGGTAACGAATATTCAGTTTCAACAGGTGCTTCAACAGCTGTTGTTTCTTCAGTTTCTTCAGGTTGTGGGTTATTTAATAAACCACTAATAGATTCAGTAATATCATCTTCATTATAATCATCATTTGATACTTCTGTATCTAAAAATTCATTTTCCATCTTATTTTCCTTTATTGTGAGTGTTTAATTACTTGTTCACGTGTCTATAAATCTTATTATCGCCTTGAAGACCAACAAATGTGGTTTGATATGTAATTTCTATGTCAAAAATTGGTGTCATATCTTCAAAATAACCAACAGGTTTTACTCCTGTTGGTCTTCCATTTTCCGTAATAATTCCAACTCTGCTTGTTTCATCTGTGTTATCGGTATTTTCAATTCCGTCAATAACTGAATCAATCCCTGATTCCTCTGCCACAGTGTCTGTAGTTGCTCTGGATTTTGTTGTATTTGCCATTCTAAATAATTCCTCTCTTGTATTTCTCTTATTTTATTAGTGAATAATTCATTATCAAATATTTCTTTAAAGAATTTACCTTCTTCAATAATCTTTCTTAAACGATTCGCTTCTAGATCTATCATTTTTATTCCATTTATTAAAATGTGGATAATAAAAGCATTTCAATAATTAGTTCATCATCAATTATATTCTGAGGTCTATGTTTTTCTAATAGTTCAGCTTTATATTTTGCTTCTTGTCTTTGTTTCTCTAATTGTTGTGCTCTTTTAATTTCTTTTTGTCTATTTATTTCAACCAATCTTTTAATAGCAGAATCTAATAATTGGTAATCTTCTTTATAATCAGTTAAAGGTATTTCTAACTTATTTATACTAAAGACTGGCTTTTCTATAATATCATCTAAATTTATTTTATTTAGTTTATAATCAGTTACAACTTCTTGAATATCGTCATATTTTACCTTATTTTCATAGGCTTTTTTCTGAGCTAAATATGCTTGATACTCTTTTTCTGTTAGATTGAATTGCCTACCAAAAATAGTATAAATTTTTTTCTTTTTCTTTACTACATATACCCCTCCTGACTTTATTGGTATTTCACCAAATTCAGAGCAGGAAAATGTAGTATCAGCAAATGTGAAAGTTGCGAACATTATAAGATAGCTGTTTCAAAAGGAGTTAAATCTTCTGTTGTCCAATAATCCCTAGATAACATAATTTTAATATGTTCTTTATTTCTTTGAACGCAATCAGCCCATTCAGTATCATTCATATCTACAGGTTTTCCTTTAGATAATAGATTAACCGAATCCATTGTTGCATCATAGTGTCTTTTAATTTCAATTGCATCCATTTTATTTTCCTTCTAAAGTTTCTAATCGTTTATTTATACTATCTATTAACAATTGTTGTTCCTGAATAGCTTTTACTAATACAGGTATTAAATTATCTGATTTATATCGTAATTTATCAGCATCTTTAGTATCAATAATAACTGGATTATCACCTTCTAACTCTAATATTTCCTGTGCTTTGAAACCATAATGAATATCACCTGTTGGTTCCTCAATATCTCTATTTATCTTAAATTGATATTGAATAGGTTTTAATTTATTAACAAAATCTAAACCATGTGGAACTTCTTTGAAATTCATTTTATCTCTAGCATCTGAAACAACTGTCCAAGCAACCTGAATATAAGCATTTGTTACAGCTGTAGAACCCATACTAATATAATTATTTTCACTAATTATATTATAAACTGGAGAAGCAACACCAGATGAATTTAATGTACCTATTACTATATTAGCAGATCCAGTAATATTAAAACCAGAAGTTTGTCCAATAGCAATATTATAATTCCCTATTGAATTAGAATATAGTGTGTTATATCCTACTGCTGTATTACTAACACCTGTAGTATTCGTGTATAAAGAATAACCGCCTATTGATAAATTATTATTACCTGTGGTATTTACACACAATGAATTTGAACCTACTGCTGTATTATTACTTCCTGTGGTATTATAATATAGTGCGTTATTTCCTACTACGGTATTACCACCTCCAGATAAATTATAATATAAAGAATTTGAACCTACTGCGGTATTACTATTACCTGTGGTATTTGCATTCAATGAACTTGAACCTACTGCTGTATTGCTAGTACCTGTGGTATTTGAATATAAAGAAGTTAAACCTACAGATGTATTATTACTGCCTGTGGTATTTGATCTTAAGGAAAAAGATCCTACTGCGGTATTACTATTACCTGTGGTATTTAAATATAAAGAACTTGAACCTACTGAGGTATTATTACTGCCTGTGGTATTTGTATTCAATGAACTTGAACCTACTGATGTATTACTAATTCCTGAGGTATTATAATATAAAGAACTTGAACCCACTGCGGTATTACTACTGCCTGTAGTATTACTAAACAAGGTTTGATAACCAATAGCTACATTGTAACCTCCTGTTTTATTCAAAGCTATTGCAGAAATGCCAATTGCAGTATTACTCGCAATATTACCAAAACCTTTACCAATAGTAATACCATTAACTAATAAATCTCTAGCCCAATAATAATCATTCTTTTTTTCTTTCTTTAAAACTGGTAAGTTACTTCTCATTAGTAATCTACTCCTCTTGCTTCTACTACAATACCTGATGCTAAAGTTACAGAACATGCTACATATAATCGTTCATTAGCTTTTAATCTTAAAGGATAATCTTCAGAATAATTTGTAAAGACTGTTTGTGGAACTGTGTTTATAGTAGAATAAGTATAAGCTGGAATAAGTATAGAATCAATTAAACGTAAAGTTACACCAGAATCTTGTGAACTAAATAAGTATATAGCTGTAGTAGTGATAGATGCTCTAGGTAATGCTTCAATCGTTGTAACGATAGAACCCTCTGTACCTGCAGTAAATAATAATACTGAGTTAGTTGGAGCATCTGTTGTAATCCCTCCAGTTGCTGTAGTTAAAACTGCTGTTGAATTGTTAATGGTTTGTGCCATTGGTGCTGTATAAATTTTTGCCATATTAGTAATGTCCTAAAGTTAATGTATGAAGTGTTGGTAAATCAATTCCAACACTGTTTATAGTTAAAACTCCATTTACGTCGATAGATAATCCAGTACCTACTTTAATTCCACCTAATACTGTATATGATGCCATAGGAATAGATGAAATATAACCATTAGGATTAGTTGAATTATATGGTGTATATCCTAATGCAGTTGTTACATTGCTTGAAGTTAATTGTTTATTTTTCCACAAAGTTGTAGACGTTTCATAAACTAAAAAATCATTATTAGCTGGTGTATCTATAGCTACGTTATGTAATTCTTCTAATTCAAAACCATTTTGAACTTTAACTAATATTTCACCAAGATTTGAATGTACTCTAGATACAACACCTAAATATACTAAATGATTTGGTGCTTTTGGTTTTTGTGCCAATCCAAATATCAATCCACCAGCAACTGTTGGACTTAACCAAACTGGATCACCGATATTTGCCGTTGATGTATTAAAAATTTGACTTCCTGTACCAGCTAATAAACCATGTGTAATGATATAACCAATACCATTAATAGCTAAATCAGTTTCTAATAATCCCAAAGTTTGACTAGATGTTAATTCTGCATTAGATTGTGCTAATTTAATTAATACATTAGATCCATTTGCACCGGAAATATAAACAGCTGTTCCTTTAGTTAATGCAATACCAGTATCATTTTTTACTAATGTTTTTACTATTGTTGTATAAGGAGAAGGTGGGACTGGAGCATTTACAAAATCAGTCCCATTAAAAACAATAGTTTGGTCTACTACAGGATTTGTGATAGTTACTGGTAATGCTCTTTCTGCTAATAAAGTAACAGCTAAGATTGCATTATTTGTTAAATCAATTGGTAATCCTGTAGAACTATCACTAAATGTTCCTCTACTTAAAGTATGTGTTGAATGATTATAAGTACAAGCTTTTCTAATTTCCCAAGTTGTAGTTCCATCAGTAATTACAACGTCAAATAATAATCCATTGTCATTAATATCGAATGTTTGATAATCAGAATAAGCTGTTGCAATAACAAAATCACCTGAAGTTGAAGGTATATTTGAAATTGTTGTCTTATATCTGTCTCTAAATGTAATCATTCTTATTCTCCATCAGCGATAGCTAAACCAACAACGCGACCCATTTCATCTCTTAATACTTTTTTAGGTTTATTTATTCTCGAATTCAATTCATGAATCATGCTTAACATATTATCACTTTGTTCTTTCTGTTTTTGTCTTTCTTGTTCCAAGAATGCGTTTTCTTGTTCTCTTCTACTAATAAGTTGTGCATATAATGAAGTTTGTCCATTGTTCATTTGATTACTATCTAATACTTTAGTTAAGTTATTTATTTCAGAGGTTGATAATAATTCACTACTTGGATTTAAATTACCAACCTGAGATATTTGTGATGTCATAATAGCTCCACTGTCTATGTTTGACAATTTAGCTAACTCTAATTCATATTTAAGTTGAATTTCATATTTTTTCAATTCAAACTCTCTATCAGCTTTCAACTTATCTAATTCAAATTCAGCAGTTTTAATCAACATATTTTGTTCATTAGCTTGTTTTTGTGTTTCTACTAATGCTAAATTAGGATCAATAGGTGCTGGTTGTACTTGAGATTGCATATATTGAACCATTTGTATATATTCTTGTCCACCTGGCTTATTAAAATATACAGAAGGGTTTGAATATCCCATCGATTTCGTTAAATCACTAATACTATTGAATATCTTCAAAGGGTCAATCATAGAAACTAATGAAGGATTCTGTGATGACATTACTTTCTCTTGAATACTTAAAATATTATTAAGGTTATTCATTTCCTGAGCTGAATCAAGACTACCTGTTCCTACATTTACTGATATATTTTTAAGGTGTTTCCAATCCATTGGATTAACTTCAACAAATTGTGAATGCATCTCAATCAATTCAGGACCATCTGAATACTTAGAAGCTAATTGAATAATCTTCTTATACAAATTAGCTAAACCTGTTTCAGCAAATATTCTAACAATTAGTGCTAATTTCTCCTGTGATGCGGACATAATAGCTTGTGTACCAGTAGCTGTTTTATTGAATACATTTTTATCAATTCCTTGTGTCATTTTACTAACACCTGATCTTGATTCTGCAATATCATCAACGTACTTTAAAAGATTAAAAGTTGAATCACCAATACCAGAAGATGGTAAAGACATAATAGATTCTGCAGGTGAGCTTCTCATTCTAATGAAATTACCAGGGTTTGTATCTAATAAATCATTTACGTCAACTACTTTAGAAATATCTACTGCTTTAGATGGATTGATATTAAAGGCATAAGAATCTAACATAGCTCTCATTAACATAGACTTTAATAATTGTAAATCAGTGACTAAATCAGCCATTGAAATACCATTAAACTTATGAGATTGAGGGAATGGACTTGTTGTAACAAATGGTTGAATATGTACTTCTTCATTTACTAAAATTGTACTACCAACTTTCGTTACTTTTCTTTGTTCAGCAATACCATCACCATCGAAATCTACTTTAAAGTATGCTTCTGTTACCAAAACTAATCTAGTTGAAGGATCAGCTATAATTTCATCAGTATTAGATGATGAGTAATTACCGTCTTGATAATCTCTAGTTAATTTTTCTGT
>Ga0213920_1001915_pt1 | contig 10654 bp, 13 predicted proteins | sample McNCre1117MG_FD_161054 | JGI IMG/M metagenome (GOLD analysis project Ga0213920, IMG submission 161054) | Freshwater microbial communities from McNutts Creek, Athens, Georgia, United States - 11-17 MG | ecosystem: Environmental > Aquatic > Freshwater > Creek | place: USA: Georgia | collected...
TCGCAGGGCTTTTGGACTTGATCGTTTCGACCTCGCGCCCCTGACGCACCAATTGATTGATGGTTGGCATTGTTTGTAACGTCCCTAAACGTTGGAATTAAAAGAAAACGTGAATCCCTTCGGAAATTCCGAAAAGCCTTCTAGTGTATCAGCATCGCGAGAGGCAGGCAAATTTAGCTCGAAATGCCTCAAATAGCAGCTTACTTGACCCAGAGGCGCACGGTATCCCAAGCACGTCCCACGAAACCAGCCTGCTCGACGGTTTCCAGCACCAGCAAAGGCACATCCACCAGCGATTTTTGGTCCAACGTGACCTTCAAAGCGCCCACGGCTTGGCCACGGTTGAGCGGGGCCACCAAAGGCTCAGGCCTAGCCACTTGCGTTTGGATGCGATTGGCGGCGCCTGTAGGCACAGCCACCACGATGGGAGAGAAACGACCCAGCTTGACATTGCTACCACGGCCTTTCCATACGCTGGGCGTGACCACGGCTTGGTTGCCATCAAAAAGCTTGACGGCATCAAACGCTGTGTAACCCCAGTTCAACAGCTTTTGCGACTCGGTGGCGCGCGCGTTCTCACTAGAGGCCCCCAAAACGATGGACAACAAACGACGCTGCCCCACACTTGGCGCATCGCGCTTGGCAGTGGCGATCAAACAAAAACCAGCTGCATCGGTGTGGCCAGTTTTCAAACCATCCACACTCGGGTCACGCAACAACAGCAAGTTACGGTTGTTTTCGTTAGCCGCAGGTGTGCCGGGGTAACGGTATTTTTTAAGCGCGTAGTAACCCACGTAATCGGGAAAGTCTTGCATCAGACGACTGGCCAAGATACTCAAGTCGCGCGCAGTGGTGATATGGCCGGGCTCAGTTAAGCCTTCTGGGTTTTTGAAGCCAGTGGACTTCATACCCAGCACTTTGGCTTGGGCGTTCATCATTTGCACAAAGTGCTCCACCGTGCCGCCCACACCTTCGGCCAAGGCCATGGTGGCGTCGTTGCCGGACTGAACAATCATGCCTTTGACAAGGTCTTCGACCGGCACTTTCATCTTGGGGTCAATGAACATGCGCGAACCAGGCATCTTCCAAGCGCGCTCGCTCACACCAAAGGTTTGCTGCAAGGTGATCTTTTTGGACTTCAGTGCGTCAAACACCAAATAAGCAGACATCAGCTTGGTCAGGGATGCCGGCTCAACCGGCTTGTCTGCATCCAATTCAGCTAATACTTGCTGCGCCGTCAAATCAACCAACAAATAAGCGTGTGCAGCAATTTCCGGCGGTTGGGGCATTTGCGCCAGCGCTGGCAGGACAGACGCCGCACCCATGAAAAATCCAAAAAATGCAGAACGCAGGAATCGTGTCATGGCTGTCTTCAAATGAAAAATGTGAGTCAAAAAAGCGGCGCGCCAACATAGCGAACACCGCGTGCGCGCTGCAACCGGGTTTAACCCTGCAAATGACGCACCACTAAATTTTTAAGAAGTGGTAATTGTCCATGAAAGAAATGGCCGCCACCCGGCACCACCGTCACAGGCAGGCTTTGTGGACGCGCCCAGTCCATCACAGAAGCCAAAGACACGGTGTCGTCTTGCTCACCATGCACGATCAGGGTTTTGTCGTGCAATTCGAGGGGAACGGGTGCGACCGTGAAGCGCTGGGCAGCCGTACCCACGAACACAACTTTCTCAATCGCGCGATCGGGGTGCAACTCAGCCAAAGCATGGCTAGCTACAAATGAGCCGAACGAAAAGCCTGCAATCGCCAGCGGTCCTTGAGGCGCCACTTGCTCGACCACACGTAAGAAGTCGCGCGCCTCGCCGCCCCCCGCGTCATGCTCACCCGCCGAAGCGCCTACGCCGCGAAAATTAAAACGCACCACCGTCCAGCCGCATTGCACGAAAGCGCGCGCCAGCGTTTGCACCACTTTGTTGTCCATCGTGCCGCCAAACAAGGGATGCGGATGCGCCACGATGGCAACACCGCGCGGCGCACCTTCGGGTTCGTCGCGCAAAGCCTCAATGACGCCAGCTTCGCCGTGCAAGGTAATTTTTTGGGTTTGTGAATTCATGGCGAGTTCAACGTCCCACGTCGGCAGGCAACACCAAGCGCTCCACCACCTGATCATTTTTCAGATGCTTTTCAACGATCTCGTTTACATCCTGCAAATCCATCACGGTGTACCAAACGCCTTCAGGATAGACCACGGCAACGGGGCCGCCCGCGCAACGATCTAAGCATCCAGCCTTATTCACGCGCACGCCACCGGGGCCAGCCAAACCTGCAGCCTTAACTTGTGACTTGCAATGCTCAAAGGCAGCTTGGGCACCGTGATTGGCGCAGGCGTCTTCGCCGTTTTCACGCTGATTCAGGCAAAAAAAGATGTGATGTTTGTAATAAGAGGTTTGGGTCATCGCCGAATTTTAGTTTTGTGCGCTGCGCTCGCGCGACAGGCGTGCCAGCGCCAGCATCAAAACGGCATAAGGCCAAAGCCAGCCTAACCATTGCACGATGCCATGAAAGCGAATGAAGCGCCCCTGCTCCCACGTTTGCAGGGTTTGTGCGAAATAAGCACTCTCTGGGGATTGATTCAACACGCTTTGTTGCACCAGCAAAGCCAGTAACAAGAATGCCCATGAGGCTCTGGCCGAGAGCGGTAAGAACACGAGCGCAAGCAGCGCGCCAAAACCCAAACCCAACATCACAGGCAGATCCAACCATGTCCACGCATGTGCAGGGCCGTACGTCAATGCAGCAGACAAAGCACTCATGACCAAAGCAAGCCCTAGCACCGCCACCAAATACAAAAAGCGCTGCCCCGCTTGGCGAATCACGCCAAAACCCAATAAACAAGGCACCAGCAAACCCAACATCACACACAGCAGCTCTGCGCCGGGCAACAAAGGCTCTAGCTCGAAGGCGCGCAGCGGAATCCAATCTTCAAAGGGCGTGGCTTCAAACGCACTGGTCAGTGCGTCTTCCACGCGCTCCCACACTTGGCCCAAACCCAAAGGCACGGCCACAGGGAACAGCAACGCCGCAGGCCAAACAGCCATCAACACCAACGCCATGTAAGCATCGCGTACAAACCAACGAGCACGGAACTGGCTCCAGCGGCGCAACAAACCCATCTGCTCTAAGCCGCTCGCTGATACGGCACCCAGCCATGCGCCAAAGGTGTTGAGCAAGAAATCAGTCAACGAAGACACGCGCACAGGCAGGTAACTTTGCAATGACTCCATCGTGAACGAGAGCGCGGCAGCCGCCAAGGTTGACACCACCACCACGCGCGTGCGCCAGCCTGTGCGCATGGCGCTCAAGGTCAAAAAGAAACCTAAGGGTGCGTAACCTAAGACGTTAGAGGCCACGTCAAAGCCGGTCCAATACTTGGGCCAAGGCGCGGTCAAGAAAGACCAAGGTGCAATGCCTTGATCGCGCCACTGGTCAAACGGATACAAGCTGGCGTAGACGATCAACGCCACGCAAATCTGCGACAGAGGCCAAGCGGAGGTTTTACGCATGAGCCAATGCGCGCTTTAGAAAGGTTTGACAACCACCAAGATCACCGCAATGGTCAGCAAGACCACTGGAATCTCATTGAACCAGCGGTACCAGACGTGGCCACGATTGTTGGCATGCGTTTCAAACTTGCGCAACAGTCGACCACAGCCATGGTGGTAACCCAGCGCCAGCAAGACGATGGTTAGCTTGGCATGCATCCAGCCGTTGCCAGGCCCAAAGCCGATGCCGTAATACAGCCAGAGCACCAAACCCAAAGCCACGGCAGGAACCATCAGCAAGGTGGTAAATCGCATCAGCTTACGCGCCATCAGCAACAAACGTGCCTCTTCGGCTTCGGATTCAGGCGCTACCTGCGCCAAATTCACAAAAATTCGAGGCAAGTAAAACAAGCCTGCAAACCAGCTGGCCACGAAGATGATGTGAAAAGATTTGATCCAAAGCATGGCGTCAGTTTAGCCGCGCACAAACGCGGCACAATTTCACCCATGCAACACCCCTTTGCCTCATTTCCCGCCAACCGCCCTCGCCGCTTGCGTCGTGATGATTTCACCCGCCGATTGGTGCGCGAGTACGCACTGAGCGTGAACGATTTGATTTACCCCGTGTTCGTACTCGAAGGTGAAAAACGACGCGAGGCTGTAGCTTCCATGCCTGGCGTTGAGCGCTTGAGCTTGGATTTACTGCTGCCCGTGGCAGAGCAATGCGTCAAGTTAGGCATTCCCGTGATGGCGCTGTTCCCCGTCATCAGCAGCCACCTCAAAACGCCCGATGGCATTGAAGCCACCAATCCTGATGGCCTCGTACCGCATGTGGTGCGTGAGCTGAAAAAGCGATTCCCCGAATTAGGTGTGATGACCGACGTGGCGCTCGACCCCTTCACCAGCCACGGCCAAGACGGCTTGCTGGACGACACAGGCTACATCCTCAACGACGAGACCACAGCCATGCTAGTCAAGCAGGCGATGACACAAGCCGACGCAGGCGTAGACATCGTGGCTCCCAGCGACATGATGGACGGCAGGATTGGCGCTATTCGCCAAGCCCTCGAGGCCAAGGGCCACATTCACACACGCATCATGGCCTACAGCGCCAAATATGCCAGCGCGTTTTACGGCCCGTTCCGTGATGCGGTGGGCTCCGCCGCCAACCTTGGCAAGAGCGACAAAAAGGTCTACCAAATGGACCCCGGCAACACCGACGAGGCCTTACGCGAAGTCGCGCTCGACATCGCCGAAGGTGCGGACATGGTGATGGTCAAACCCGGCATGCCCTACCTCGATGTGGTGCGCCGCGTGAAAGACGAATTCAAAGTACCCACCTTTGCCTATCAAGTCAGCGGCGAATACGCCATGCTTAAAGCCGCTGCGCAAAACGGCTGGCTTGACCATGACGCGGTGATGATGGAAAGCTTGCTCGCCTTCAAACGCGCAGGTGCAGACGGTGTGCTCACCTACTTCGCCATTGATGCGGCGAAAAAACTGCAAGGTTTGTCGTGATGCGATTGCTCGGAATACGCTGGACACACATTGCCACGGCAATCATTTCGGGTTTGCTGTTCAGTTTGTCATTTCGGCTGAACCAGTTTTTTGACAACCAATTTGTTTATTCAGCGGGCATCAGTTTGTTGTTCTTGCCCGCTGGCGTAAAGTTGCTAGCAGTGCTAGTTGGGCGCTTGCCCGCCATCGTTGGTCTGTTGATCGTCAGCATTTATCTAGGCATAGGCATTTGGCCAGATAAAGATATAACCTCTATCGTCTACTTCGCTTTTGTAGGCTTGATGACTTACCCCGTGGCTGCCTTCGGGTTGATGCACTTGTTGCACATCCGGCAAGACTTGAGCAATCTGCGCTATCACCACATCGTGTTGCTATCGCTCACAGCCAGCATGCTCAACGGCATCGTGCACAACTTGCTGTACATCACACAAGGCGTCACCAGCATCGAAGATCTTTGGCACAAAAGCGCAGCCATGGCATTTGGTGACTTCATGGGCTGCTTCGTGGTGGTAGCTTTGTTTCATGTCGTGACGAGCACACTGCGAAGCGCTCGCCGCGCCACTGTCCAATAATGCTTATCGCAAGTGCTTGGCAAAAAATGCCAAGGTGCGCTCTAGCGCCAGCTTGGCTGAAACTTCTTGATAAGCACCTCGATGGTCACAGTTAAATCCGTGATGCGCAGGGTACAAATAAAGCTCTACCTCTGGATGGGCATGCTTGAACTTTTCCACTGTGTCTAAAGGAATCCAATCGTCTTCTTCCGCATAATGCGCCAGCACCGGGCAATTGGGATGGCGGGCAATTTCCTCATCCGTCGTTGATCCACCGCCGTAGTACGGCACGGCGGCACTAAGCCCCTTCACCAACGCAGCGGCACGCCAAGTCAGCAACCCGCCCCAGCAGTAGCCCACGATACCCACTTTGCCGCCGCTGGTCTTGGCAGCGTAATCCACCGCAGCCTGAATGTCGGCCATCACGCCAGGTGCTGGCATCGCCTCGACCGCAGCTTTGAACGCCGAACCCATTTGCATATCTTCAGGCGTATAGCCCAACGAAACACCATGTTTGACACGATGGAATGTGGCAGGCGCCACCGCCAAGTAACCTTGCGCTGCATAGCCATCGGCAACTTCTTGAATATGCGGGTTCACGCCAAAAATCTCTTGCAACACCACCACAGCACCTTTGGGTGTGCCTTTGGGTTGGGCTACGTAAGCGGGAAATTCATAGCCATCCGAGGAGGTCAGTCGTACTGTCATAACAGTTTCTCTTAAAGTTTTTATGCGTGGATGGTAAGCATGTTTTTCAGTTTTTCCAAGCACGGTGTATCGTCTTCTTGACGCACATCATTCGCAACAACGAGGAGGCCTATTTGAAACCCGTGCTTTTAATCACTGGCGCGAGCCGCGGAATTGGCGCAGCTACAGCACTCTTAGCCGCCCAACAAGGCTGGTCGGTGGCTGTCAATTACGCCACCAACCAAGAAGCAGCCGAAGCTGTCGTCAGAGAAATTCACGATGCGGGCGGCAACGCCATGGCTGTGCAAGCCGACGTTGGCGATGAAGCGCAAATTTTGCGCATGTTCGCTGAGGTCGATGCCAAGCTCGGACGCGTCTCTGGCCTTGTGAACAACGCAGGCGTGGTGGATGTGACCGCCAAGGTGCAAGACATGAGTTGGGCACGGTGGGAACGCATGATGCGTATCAATGTGTTGGGCTCTTTTGCCTGCGCCCGTGAAGCGGTGCGCCGCATGAGCACGGCCCACGGCGGTTCGGGTGGCAGTATTGTTAACGTGTCGAGCGCCGCTGCACGCTTGGGTGCACCCGGTCAATACGTGGACTACGCCGCGGCTAAAAGCGCAATTGACACCTTCACCATTGGTTTGGCCAAAGAGGTGGCCGCTGAAGGCATTCGCGTCAACGCTGTACGCCCCGGCTTGATTGATACAGACATCCACGCCTCGGGCGGCTTACCCAACCGCGTGCGCGATTTGGCGCATTTGGTGCCCATGCAGCGCGGCGGCACTTCGCAAGAAGTGGCGCAAGCCATTGTGTGGTTACTCAGCGATGCGGCCAGTTACACCACCATGAGCTTGATGGAAATTTCGGGCGGTCGCTAGAACAACAAGCACCAGCTTTGACAACGCGTGAGCACCTTGCCGGCCATGACTAAGCAGCAAAGCCATCAGCCAAAGCCTTGCGCCAATAGTCCACAAACGCCGTCACTGCACGCGGCACGTGCGGTGAATAGGGTCGGATGGCATAGAGCTGCTCAGCAAACGCTCCCACAGGCTGCCAGTCGGGCAACACTTGCACCAGCTTGCCTTGCTGCAACGAGGCTTGCGCGCTGAAGTCTGGCAACAATGCAATGCCCAGACCTGTCAGCGCAGCCTCTCGCAACGCCTCGCTGTTGTTGGCGGCGAGCTGGCCCGTTACGGGCACGGTGATGCGCTCGTCTTTGGCTTTGGACTTCACGCGCGCCAGCGTCCAGGTGGGCGTGTCTTGCGCGCGCAGGTAATGCAAACAGTTGTGGTGATGCAAATCAGCGGGCATCTTCGGCGTGCCGGCACGGCGCAAATAGGTTTTGCTCGCCACCAGCACCGAGTGCGTGTTGCACAAAGTCCACGCCACATGCGTATCCGGCGGGCGGGCCGTGTGACGAATGGCCAAGTCAAAGCCTTCCGTAGCCAAACTACTGAGACGATCTGACATGTCCAGCTCCAGGCGCACGTCGGGGTACTCACGCAGAAAGTCCGCCAAGCGCGGCGCCAACTGCTGACGCGCAAAGGCAACGGGCGCAGTCACGCGCAGCAGGCCGCTGGGCACACCGGCCAAGTCACGCACTTGCGCAAAGCTGTGTTCGATTTGTTCAAACGAAGCACGCGTGTCATCCACCAAGCGCTGGCCCGCCTCTGTCAAACGCACGCTGCGGGTCGTACGCTGCACCAGTGGCACGCGCGCGGCGCGTTCGAGTTCGGCAATGCGTTGGCTCATGGCCGCCTTGCTCACTCCTAGGCGTGTGGCTGCAGCGGTGTAGCTGCCTTGTTGCGCCAGCACACTCAGCCAATGCAGGTGATGCCAGAGTTCGCTGATTTTTTGATCATTCATGGTTCGATTGTTCACTATTTTGAACAATCAATTCAAGGTTTTGCGCTTGTTTCGTGCATCAGCCATGCCTACACTGCGTCATCTTTTCTATCAATCGAGACACCCCATGACACAAGCTCACATCGCGCATTACATCAATGGCACAGTTGCCAATGGCAGCAGCACACGCACGCAGCCTGTGTACAACCCCGCCACAGGTGCCGTCACAGGTCAGGTGAGCTTGGCCAACGTAGCCGATGTGAACGCCGCTGTTGCCGCCGCACAAAAAGCTTTCCCCGCTTGGGCTGACACCCCCCCCCTGCGTCGCGCGCGCGTGATGTTCAAGTTCTTGGAACTGCTCAACGCCAACAAAGACAAACTGGCTCACATGATCACGGCTGAACACGGCAAGGTGTTCACAGACGCCCAAGGTGAAGTGAGCCGCGGCATCGACATCGTTGAATTCGCCACTGGCATTCCTCAATTACTGAAAGGTGACTTCACCGAACAAGTGTCCACCGGCATCGACAACTGGACCATGCGCCAGCCTTTGGGCGTAGTCGCGGGTATCACCCCGTTCAACTTTCCCGTCATGGTGCCCGCATGGATGTTCCCTGTCGCAATCGCTGCTGGCAACACCTTTGTGTTGAAGCCTAGCCCGATTGATCCAACACCCGCCCTCTTCATGGCCGAGTTGCTGAAACAAGCGGGGCTGCCAGATGGCGTCTTCAACGTGGTGCAAGGTGACAAAGAGGCTGTCGACGCTTTGCTGGTGCACCCCGATGTGAAAGCCGTGAGCTTTGTGGGTTCAACACCCATCGCCAACTACATCTACGAAACTGGCGCACACCACGGCAAGCGCGTGCAAGCCTTGGGCGGCGCGAAAAACCACATGGTGGTCATGCCCGATGCTGACATTGACCAAGCGGTAGACGCTTTGATTGGTGCCGCCTACGGCTCAGCAGGTGAGCGCTGTATGGCCATCAGCGTGGCTGTGCTGGTGGGCGATGTGGCTGACCGTTTGATACCAAAACTCATTGAACGTACCAAAGCTTTGAAAGTGCTCAACGGTGAAAACCTCGCTGCCGAGATGGGTCCAATCGTGACCGACACAGCACATCAGCGCATCACTGGCTACATCGAGCAAGGCGTGAAAGAAGGCGCACAACTGCTGGTAGACGGTCGCAACTTCGATGGTGCAACGGCTGGCGACGGTTGCAAAAACGGGTTCTGGATGGGTGGCACTTTGTTTGACAACGTCACGCCTGACATGCGCATCTACAAAGAAGAAATCTTCGGCCCTGTGCTGAGCTGCCTGCGCGTGGCCGACTTGGCGCAAGCCGTTGAACTGATCAACGCCCACGAATTTGGCAACGGCGTGAGCTGCTTCACCCGCGACGGCAACGTCGCACGTGAGTTTGCGCGTCACATCCAAGTAGGCATGGTGGGCATCAACGTGCCAATCCCAGTGCCTATGGCTTGGCACGGTTTTGGTGGTTGGAAGAAGAGTTTGTTTGGCGACATGCATGCCTACGGCGAAGAAGGCGTGCGTTTCTACACCAAACAAAAGAGCGTCATGCAGCGTTGGCCTGAGAGCATTGGCAAAGGGGCTGAGTTTGTGATGCCTACGTCTAAGTAACTTTGTTGCTCTTTATGGGTGGCGCTGTTGCATGTGCATCGGCAGCTTGGGCCAGCATGTTTTGCTCCTCGTCTGCTACGCATCCGAATGTCGCTGCAACATGCCGACCCAATCTACCGCTGCACACGCAAGCGCGCTGCGAGCTCAAAAACGCATGATGCGAATGGACCAATGCTGTAAAACAGCGAGGCCCATGTTGTCAGAGAAGGGACGGGCTGGGCGGTGTGTTGCAGCGACATTCGGATGCGTAGCAGACGAGGAGCAAAACACACTGCCCAGCCCGCCCCTTCTCTGACAACTGCAACAGTAACGACAGCGACATAAGCACAGCGCCCACAAGCTACCATCCGCAAACACAACAACAACGACTTGAGACACCCGCATGAGCGACACCCAGTTTGACTACATCATCGTCGGCGCAGGCACCGCCGGTTGCTTACTCGCCAACCGCTTGAGCGCCAACGCCAGCAAACGCGTGCTGCTCATCGAAGCGGGCCGCAAAGACGATTACCACTGGGTGCACATTCCTGTTGGCTACCTTTATTGCATTGGCAACCCACGCACCGATTGGCTCTACAACACCGCGCCCGATGCTGGCCTGAACGGTCGCAGCTTGCGCTACCCACGCGGCAAAGTCTTGGGGGGCTGCTCCAGCATCAACGGCATGATTTACATGCGCGGCCAAGCACGTGACTACGACCAATGGGCCGATATCACGGGGGACACACGCTGGCGCTGGGACAACGCACTGCCCTATTTCAAGCTGCACGAAGACCATCACCTAGGCGCGAACGCCTTGCACGGCGCCAAAGGCGAACGTAGCGACGTTCTTTTAGCCGACAAGACGGTGTACGGCGAGACGTTGCGACATCACATTTCAGGCGGCGAATGGCGCGTTGAAAAACAACGCTTGC
>Ga0213920_1001920_pt1 | contig 10646 bp, 19 predicted proteins | sample McNCre1117MG_FD_161054 | JGI IMG/M metagenome (GOLD analysis project Ga0213920, IMG submission 161054) | Freshwater microbial communities from McNutts Creek, Athens, Georgia, United States - 11-17 MG | ecosystem: Environmental > Aquatic > Freshwater > Creek | place: USA: Georgia | collected...
ATCCGCTGCTCGACTATTCGAAGTATCTTTGGTGACTGAACCGGCATTTAAGTCGGCACAGGTCATCGATGTCGCGGCATCTGATGAAGCACCAGCTGAAGAAGATGTTATTGAAGAAACCAAACCAACAGAAAGCGAGCCAGTCGTGGAATCAACTCCAGACACTGTAGCAGCTCCAGAAGTTGAGGCATCGGCTGTAGAAGCTGCTCGCCCAACTGTAGCGGTTACAAATGTACGACCACGCCTAAAGACCCTTACCTCTGGTGAGTATCTTGAAGCAAACATCAAGGCAGCTATGGGTGACGACGCTGCTCGTCAGCTAGTTCTTGCTACAGATGACACATCAACAAATACAGGCTTAACACTTGCTCCACACATGAACGAGTTCGTAACAACTTCAATCGATGGCCGTCCATCTGTTGATGCGATCTCTCGTGGAGTTTTGCCAGCATCAGGAATGTCTTTCACAATTCCTAAACTTTCAACTGCTCCAACAATCGATTCAGATTCAACTGAAGGCGAAGCCCTTGGTGGAACTGAAATGGCTTCTACATACATCACAGTTGATGTTAAGAAGGCTGCTGGCCTACAAACAATTTCTTGGGAACTTCTAGATCGCTCATCACCTGCGTTCTACGATGAACTCATCAAGGAATTGAACTACGCATACGCAAAGGCAACTGATAAGGCTGTTACTGCTGCATTTACTGCTTCAGGTACTCAGGCTTCAACTCAGGCTGCAACCATTGCCGGTCTTAAGGCATTCATCTCAAAGGAAGTTCCAGCAGCTTATGCCGCTTCAGGCAAGTTTGCTCGTAACTTGGTTATCAACACAGCATGGTGGGAAACAATCATGGCTGCTGATGACACAACTAACCGCCCTCTATTCATGGCTTCAAACCCACAGAATAACCCAGGCAACATCTCTGGCCAATCAATCGTTGGCGATGTTCTAGGACTCAACACATTCGTTGATCCACACATGGCTGTAACTACTCTGATCGATGAGTCTGCATTCATCGTTGCTCCAGAGTCATTTACATTCTACGAGGCACCAAAGACAACCCTTCAGGTTCAAGCTTTGGCTAACGGCCGCCTACAGGTTGCTGTTTATGGATACTACGCAATCGCCCCTAAGGTCGGTGGCGGAGTTCGTCGCTTTAACCTAACCTAATCAGTTAGTCGTTACTAAGTCGCTCAGAGGGGGCATAGCCCTTGCCCCCTCTGGGTCTTTAGAAGGGAAATAGAATGTCACTTTGCACAGTTGCCGAGCTACGCAGCACTTTAGGCGTAGGCACACTTTACAATGACGCTACCCTTCAGGAAGTGTGCGACGCGTCAGACGCAGTCCTACTTCCGATGCTTTGGGCAGACAAAGAATTCAATGTTGCGCATAGCAATACAGCCGATACCGCCACATTATATTTTGATACCCCTGTTTCATATTATGTTGGTGAAACAGTAACTATTGCTGGTAATGGTTCAAAACATAATGGTTCTAAAACCATCACAGCAGCCACAACATATTCGATCACTTATGCGATCACTGGAAACAACAACACTCCAGTAGTTCGCCATCCAGTTATGCCTTATGGCGTTGTAACAGCTGATACTTACACAGACTGGACTTTAGATTCTGCAATTCAGACCGCAGCTTTAGAGATAGCTGTTGATATCTGGCAAAGCCGACAAACTAGCAATAGTGGTGGCGTTAGCCCAGACTTCCAGCCCTCACCGTACCGCATGGGTAATACCTTGTTGGCGCGGATTAGAGGATTGATCGCACACGCGCTAGACCCTCGCTCAATGGTGGGCTAATGACAGCCGCGATTACCACCCTACGCACTACGCTAGCAACAGCATTAGTTGATAACTCTTTATGGCAAACCTTTGCTTTTCCACCTGCAACAATTCTAGCCAATTCGGTCATTGTTAGCCCGGACGATCCTTATATCGCGCCTAACAATAATCAGCACAGCACGATCAACCCAACTGCCAATTTTAAGATTATTATCACCGTTCCATTGTTTGACAATGAAGGCAACCTAAACGGCATCGAAGAAGCCGTTGTTGCCGTGTTCAATAAACTCGCTGCCAGTTCTCTGGTCTATAATATCGGTAGCGTTTCAGCACCTAGCGTTCTCAATGCTGCGTCGGGCGACCTACTCAGCTGCGAGATTTCCATATCAATCCTGACAAGTTGGAGTTAATATGTCCGATTATGAAAAAGAGTTGGAAGCCTTTCTGATCAAGATCGGACAAATTCCAACAGCATCAGCAAAGCCAGCACCTACAAAGAAAGACGAGGAATAACCTAAATGGCTGTATTTCTAAATAACCTGGTCGGCGTAAAGGTCAATTCTGTCGATCTTTCAGACCATGTCACATCAGTAACACTTAACCGCAACTTCGATGAACTCGAAGTAACCGCAATGGGTGACACAGGCCACAAGTTCGTTAAGGGACTAGAAGCCTCATCTGTCACAATCGATTTCCTAAATGACACAGCTTCAGCAAATGTTCTAGCAACACTTCAAGCTGCATGGGGTACTTCCGTAACTGTAGTTCTTCTACAGTCAAAGGGAACTGCTGTTTCAGCAACAAACCCACTTTATACAATGACTTGCCTAGTTAATGGCACAACCGATATCAATGGCGCAGTTGGCGATTTGGGAACTCAATCAGTTACCTGGAATGTTAATGGTGCTGTTACAGTAGCAACTACAGGCACATTTTAACAATTAAAGAAAAGGGCTAAAAAATGGCAAAGCTAAAGATCACAAGGGCTGATGGCTCTGTATCTGATCATCAGATAACTCCATCGATCGAGTTCGCATTCGAGTCATACGCCAAGAAAGGCTTCCACAAAGCCTTCCGTGACGATGAGAAACAGAGCGATGTGTATTGGCTGGCTTGGGAGTGCCTTCGCCGTTCAGGCGAAACTGTCAAGCCTTTCGGGGTTGAATTTCTAGACACACTTGTGAAGGTGGAAGTTCTAGATGATGACCCGGAATTATAGGGCGCGACTCATTTACTTACTTGGTCGCAAGGCTAAGTCTGGAAACAGGGATTGCGCCCAATGACTTACTGGAATGCAATTCCAGAATGTTTAAGGCTTTATTGGAAGGTTTGAAAGACCGAAACAAGGAGATGAAAGATGCCAGTCGCGGTAAAGGGCGCAGTCGCACTTCGTAAAGCCTTGAAACAATACACTCCAGATTTAGCCAAACAATTACCTAAAGAAATGGCAGTAGCCTTGAAGCCTGTTGTAAAGACAGCTAGGGGCTACTTGCCATCTCAAGGATCAATTTTGAGTAATTGGCAACCTAGGGAAAACAGCCAAGGCAGATTTCCTACTTATGCAGCTAATTTAGTAAAACGTGGAATCGGATATAAAACATCGCCATCTAAGCCAAACAAAAAAGGATTTAGATCTTTGGCTCGTCTTTTTAATAAAACCGCAGCTGGTGCAATATATGAAACCGCTGGTCGAATTAACCCAGACAGCATTTTTGTTAAAAATATGAACAATAAATATTCATCGACCATGAAAGGTCGAGACAAAATGCAAGGTCGCGCTCTTTATCGTGCCTATGAAGAAAATAATGGCAAGGCGAGAGATGGCGTTTTGAGAGCTATTGAAAAAGCCAAAAATTCATTTGATAAAAGAACAATGGTGCGCAGCTAATGTCAAATATAATTATTGATGTCGCAGCCGAATTTACTGGGCAAAAAGCATTTGCCAAAGCCCAGAGATCAACTTTTAACCTTGAAAAAAGTGTAAAGAGTTTAGGAAAAACTTTTGGTGTCGCTCTATCAACGGCTTTAATTGTTAATTTTGCCAAAACATCAGTAAAGGCCTTTGCCGAAGAAGATAAAGCGATTAGATCTCTTGGCCGTACTCTTAAAAATTTAGGTTTAGCCCAATCAGGTACGGCTGAACGAGTTAATGCTTTTATTGACACTCTTTCTAAAGCCACAGGTGTTCTCGATGATGATCTTCGTCCAGCTATGGAAACCTTGCTTCGCGCAACTGGATCAATTACAAAATCTCAAAATCTTCTTGCACTCGCTTTGGACATTTCTGCTGGAACTGGAAAAGATCTTTCCTCAGTTGTAGCTGCTTTACAAAAAGCCTATTTGGGCAATAACACTGCTTTAACTCGATTGGGTGTTGGACTTTCAAAAGCTGAATTGAAGGCTTTAAGTTTTGAAGAAATAACCGCAAAATTGGCAACTTTATTTGCTGGACAAGCGGCCGAAGCAGCCGATAGTTATGCTGGCCAAATTAGTAAATTAGCAGTCGCGGCTGATAATGCCAAAGAAATTATCGGAAAAGGCTTGGTCGATGCCATTGGCATGCTTAGTTCGACCGATAGTTCAGGCATTGATAAATTAACCACTGCTATGGAAGATCTGGCGACCTATGTTGCGGATGCTGTTCGAGGCATTGGATATCTAACAGCGAAATTAAACAATGTTCCTGGTATTCCAGCAATTTTTCAATGGCTTGCAGATCATAAAGAACTTCTTGGTTTATTGGGTTTATTATCAACAGTAGGCGAAAAACAAAGAACTGCACCTAAACCATTCCAAACAGGCATGAGCGTTACCGGTGCTTCAGACTATTACACAAAACAAGCTGCAGATGCGGCCAAAGCAGCATCTAAAGCTGAAGCAGCTGCCGCAGCACAACGCGCTAAATTGGCTAAAGCGGAATTAGCCGCCAAACAAAAGTCTGACAAATTGGCTAAAGCATCTGCCATGTTTGACATAGAAAAAATTCAAGTTGCGGCAGCTCTCAAAGGCAAAATCTCAGCCGATGAAGAATTACGCTTAAAATTGCAACAGGCGATCCTTAATGAAGATGCTGATCTTGCTGATTCTCTTCAAAAGAAACTTGAAGCATCCCAGATTGCTACTGCTAAATTAGCTGCAAGTATTGTAGGTATTAAGCCTGCAGTCGATCCATTTGCAGCTTGGTTATCTACTCTCGAAGGCATTGCTGCGACTTTGACTCAAATTTTAGGCATGCCTTTAGGTAGCAGTGTCGGTGGTAAAAAAAATGTGCCACTTGAGCCACAAGATCCAATTATAGTTCCAGTCGATCCGAAAAAGCCTGAAACCAACAACCCGGATCCAACTCCAGTAATTGTTGAACCTAATCCAAAAGAGCCACCATCAACCAATAATCCTTTTGCTGGTCTTGGTGGATCTACTGGCGGTTTTGGTTTTTCACTTCCAAAATATTTGCAAGAAAATCTTCCACAGGCACCCGTAACGGTTAATGTCAATGTCGAGGGAACTGTAGTAACTGAAAACGAGTTCGTTAAAGTAGTTTCTGATGCAGTAATTACTGCTAATACCAATGGTTACAATAATAATCGCCCAGGTGCAGTTCCTGCTGGAGGGTAACAAATGGCCATTCCAGTAATCAATGCGATCATAAACTTTTCAACGGGGGCTGGCTTTGCCTCGCCTATGATCCTTGATTCTGGCATTCTTGGTATTAACGCATTAGCAGATACAACTTCAATTTCGGTCGATGTATCTGATCAGGTAGATTCGATTAAAACCGATCGAGGCCGAACAGCTCTTTCAGATGTGTTTCAAACTGGCACAATGAGCTTGCGCATCATCGATCAAAACGGTTATTTCAACCCGATGAACCCAGCATCGCCTTATTACAATTTGCTTACTCCAATGCGTAAAGTAACTATTACGGCCACCTATGGCACTACGACTTACCCAATCTTTGCTGGATATATAACCTCATATAACACAACTACCCCTCGCGATGTGGGCGATGTCGTTTATACAACCATCCAGGCGGTTGATGGATTTAGACTGTTTCAGAATGCCCAGATTACTTCTGTAGCTTCAGCAACTGCTGGGCAAACCACTGGTACTCGCATCGGCAAAATTCTTGATGCTGTTGGATGGCCAACAGGCATGCGTGACATTGACGCTGGTTTAACCACAGTCCAAACAGACCCGGGAACTCTTCGCACTTCCTTAGCCGCATTACAGACCATTGAAAGCACTGAATATGGTGCGCTTTATATGGACAAATCTGGAAATGTGGCTTTCCAAGATCGCCAATTAACTTCGACTAGCGTGGCTGGGACTCCAACAGTATTTAACGATAACGGCACTGGAATTGCCTATAACAATGCCGTTTGGAAACTAGATGATTCGCTGGTTTTTAACAGGGCTAGCGTTACACGCGTGGGTGGGACTGCCCAAGTCGCCTACAATCAAGCCTCAATCGATAAGTATTTCCTACACTCATACCAAGAACAAAATCTGCTCATGGAAACTGATGCGGAGGCTCTAAACAATGCTCTCGCTTTCTGCGCTTCTCGTGCGGAAACTGCGATCCGCTGTGACGCTGTTACCCTTGATCTCTACACTAACAATTACGATGCTGGTATTACTGCAGCTCTGGCTCTTGATTTCTTTGCTCCAGTCACTGTAACCACGACTCAACCGGGTTCTTCAACCCTAACCAAAACTTTGCAGGTATTCGGCGTGTCGCATGACATTAAACCAAATGCCTGGAAAACCACATTCACAACGCTTGAACCGATCATAGATTCCTTTATAATAGGAAACAGCAGTTATGGCGTTTTAGGCACTAACACACTTTCTTACTAAGGAGATCAAATGGGAGCACCATTAGGCTTCAAGACATTCGCCACAGGTGATGTTCTCACAGCCGCAGACGCAAACGGATACTTGATGCAGGGAGTTTGGACTTTTGCTGATTCGGCAGCCCGGACTGCAGCGGTTACAAGCCCACAAGAAGGTAATTACAGTTATCTAAAGTCCGACGATACAACTTACTATTACAACGGTTCTGCTTGGACTGCTCTAGGCGGCGGCATGACTTTGCTTAGTACTACTAGCCTTTCGGGTGCTACAACAACAATCAGCAGCATTAGTCAAAACTATAAAACTTTGGTGGCTTTCATTTACGGTATGACCAACGCTACTGCAGATGGAGTTTTTCGAATTGCACCAAATAGCATTACTAACCAGTGTTTTGGTGTTCAAATGCAAAATAATAACAATACGCCTTCAGGCCCAAGTACCATTGGCGGAAATGGCTACATAAATACTACGATTGCCTTATCTAGAACGAATGCATTTAATAATATGACTTTACAAATTAACAATTATACAAATACATCAACATATAAGCCTTATACTCTTGGCGGTTATTTGAGAGCCACAACACCCGGCGATTATGCTTTCTTTCAACAGGGTAGTTATTCTGAAGCTACAGCAGTTTCATCGTTGCAATTTTCAAACGCAGGTGGAAACCTTTCTACTGGAACAGTCCTACTTTACGGAGTCGCATAATGCCAAAGCCAATTATTAGAATTGTCAATTCCGAAACAGGCGAAGTATTAGATCGCGAAATGAATGAAGTCGAGTTTGAAGCCTATGAAGCTGATCGTGCTGTAATCGCTGCAGCTGAAGCAGAAGTTAAAGCTAAAGCAGATGCTAAGGCGGCTTTATTGGCCAAACTTGGCATTACAGCCGATGAAGCTAAGTTGCTGCTGGGCTAATGAAACCGATTCTTTCCAAGTGCGCAATTCAGTTAAGAGAGCAGATTGACGACACATTCCCAGATAGAGATCGATCTTCTGATGGTTGGATCGGCGATACACGACACGCTGCGCGTAAGTCAGATCATAATCCAGATGCTCTCGGCTGGGTTCGTGCCATCGATGTCGATCGAGATCTCTCGGGTAAAGCTAAACCTGACCTCATGCCAGATCTTGCGGATCAGATTCGTATCTTTGCAAAGTCTGATCCAGCAAAGCGCATTAGCTACATTATCTTCGATGGACAAATCGCAAGTTCGTTGCTTGGCTGGAAATGGCGCAAATACACAGGCATCAACAAGCACAATCACCACTGCCATATCTCGTTTTCGAAAGAAGCTGACCTTAATGGTGAGTTTCTTCAAATACCTATGATCGGGGGATCAAAGTGAAAGATCTAAAGAACGCGTTAGGCTCATGGGGCAGAGCGTTTTTAGTTGCAGTAATTTCAATGTATGCAGCTGGTGTGACGGATCCAAAGGCTTTAATCGCTGCTGGTATTGCTTCGATTATTCCACCGGTACTTCGATACTTGGATCCTAAAGATGAACTTGGAAGAAAATGACACAGGCAGAGTTCTTTCAGCTCTATATTGCCACCATTGCGATAATCGGTGGATTGGCTGGTTATGTGATCACACACTTGTTGAGCGAGATCAAGCGACTCAACACGCGAGTGGATGAGATTTACAACATACTTTTAGAGCGTTAAAATAAAGTCATGGCCGCACGCAAAGCAAAGTCATTAGAAGATCAAGGCTACACAGCTCTAGAGGCATATTGCATTGGTCTTAATGAATATTACAAGGCTTTGCGTAAGGCTGGCTTTGCTGTCGATATATGTATCTCGATGATACAAGACCCAATCTCTTATCCTGACTGGATTCTGCCTAAACGCATAAATGACAATCCAAGCCAGTTGCCGGGTTATTATCCTGACGATGACGAGGACTAATGAAAAGAACCGTCGTAATACCAGACTTACAAGTTCCATATCACGACGAAGTTGCAGTTAAAAATGTTTCGAGTTTTATTAAAGCGTTTCGCCCCGATGCTGTCGTTACTCTCGGAGATGAAATCGATCTCCCACAGATCAGCCGATGGACAGAAAATAAACCAGGCTGGTACGAGCAAACTCTAGCTAGTGATCGGGACATGGCAGTCGATGTCCTGTGGGAATTGACCCAGCATGTCAAAGAAGCCCACATGATCAGGTCTAACCACACAGACCGTCTTTACAATGTCATTATGAACAAGATCCCAGCGTTCTTATCGCTGCCAGAGTTACGCTTTGAAAAGTTTATGAAGCTCGATGAACTGGGTATTTCCTATCATAAGAAGCCATTTCCTATTGCAAAGGGTTATGTGGCAGTTCATGGAGATGAACAGGCCATCAAACCTACACCCGGTCTTACAGCCCTAGAAGCGGCTCGTAGGCATGGTCTAAGCGTGATCTGCGGTCACACTCACAGGGCTGGCCAATCGGCCTTCACAGAGGCCTCGGGAGGCAAATTAGGGCGTATTCTGCGTGGTTTTGAGGGTGGTCATTTAATGGACATTCGAAAGGCTGCTTACACCAAAGGCACAATGAACTGGCAACAGGCATTTCTGATCGTCGAAGAAGATGCCAAGGGAGTCCAGGTATCAATTATTCATTTAGAAAAGGATGGGACATTCGCTTATGGCGGTCGCAGGTATGGACGATCTCGATAATCCTCTTAGGCGCACGATTGATGATGCCGTAGATGACGCAGAATTGTTACCGTTTCGTTATCAAAATAGGCTAGACAAGTCATAACTAGCGTGTAGATTCAGCCTTATCAGTGAAAGTCACTGATGGAAAGGGCTAAAATGAACACAGATCTTTATTTATATTTAGTAATGCTGGCTTTTCTAGTATTTGGCATAGCTGCTGGATATGCTCACGGTTACAAGCAAGGCAAAGATGAAGGATACGCTCTCGGCCGATCGGTCGCCCGACACACATTTTGGTCAGAGTGAAAGCCCGTGACATCCTCGATGAGGCAAAGCAATTACTCACCGACAGAGGAAGTGAGTACGGCGACCCAGCTCTTAATCACATTCGAATTGCAAGACTCTGGAGTGTGTATCTTGACAAAAACATCGAGCCTCACGAAGTCGCAATATGCCTCATCCTCACCAAAATCTCGCGAACTCAAACTACGGCAGACCACCCGGACAGTTACGCAGACATCTGTGCGTACTCTGCAATCGCTGGCCAGATTACATCAACTGATTGGGATGACCTTGACAGTTACTAAAGCAAAGTCCGGTCAATGGTGTGATTATTGCAAGATGCGTTGGGGACAAGATCACCCAAATGGAAAAGGTAAAACATTAGCCGTCTGGACTGTGGTGAGTCAGCATGCTAAGTCTAAAGGAATCAACCGACATTATTGCCAACCATGCGCTGTCTGGGTGTCGATCTGGCCAGATGGATCTCATTGGCCTTTAACCGAGCAAGCAGAATACCTAGTGAAACAAGAGGAAATTGATCATGGCATTTAATCTAGCTGATTACGAAACAGTCGAGAGTCGGCTGGAAAAGTTTTGGAAGGAGTTCCCAGATGGACGCATATCAACGGAATTGGAAGTATGTGAAGCTCATCGATATGTTGTTAAAGCCTATCTCTATCGCACTTTTCTCGACCAAGTCGCTTACTCGACTGGGTTTGCTGAAGAGAAGGATGCTGATCGCGGCGTTAATGCCACTAGTGCGTTGGAAAACTGCGAAACTTCAGCGATCGGCAGAGCTCTTGCTAACGCAGGTTTCGCAGCTAAAGGAAAGCGACCATCAAGAGAAGAAATGGTCAAAGTACAGTTGGCAGGAGGAAGCGGATTTAATAAACCAGAGAAACCGATCCTTAAAGAAAAGTACCCAGAGCCTAAAACAGATGCCTGGACAATCGCAGATCCTAAAGATGATCAGAATGCGATCACTATTGAAGCTGCGCCTACCATCAACGAAGCGATGAATTTGCTATCAGCTGAACTGAATGCAAAAGAAATACCA
>Ga0213920_1001921_pt1 | contig 10639 bp, 20 predicted proteins | sample McNCre1117MG_FD_161054 | JGI IMG/M metagenome (GOLD analysis project Ga0213920, IMG submission 161054) | Freshwater microbial communities from McNutts Creek, Athens, Georgia, United States - 11-17 MG | ecosystem: Environmental > Aquatic > Freshwater > Creek | place: USA: Georgia | collected...
TGTAGCCGTTGTGGTTAAAAAAAAGGCTTCTGAGCGCGCTGATTTACGTAAGTTACACGACTTGCACAGTACTTGAAGATTTTCTAGTGAATGATCACCACCTGCTTTGCGTGGAATGATGTGATCGATGTGCATCTCACCATCATCAGTACCACAGTAAGCACACACGCGACCATCGCGCTCGAACACTCGCTCTCGTTGCGCTCTGTATCTTCTACTGTTGAGTTTATCTAATGCCATCCGTGTTTCTTCCAATGTGATAGAGCACGGCATGTATTAGGTTGCATGCCTTCTATTGTACGCACATAACCATATCTATGACCTATGTATCGTAAGCCCCAGTCTATCTGTTGTAATGGTGTAGCTGTACGAAGCCACTCACTCTTACCTTGTGGTATACCATAAACTCTTTTAGATCCATTGAGATTACCTACTGCTTTGTAATTCCAACCTGATTCTTTTCCGTACAAAACGCTAATACATTTGTACAAATGATTTGTTAATTGTCCTTGAGCATATTGCTTAGATGTAATCGTTTTTGTTGGTGCTGTTGTCGCCCATTGAGCTGATCCAACGGAGAAGCATAGAGCTCCCCCTAACACGATTGCTACCGAGCGAGCTATCCGCTGAGCGGCTCGCTCTGAGCCCTTTGTGGGCTCTAGCCCTCTGAGTGTACTGGTCATGTCAAATCCATTTCTATAAGTGCAGGTCAGAACGGCGTGTCGCTTTTTATCAGTAACGAACTCTTCCAATTCCTTTTAATGCTTCAACATTCTCATCACCAATAGCCCACATAGAGCATCGCCATCTGTGTTTGATTAATTCCCCTGATCTAGTCATAAATGCCATGTTGGCAGGCAAATAAGCAGCATACGCTTGTGATTCCCATAATTGATTTACCCATCGACCATTGGAACTTAAAGGCACAAGACATATACCATTGGCATGTTCAAGCCATTTGTTTATCCATGGTGTAATCTTGCTAAATGGCGGATTCATCCAAACCCGACCTTCCCACGGAGAAGTCAGACCATCATCTTCTAGAGTGTATTTCCTGTCAGCAGGCACAACTATCATTTCACTATTGGATGATGCTACATCTAAATCAAATCGAACTCCCAATGCATCAAATACCCATTGTGGGGTGTAGCACTCATCGTTCTTTACTTTCTCAGGCATCTTTACCCCATCCTTTTCCTTTGAAGATTAATCCGGGAACTGAATAGATTCGATTAGCTTGTGCACCACAATCTGAGCATCGCACTAAATCATGATCCATAGATAATTCAAGCTCCATTTGAGTATTGCAAATAGGGCAACGATATTCATACATCGGCATTAGACGCTTCTTTCCCACAGGCTTTACACTCCCACCATTTGATTTTCCAGTCACCACATGAATCACATCGAACTAAAGTTTTATCCCAATCAATCTCCGGTGGTAAATCGTTGTACTTTGCTTTTCGCAATAGCTCCACCAAAGCAGATAACGGTAAAAGTGCCGCATACTCAGACACATTTTGCCCCTGACCGTTACATCTGAGAACAACCACCCCAAGACTCCCACTCTTGGCCGTTCTCGCTCTGCTTTGGCGAAGCCATGCGAGAGGCTGGAATTTAGCAACTGCCTTAACCTCGATGTCTAAACCCGAGATATTAAGGATGTCACCTGACGGATCAGCCCCTCGACCTACCGTAGCGTATGGCCACCACTCCCTCAAGTAGTCTGCAACCAGTCTTTCGGTAGCTAAACCTCTATTCCTGCGGTGTTGGCTTGGCATTTATCGTGTGACACTTGAGACAGCGTAGATAAACCTCATCAAGAGCTGTTGGAGTAATAGCCAAAGGTTCATTACAAAGATCGCAATAGATAACAATATCCTGCGGTTCTTCGAACTCTCCGCCCATGACGGTGGCTGTGCCATTGTCTAAGATTACCATTTCACCCATTTTTATGCCCTTACCTTCTGTGGTCGCCATGATCCATTCGGTGCGATTTCATACCAAATGATGTCCTCGCCTTTATTGCATCGATTCATCTCACCAGTAGCAGCTGCGGCGCATTTGAAATGACCCCACGGCTTGCCAGTCTTGCTCGTACCGGTAGCCCAATACATTTCACCATGCGGACAACGTGGCACATCTTTCTCCGTTGTACCACCAATGATTTCTTTTACAAGATTGACTGCATCAGCTGATGTCGTTGGTGCTGGAACTGTTTTAATAGTCCAGGGATCTGATTCATTTACGACAGGGATATATTCTTTTGCTGGCTCTGCGAGTTTTGCTCTTGTGACCTTAACCATTTCCTCTCGGCTTGGTCGCTTACTTTTGCTTGCATAACCAGCGTTCGCAAGCGCTCTGCCGATCGCGCTAGTTTCACAGTTTTCCAATGCGCTAGTTGCATTAACGCCTCGACTGCTAATCGTCTCCTCAGCGAGCCCTGAGGAGAACGGCGTGCTATCAGCGAAAGTACGATAAAGCCATGCTTTAACAATATATCTGTCATTTTGGAAGCTCACTAACTCTGTTTCTACTCGGAAATCCGGATAGTCCTTGATGAACTTCTCCAGTCTTACTTCTACTGTTTCGTAATCGTCTAGGTTAAACATAAAGTTCATCTTCTTCCGTTTGTAATTGCACCGCTATTGCTAGATAGGCTATTGCATCAATGTAGGAATCTGTGTGACTTGGTGACTCCTGGATTCTTGAGAGCTTGACTTCGACCATAGCAAGTGCAGCTTGAGAGTCTGTGATTGGGAAATCAAATAAATTGGATAGCCTTGCAGATATCCGACCTTGATTGATTTTCGGATGACCGTAGACCTTGCCACGATCTTGCATAATGTCGATTGCATTGATAAGTGCCTCAGTAGCTTTCACTTGCTCACCTGCTCGTAATACTTTCTGACCGCTTTGCGACCTTCAACCATTCCTTGATCGTATCCGCATTCTTGTCCTAATCTAAAGGAGAAGTAAGAGATTAAGCCAACACCTGCCACTATGAGGATTGTTAATGAGTTAATTATCATGATGCCCTTTCATGCCCCGAATCTCGGGAACAGGAAAAGTGTCGCACGACTATCTCGGTTTATTGGGTTGATTTTGATAACAAAACGGTAACAATTCTGAATCGTCCATCTGATCATCGATGTCTCGAATAACCTCGTTACCGAGTGCGCCCGTATCTCTTACCTGACACAACGAAAGTACCGTCCTTTTCAACGTAGATTAAGTCCACTTGGACATTCTTACCTATCTCGGTGACAATGGCGAAGGCTTGCTGCCAATTCGGCATAGAAACGTATTTGGCGGCTTTTACACTCATTGCGTGTCCGATTTCTACTCCATGCAGTACGCGCCTCACAGAGCCGTTGTAGGCCTCAGAAACGGCACTCCTGCCAGCACGATGCGTGTGCCCCATAATTGTGCTCACACCAGCCTTCTTGGCCTGATTTAAGGCACTCATGCCAGGATTAGGATTCAATCCACCTAAATCACCATGAATGGCTATCCAACCTCGAGCAATGGGATAAGCCTCTTTATGAAATTGAATGCCCAGTTCATCAAGCTTCATGAACTTCTCGAACTTGAGTTCAGGTAATGACAAGAAAGCTGGAATCTTCTTCATAATAACGTTGTAAAGTCTATCGGTATGATTGCTACGCACCGAATGGGCTTCCTTAGCGTATTGAGTCAAACGCCATAAGACATCGACCGTATGGTCACGATCATCAGCTAATGTCTGCTCGTACCATCCTGGAGTGTTTTCTGTCCATCTTGATATTTGTGGGAGATCGATTTCATCTCCAATAGTAACGACAGAATCGTGCTTAAACGCTTTTGCAAATAGTTCAAAGTTTCGTACAAGGTGTTGATCTTCATAGGGACATTGTAAATCAGGCCAGACTATTGTCCGTTTCATTAATCCTCGTCATCGTCCTCATACCAGTCAGGCTCTGGAATGTTTGGGTTGATTGGCGATGGCAGAATCCAGTCCGGATAAGCAGACTTCTCGCAAATTATTCCAAGTGCTATATCAGTTGTGAATCCAGCTTTCTTTAAGCCTTTCCAAAACTCATGTAGTCCAATGCAATACGCTTCTAGAGGAGAGTAACCCTGATCCTCTAAAGCCTTTGTTGCTCGTTTTGCCATGTGTTAATTGTCACCGCTCTAATAAAGAAATGATTGTTTCGACACGCGCTTCTAATCTTGTAATTCTGTCATTGATCGATGAACCACCATTGGGTTTTAGTTCAGCAAGATAATGTTTGACTAGCCAACGAATTGATCCGGTGAAACCAGTAATAATTGATATGACTGCAACTGCAAGTGCCGCCCAGTTAAGGGCGCTCATTATGCCGAAATACCCATGCTGTGATCGTTAGGGTTTAACCAACGAATGATTGGTGGCAAGCATGATGAAAGACCTGCGGCAATAAGTGCCTTTGGGTCAGTCACACCAGCTGCTGCAAGTGATAGAACTGCTACTAAAAATGCTCTAGCCCATGAGCCTGCTGCTGTCTTTAGGTCTTTCATTTATATCTCCTAGTTAATCGTTGCGTAAACCTGCATGGTGGCTGTGCCAGCACCGGTAATTCCGTAAAGAGTTTCATGATCTGATAATTGGACTGTGAGTTTGTCACCATTATCCATTTTGTATCCGGTGGTCGATGTGACGTTGGCATCGCCAATGTAAATCGTTCCGGATGATGAATGAAGGCTCACAACCTGGTCTGCTCGATTAGCTGCAAGAAGTATTGTTGCAGTTGTACCGACTGAGACTTGCGCTGTATATGGCATTACTTTCCCCCTAGCATCGGGATGTCGAACCAACTACCGTTCGCATCACCCTCTTTAGTGAATGAAATATGGATGTGATGATCGTGGCGGTTAATCCCATCATAAGTACGCCAACTCCAAGATTTCTTAGCGGAAGCGATTTTGCCTGAATAGATGATGTAAGCAATTCGTTTCTCACCGGACTTGGCACAAAGACGTATTTGGTCGGCAAGATAAGCAGCTGTACTGGGGCGTGTGTTGAGATCCTTATCCACATCAATAGCCCTGACGATTCCGTTAATCGGATCGGGATTATGATCACTCGGACGTGATGCATGACTCAGATCCCCGATCCAACCATCGCTGCGCCTATCGCGATCCGGATAAGAATCATCAATCTGCTCACGAAGCTGTTGCCCTGCTTTACAGAGAAGCGGCTTCATTAGCAATCATTTCATCATAGGTTGATTTAAGCATTGAGGTAAATTCTCCATTGCCTCGGTCAATAATTGCGTTCTTAATCAATTCACCAGTTACTGGGTGAGCAACTTCAATAAAAGATACATTTTCCATTTTACAACTCCGCACTAAAGCCAAGATAGGCTGTTGTATTATTTTGGCCAAAAGAATAAGGTCTTCCCGAAGTAAATCCAGCAGTTTTATTAACTGCTAGTTTTACAACATTTGTAGATGCATCAGACAAAGTTATGCTTGTAGGAGTATTACCTGAGCCTAGAGCGTTATACCATTGATAAGTTGCCATTGCTGAAGTATCTATTGAAGTAGGTGATACTCTCATTGATACTGGCATAACAATATCTGGGTATAAATTGTCGGCTGAACCTGTACCTTGACCAAAATCTACATATCCGGTTGATGCCGTTGTTACTCTAAAATAATACCTTTGGCAAGCAGCCAATTCACCTTGAATAGTTCCTGTTGCAGTTTGGAAGGCTGTGGCTGTTGAGCCTTGTTCAACTTGTAAACCCCAAAAATCAAAAGTATTTGATTGAATACCAATAGAACCTGTATTAGCGTTATATGTAGAACCACCGCTGACCCAAAAAATAAAATCTAAGTAACTAGTGTTTGCAGTTGTTCCTATTGTTTTTCCTGAAATTGAAGGAATAGTTGCAGTAATTGAATATCTAGCCCATGAAGTAGAAATTGTGACTTGATTCAAATAAGTTCTTACACTTGAAGAAGGTGAACCACCTGTACCGAAAACTTGCTCTATTTCTAGTGCAATTTTAGGTGTACCTGATGCGGCTTTAGCCCAAAATGAAATAGTTGCAGTTTGTCCTGCAAGGGTTCTTACATCTTCTACTGCTTGACCCATAACCGTATAAGTCCCTGCAAGTGTTTGACCAGTTGTTACAATTCTTCCGTATTGCTTGGCCTCATATCCTGTAACTGGTGCAGTACCAGGTGTAAATTGCTGAATAGAATAAGTGACAGTTCCAGAACCTGCATCATGATTACCTTTAATACGGTCTGCGAAAAAAATGCCAGAAGATGTGCTTGAACTAAAGTTTCTTTGATTCACAAAATAATTGCCATTGATAAACTTATTCTTGCCAGCAGTATAAGCAACGCTTGAGCCAAGCAAGTTAATCGTGCCAGTAATATCATTGACATCCGATGCGGAATAGACATCTCCATTCGCATAAGTCGTTTTCATTGGCCAGCCTGTTGCCATTAGCACACCTCTTTCATAGGGTCAATTCTAGTACATAACATCGAGTAAAGGCTCCTGTGTGGTCAAAGTAGTTAGCCATGAATTAGGGGTTATATCGTGGGCAATTCCTTGACATTGCAAAGTCTTAGTGATGGCAGAAGTACCAGGTTGTTCATTGGTAATTTGCATGGTGTCGAAATAGTCAAGTCCGAGAGCTGCTGCGACTCCTGCGCCATATGCCAAAGTCACAAGATCGAGGGTAATGGCATCGATGCGGATGGTCGTATCTTTTCGAGTCTGAACATAAGCCGTGGCTAAGCTGAGGGCATTAGCATCTGTCTGCATCAGTAATTGATCAGCTGTAACGGCGTGAGTAAAGAATGCTGCAATCGATGTAGCATCCTGATAATTCTGAGCAGTTCCACCGATTCGAGTAATAGTCGCACTATTGACGATTGTTTTATCATCGTGAGCAAATTGGATATTGAAATAGTTGATGCCTGTTCCAGTCTGATTGAAAACTACAGGTGACTTAGATTGAGCATCGTAGACAAATTGACGATTCTTGAATACGGCGTTTCCAGCCTTGTCAATATAGAACGCACCCTGCTCCGTAAATTCAGCAGTCTGAATAGCCGCAAGAACCGTTCTAAGAGTTCCTGGATCTGCCTGACAGGTCGTATTGCCAGTCTGAATGGAGCGCTGAGAATTTGACCAACCGACCATGCTAAGAATGCGACCGATGCGAGTACCGGTATCTTCACCTGCAACTGCACCTGTGACTGTTGTTACATTAGAGTTAAAGAATAAGCGGAAAGCATCGTAACAAATGAGATCGACGTATCCCACTTCCTGATTCTTTGGGTAACTGTATTGGTACTCGGTTATATAGCCAGCAAAAATTGGATATAGAGTTCCCGAGTAATTGGCTTGAATCTGAATCTTGCGAAGCGGTTGAAGATAAGGATAATAAGGCGATGCCGTGTTCTGTGGATTCCAGTCACCATTTGGATCAACAATGCGGACAACTGACTGAGCAGATAGATACTTATCCTGCAATAGATTGCGCTCTTTGCGAGTATTTATTTTAAGCACAGAAGCTGAAACGTCGATGATATTAGGTACGACTGTTCCTAGTTCGGCATAACCTAATTGACCTGTACCAAGCACCATCACAGTTCCGAATGATGCACCTTGAGTAAGGTTAATCTTAACGATAGGGGTTGCTGGTAATGCCATTATACATAACTTGTGCTGTATGAGACCGGAATACCGGATGCCTGGTTATTGTATAAGCCCTGAGTAATAGCAGATACCAAATCGCGTTCAGTTGTAACAGATCCTGAAACATTGACCACAACCGTTGGAGATGTAGCACTTGCCATTGAGAATCCTCGAGTGCCTGATAGTCCTGGGATATCGCCAGGTGCGTATGGCTTTGGTGTGTAACTAGGAGACGTAATTGTCGATGCTGCCGCTGATTGAGATGCTGATAATGCTGCTGCGGCCATTGAATTGCCAATCATTGTCTGCCATGCGCCCCATGCAGCTAATGAAGCATCCATCGCTGCTGTAAGTTTCTTAGCGGCTTCTGCGGCATCCATTTCAGCTTTAATCTTGCCAGCGAGAGCGGCATCATTGTCATGAATTGCCAAAAGAGATAACAAGCGAAGTTGAGTCTCTCGATCTACGGCATTGTTCAAAGCGGCATTAAGTTCAATGCGAGTCAAATCAAATTTCTTCTTCAATTCTTCAAGAGCTAATTGATCACCGGTTAAAGTCAGTTTGCGAGTTGTGTTTGCATTGTCGATGGCTGTAAGAGAATTCTTTTCTTTAAGAAGTCTCGCCTCTTTAACTGCCTGTGCTCTTTGTGCTGGAGACTGCATTGGCACAAGTCCAGGAGTTCCAGCCTTAGATTTAGCACCTAATTTAGATAATAATCCAATAGGTGAATACTCCATGCTGGTTTTGAGACCAGTAATGAAAGCAGAGAATCCAGGAATAGACTTTAGTTTGCTTGCAAGTACACCGATGCCAACGATGACGTTACCGATTTGAGTGGCAAGTGCTTCCATTGCGGTGGTTGCTCCGCCGATTCCATCTTTACCAGCAATCTTTGAGAAGGTATCAAGTAAATCTTTTCCAATAATTTCTTTGGCGTTCTCGGATGCGACAGCCAATTTATCCATTTGACCTGCATAACCTTGAGCAGCTGAAAGAGCTTGACCTTTGAACTTAGAAGTTAATTCAGCGGTAATCTTGTCCATATCGCCGGACTTGAGTGTCGCTTTAGATAAGCCAGCGCCTAGACGACCTAGCGCGGTTGTCTGCCCTGAATATCCTTTAGCAAGAGCGATGGAGACACTTTGTAAATCTCGACCAGTACCGGCGGCAATATCGAGAGCTAGATTGAGAGCCTTTTCTGACTTTGTAACATCACCAGTAGCGGTGACAAGTGTTTGAAATGCTGGACGTAAATTGTCATCGATTACGCCATAAGTCTTTTCAAGATCTGCAATAAAGGATTTAACTTCTGCACTTCTGAAAGCGTTGCCTGTATTAGCCAAAGCCACATTGAGGGCATTGACGGATTTCTGATCAGCTGCGAAAGCCTTAGCAGACTCTTTGGCAAAGGATATAAGTTTCTGAGTTGAGTAAACGGCAAGGAGTTGTTTACCAAGTTTCTTGACTGACTTCTCTAATCCTGACGTGGATTTTTGAGCGTTCTTGAATGCCTTATTGCCGGTGAATTCGGCTGCAATATCTATGACTACATTTGCCACTAGAAATCTGCCATCCTTGCCTTAAATAGTTTATCGGCTTTCAAGATTGCCTTGATTACGCCGTCCTGAGCCGCTCCACGGTCGTTATCGTAGGCTTTGTAGATAAGACGCCCACGTTCTTTGCCAGTGCCCTCTAATGGCTCGAGAGCCTCTATAAACTGCCTTCCAGCATTAGGGTTACGAGACTTTGAGCGAGATGATCCACCAGGATTCTTGCGACCAGCAGTTTCATAGATAGCACCAGCAGCTGAACGGTTACGGATTTGAGCCAATGATCTAAATCCTCGAGAGTTCGGCTTTGATGGAGTTGTCTTGTATCCAATACCAGCAATTATTGGTTTAGAATCAAAAGCAGGAAATTTGCTATTGGTATTTGTCCAGCCGGATAAAGGAGACTCAAAAGGAACATAACCCTTAGCCGCTCGAACGACAGGCTTTAAGAATGAACCGATTTCTTTAGGCAAAGCCTTAGCAAGATCCGGTGAGTAGCCTTTGAGGGCTTTACGGAGATCAACGACGCCTTTGAGTGCGACTGGCATTCTTAATCTCCTCTGCTTCTTCTTTAAGTACCTGAATTAGACTCTTGATCATTACTTCATCAAGCTCTAATAATTGTTGAGGCGCAATCCCGAGCCTGACCGATAATCGTGCGATCAGGAAGGTGATCGAGTTGCGCCCTAGTCCAAAGGGTCGTCCTCGACGACTTCGACTTTCACCAAAGTCTCGATGAACTTTTCTCCGAACATTGGAACTGTTTCACCCGAACGTCGAATACATTCCCAAGCAAGCCAAAAGATATCGCTTTGCTTCATATCTTCATTGAAAGCTGCGTAGAAGCCTTTCTTTGCATAGATCTCGAAGCCGTACTGAACTAGCGGAGTGAGTGGATACTCACCAACTTGTCCATCAACCCTTGTTACCTTTATCTTTGCCATTTTTAGCCCCTTAGTTTGTTATTAGAATGTGCCGGATGTTGTCTGTACAACAGTTGAGTTACAAGTAAATGTAATTGAAGATGATGATACATCACCAACAGCACCGTTTACTGGTGTGAGGTTATTTACCAAAATGCTTACTGTGTATAGAGGGTTTGTTGCTGATACTGCTGTTCCCTTAACTGGAAGGATAACTGCTGTAACAGTTGTGCCGTATGCAGCTTGTAGAGTTGCCAATACGTTAGCTGCTGCAAAGTCATTGAGGAAGTCGATTGTAAGAGTGCTTGCTTCCAAGCCTTTTACGAACTTGTGTGAAGAGTCACCCATTGCTGTAACTTCAACTTCATCGAAAATTTGTGAAAGTGTTGCTGAAGTGACGTGATCTGAAATATCAACGGAATTGATCTTCACTCCGACATTGTTTTGTAGAAAAATTGCCATTGGCTATTCCTTATCTTCTT
>Ga0213920_1001924_pt1 | contig 10619 bp, 11 predicted proteins | sample McNCre1117MG_FD_161054 | JGI IMG/M metagenome (GOLD analysis project Ga0213920, IMG submission 161054) | Freshwater microbial communities from McNutts Creek, Athens, Georgia, United States - 11-17 MG | ecosystem: Environmental > Aquatic > Freshwater > Creek | place: USA: Georgia | collected...
GGTTTTCTCTGCTTTGCCTTCCGCCACTAACCTATCAATCCACTTCGTAGCACCTTGCCCTGCCAACCAATCACCATATTTTTGGTTAGTGCTCTTGTTAATGATATGAATTTCCCAACCAAGCATATTCAAACCCTTAAATTAAATTAGTTTGTGCATTATCAGTTTTCTTAACACGCTTTTTCTTAACGGTTGCACTTGGCAATAAGCTAGTTAATTCTTCGTATCGCTTAAACAAAAATGCAACTCTACTTGCATCATCATCACTTCCTTTGTAACCATAAGCTTCATCAACAGCTTTATTATTAGCTTGATGTGCTTTAACAAGTTCAACTGGCATTGTTAAAGGGTCATATAAGTTAGCAAGAGTAGAGTTTGGATATAAGTTACGTGCATTAAGAATATTGCTAGCTGTATTTTCTAACTCAGCAATTAAGCCATCCGTGTTAAATTTTGGAAATGGCAAATTGTTATATGCAATTGTATTGGAGTAACTGTAATCGCTTTTCATGCGTCCACAAACAGTTCTCATCCAAGCCATATGCATATTAGATGTTAGTATTGAAAAAATAGTAAGTGAACCATTCGCAACAATATAAACTTTATCACCTGCAATGACATCATGTTCTAAAAAGCCTATTGGTATGTATGAACGACGTTCAGAAGATACGCGAGGTAACGCAATATATCTTGTGCCAGGCTGTCTTATTTCCCCAAAAAGTGCTGGTGTAGATGCTAATAATTGAGTGGCTTTTCTTGTACTATTTAATCTTGCTTGTTTAACTTTTGCTATACGCTCGTAAATTTCAGAATTTTTTCTTATTTCAGTTAAATCAATATCTTTAAGCCATAGACACCAACGGGGTATATTGTTAATAAACTCATCCCCCATAGTAAATCTCTTAATATATTTCTTAGCATTAGGCTCAGACTTAATAAGTAATTCTTTTTCATCATCACTTAATACCAAATGTCCACCATCATTTGGCATATTGCCGTAGGACATTGCAGGAACATTACAAATTGGCGATGATTTTTTTGTAATTAAAATTGATTGTGCATCAACAAGATACGGACTGATGTGACTTACTATTGTTTTTTTAGCTTCATTATCTGCAATACTCGTATATTGAAATAATGTTTTTTCTTTAGCATCAAACAATGCGAATCCAATAATTACACAGTGGACAGCGGCAACACCTCTACCTTCATTACTCCACTTAAATGTTCTATGTGCAAAATTAATTTTTATACCATTTTGTAATAGCCAACTCCACAAAACAGCAACTTGTTCGCCTTGTGTAATGCTATTTGTTGAAACAAATGCAACTTGAATATTTGTTCCTACTATGTATTTTGTAGATTTAATATACCAACCAGTTACATAATCTAATAAAGCATAATTTTTGATTTCACCTGCAACAAGTTCCAAGTCAGATTTTTGTTCTGTACTTTGCCATTGCTTTCCGTAAAAAGGCGGATTGCCCAGTATATAACTGCACTCTTCTGCCTTAACTACATCATTCCAATCTTTACGTAATGCGTTATCACAATGTATATGTGGTGTAGCAATTAAAGGAACTGTTGCACGTGTTTCACCAAATCTACTTCCACTTTCTAAGTTAAGCTGATGGTCAGTTATATACATAGCAACACGTGCAATATGTACAGCGGCTTCATCAATCTCAATTCCATAAAACTGTTCAATGCTAACTTTGCAATATTCCTTAATGTCTAGCAAACCACCTTGTTCGCCCTTAAAGTACAACTTAGCAATAACATCATTCTCAATTCGCCTTAACTCTCTGTATGCAATAACTAAAAAGTTACCGCAACCGCAGGCTGGATCAAAAAACTTAAGTTTGTGTAACTTATCGTAGAGTGCTTCTAATTTAGGTTTATTGTTTGCTTGCTCAAATTCTTTATGTAATTCATCTAAAAATAATGGCTGAATTAATTTAAGTATGTTTCTTTCACTTGTGTAATGTGCACCTAATTCTCTGCGACTTTCTTTGCGATGTGCTGTATCTGTTGCACCTGCCTCTAATACACTTTGAAACATTGCACCAAATATCGCAGGTGAAATTCCGCTCCAATCCAAGTCTGCACATTTAACTAATATTGTCCTTAAGTCAAAATCAAAACTTGGTATTGCTATTTGTTCAGCAAATAATCCGCCATTTACATACTCAAATGCATTTAAGGCTTCATCTAAATTTGTCTGTCTTTTATCTGGTGGTGTATTAAGGACTTGAAATAGCATTGCAATTGCCATACCTAAGTCACTACCATCTTCCTTAGTACGTGCAACTAGTCGCTTAAATTGCCCATCTTCACCAAATATTCCAGTGTCATCTGCAAACAAGCAAAACAATAATCTAGTTAAAAATGTTTCTAAATCTTTGCCTGTGTAATTTGCTCTAAGTAATGCATCATGTAACTTAGCAATTTGTTCAGCCGCTTTACGATTGACAGGCAATTCTTCGCTATAAGCAATAACACGCTTATCAACCAAAAACATAAACCAATCTGCACGTTTACTAATTTCGTCTAACTTACATACAAGTGGTTCTTTATCTAAGCTGTGTAAGTTGTATAAATGGAATGTTTGAAAGTCACAAACTAATATGTACTGGGGTTCTTCAAATTTATTAGTGATTGCCATTGCATAGTCACGTGCTTGTTCATATGCTTTATATAAATCTTCACCAGTTGTCTTTTGCTCTACTAATAAAACACCAGGTATAAAACTATCTATAAATCCGCGTTTATTGCCAAATTTCAACACCCTCTTTTCAAACATTGATGCTGAACTTTTGCTAAGTCCAAAGCAAGAATAAAAGTCACGCATAAATTGCTGTGCGTATTGCTTCTCTTCTCTATCGTTTTCATGCTCTTTCGCAAATAGCTGTAAGCGTCTGCGGATTTCGTTAATAGTTATATCTGACATTATTAAAATTCAATTTTGTTATAAAAATCAGTATATCTTCAATTAATTGGGAAACATACTTGTTGCTGATTTTTTTATAAAGCCCTCAGCTCGCTTGTAGTGCCTGTTAGCTAATACTGTAAGCGTAGCTCTTATATCTACAGTAAATTTATTTTTCACCCCTTCTCTTGCCTTTTCTTCTTTTGCATATGGAATATTTGCTCGTATAGCTATATCTGCCCAAGCTATCTTTTTGAGCTCATCTTTAGCTTTCAGTTTTTCTATGTATACGTTATAGGCACACGACATAGCAATAACACTCCATTTACCACTTAAACGATATTGAGCATCGCTATGCTCAACACTCACTCCACGTTTACCTTTTTCAATCTTATTCAGCACGTGTGATGTAAAAGACTTTAACAAGCTACGTCTACTCCAAGTTAAAGGCACTACTAAGTTGATTACTTCATTGTTATTGAATGGAGCAATCTCCTCTAATGTATGTGCCACTGCCATCCTATAACCTTTTTTAGGTTCAGCAAATAAATGTGCATTTTCTTTCCACCAATCCTTAAAGTTGATTTTGTAAATATCACCAAAATCTTTATATAGCTCAGCACAAGCTCCTTTGCCTCGTGCTTTACACGTCGCTTCGTAATCTTTATTCAAACGCAAAAACATAAACCACCAATAGTAAGGACTATCAGTGACTGTTTTGGGTGGGTTTAATTCATTAAATGGTTGCTTGCTTCTACCAAATGTTGGGTAGCTACGTGTAGAGAAGATTAATTGTGGAGATTTAATACTATTTTTCATATAAAAATACTAACACTTTAATACCTTTAAGACAATGTAATGTTAGTAAAAAAGCGATTAAGAACATACTACATACATAGCAATTTCGCTATGTATATAAAAGGAAATAATATGTTTGCTTCTACACGTAAGTTCATTAAACAACGTCAATCTTTTTCTAAATATGTTGTTGAAAAAGTTAATGTTCGTCAGATTGGTGGTGGTTTAGAAAACGACTGCTTTAACAACGCATACAAAGTATTAGATAGAGAGAAAGGGATACGTATTGTTAGTGGATGGATTATTGAACCATTTAATGCTCTTACTAACAGCACTGAAATTGTTCAGCATTGGTGGAATATTGATAGAAATGGAAATTATTTTGATACAACTTTTACGAATCACAATGCTGAATATATTGTAGATTCAGCATTGGCAGAATTTACAAATGATTTTTACGACGATATTAATTCGTGCGTAGGTTCGTCTTTACTTTTGAAAGATAACTGCTTTTATAGGGTAAAAATTGACGGTGAAGATATTCATTTTTTTAGCATTGATAATTTAGCTACTAAAAATTTCTATTTTGAAAATGGGCAACATCTATTCACAACAGATAGAACAATGCCTTACCACAGCTATCTTTTTGACGAAGCGGCTTAAACTAATTCAACAGCCTTGCGTTTCATATCGTCATTGACATCAATGTAAGCTTGCGTTGTGCTGATGTTCTTATGTCCTGCTAAGCTCATCAGCACACGCACACCAACACCTTTTGTAGCTAAGTTAGTAATAAATGTTCTACGCCCACTGTGCGAACTTGCCCCATCAACACCTGCTCTACGATAAAGATAATGGAAGAACTGGGTAAGGGTATTGGATGTAAAACCATCACTTTCTGCTTTTTGACTGTAAAAGAACTTAAGTTTTTTATTGATTGGCTTGTAGGTGCGTATGTATCGCTCAAATTCTTTACGTAGCTTTTCATTTACAAATACAACACGAGCTTCATTGCCCTTTGTTTGCTCTGCTGTTAAACGTATTTCATTTTTAATAGTGCCATCTTCATTTACCACATCGCTATAGCGTAAGCTTGCTACCTCTCCAACTCGCATACCACTTAAAAATGTTGTGTAAAGCAAACAGCGATTACGTGATGAGTGTTTGCGTGTAGCTGTGTAATCCAAAACTTTTCGTATTTCGTTTTGATTTAGTGTTTTTGCTTGTTTAGACATAGTTTTAATTCCTAACCAAAGTTTTGCTATGTCCTTAGTATGTTTTCTTTGTTTATTTTTTCCTACCTCTTTTTGCCAAAATGCTGTCATATGTAAATTCTTCCAATAATCAATGAGATATGCTGTTTTAAGCACAGAATGTAAGGAAATATGAATTTCCTTATATTGTTTTATTTATTAATTTGTGTGGGATTTAGACAATAAATTACGCAGACTTGCGTATAGCGTCTTAGTGCTGTTTGATTGAGTTTCAGCTATGTTGATATTCGCAGAAATGATTTAACAGCTTATAGCTGTGATTTGATGTATTAGTTTTATTTCAATTAAATTTAATTGAAATTCTGTTTATAGCGGAGTTATATAACTTTCCGTAAATAGCAAAGAACTCATCATCTACATCTAAATCAACCTTTCCTACTTAATTCACAATTTCTAATGCTCTTTTTATTAGTTCTTTTTTACGAATTTGTTGCTTGTATTTCAATATACCAATCAAGCCATCATTGTCAGTATGCTCTTCACAATACTTCTTCAATCCACTATCTATCTTCAATATATTTGCCAATTCTTGTTCTGTTATCAAACTATCTTCTATATCAAAACAAATACATCTTTCTAAGATATCGTAGTAGTGTCCTTCAACTTCATTATTAAAGTTTTGATTTAAGTATTCCCAATATCTACATTGCTTCTCAAATATCATTCTTTTGAATTTGAAATACTTTTCTACAACTTCATCCCCATTACTTGAAAACATAACTTGATGTTTTAGATTGCTAATCTCATCTTCTATTTCATCTTCATAACTCATTTGTATTCCTTTTTATTTGATTTACTCACTGTTTTATTAATGTTAGTTTTTATTTGATAGTTTTTAAGTAAAGCTTCGCTAATTAAAGCTTCATTCAGCTTCAAGTGTCATTCAGCAAAAGCTAACTAAAAGCAATAATGCTGTTTTACGCTAAGTCCCAAAGCACGTTATCAGTGTCGTTCATACCTAACTCTTTCGTTATGTATTCCATCCAACCACTGTCAGTAATGTCTACCTTGTGCTGTTCATCAAGTTCTTTAATGCTCAACTTAGCATTACGTACCAAAGTGTCCACTTCGTTCCATTTCACATACGCTGGCAAGCCACCAATAGCCATATGTAAATGTAAGTGCTTATGTGTACGTTCACCTTCCATCACTACCAAATACTTCAAACCTTTTCCATAACGCTTAGCACTAGTTCCAAACACCTCTTTATTCAGCTTGTGCGTAAAGTGCTTAGCTACACGCTTTATGTCGTCTTTATCTAACTTCGTGTAATACACACCATTGTCATTTTTCACCTCTACATACTGTTTAAGCGTTAGCGTTAGTGCCAACGGATAGTCCTTATGTATGCTGTTTAGCCACGTGCGTGTAGCTTGCTTCTGTGTAGGCTGAGCATTAGGGTTATATGCGAGTTTTTGACGTATATCTGCGAGTAGCATTTAGTATTTATACAGAATGTAATTTTCTGTGCTATTTTAGCATTTTTCCTTATATAAATCAAGTATTTACGTAGATTTTTACCTTTGTAAGCTGTTGATTTTTAACGCTATTTTTGCCCATTTTTTAAGCAAAACAGCCTACCTAATATAACCATATAAAACACGACTTTTTATTAGATTTTGAGTGATTTTTAGCGGCAAATAGAGGTTGCTCATCAGCAAAATCAGGTAATAAATTAAGTGTGCCCATTAACTTAAAGGAGAAATAAATGAGCACACTAACAGCACTTAAATTAGTAATTGGTAAGAAACATCAAACAGTAGCTCCAATCGTTCAACGACGCAATAAGTTAGTAGCTAAGCTACACGAACAGATTGAACTATGCGAAGCACAACGTAGTGGTACGACATACGCACCTAAACGACTTAAGACATTTACAAACAAGCAAACAGGTGAACGTATGACAGTTGAAGCAGTTAAGCGTGTTAAAGAATGGTTTTGGATTAGCGATACAGGCAAGATTAATTTAGCAATTAAATACGGTGCCAAAACACTTCCCTTAAATAAGAAAGGTGCTAATGCTATTGAACTTAGCAGTGGTGATGAATTAGTTGATACGCTTAAGTCATTGAAGATTGCCGTAGCTAATGGTGAACTTGATGATGCTATTAACGAAGTTAGTTCAGCAACACGTTTGGCATTTGGCAAATGATTAATGGCAAGGGCTGATGAATAATCAGCTCTTTTTTATTATGAGCAATGAACTAATAGATTTATCACTTAATAAAGTTGAAAGACTTATTAACATCAATGGCACAAACTTTAGCGAAGATTACATAGCTAAAATAATTGCTGAACATTTATCTAAAAAGAAGTTTGGTAGAGAACCTACTATCTCAGACGCTTTTAGAATTTACATACAAGAAAATCCATCATCTAAAAGAATAAGATTTGTCACAACAGCTACAAGACACTTTGAATCCTTTAAGTCTTTATTTGGTGACTTAAGGTTAGAAGAATTAAGGCATTGGCACATCACTCATTACAGAGATTTTCAGTTAAAACGAGGAATGCTACCTGCGAGCATTAGAAAATATAACAATACACTTAACGCTATGTTGAATATGGCATTTAAGCACTTAGACATAGATAGGTTAAGTCCATTTAGAGCATTAAAGATTAGAGGTGAAGGTGAACTTAAACGCACAATGCCACTAATCACCAATGAACTTGTCCTACAAGTAAAAAAACATTTATTAGAAAGAACCTATTCACCACATTGTTTAGTAGCATTAGTTCAACTCAACACAGGCTTTAGGCTATCAGAACCACTATTCGCAAGATTAGAGGATTTAGTTTTAGAACACGATATTCCACATTTGTGGATTAGAAAGAATGAACTTACAGATAGGAAAACTCAATCAAGTATTAGATGCGTACCTTTATATGGTGCTACGTTAGATGCGGCAATGGAGCTATACAAGATTGCTAAACGAGAAAATAGCGAATGGCTTGTTCCACACTATGCGAGAGATAACGGTAACACCAGTTGCTCAGCCATCATTAAGAAAACACTTAAACCATTTAGTTTCCGTAGCCATATGTTTAGGCATTCAATCATTGATAGGATGAAAGCCTGCAATGACATACCTACACGTCTTGCTGAAAGCATTACAGGACACAGCAGTGGGGGTTCTGAGTTTAACCACTATGGAACTATTGGCTATACGTTAGAACAGAAATTAGAAGTGATAAAGAAGGTAGCTATCTAACTATAAATAGTTATATGAACAAATATCTTTTATCCATACGTATTAAAGGACAGATAGTTAAAACTACTGTAGAAGCTGACAATGCCATTCACGCTAAGCTATTAGGTGAATGGCACTATGGCATTGGTAGCGTAGCAAATACACCTACACGATTAGAAGAGCAAGGCATTAATACGACGCCCCAAACCCCTCAACAAGCACGCATTAAATCACTACAAACACAGAAAGATAACGTGAGTAAGCAGTTAAAGGCTGAACGTAATAGGCAGAAAATTGCTAAGGCACGAGGGGTTATAAACCAACTGTCACAACCGCCAAAAATTAATTAGCTATTTAATATTTCATCAAACTTGCGTCTAAACATTAGAGGATGACTAATTTTAGGAATTGGTTCTCTTGTTCCCCCAGTTCCCACAATTTCTAAATCACCATAATTAAGCATTCTTCCTAATACACCTTGCGACACTCTAATACTCTCAATTTTTGATAAGTTAATCTCAATAGTATGTCGTTTAATTAAACCAAATTTAGCAATAATTCTTCTATTTGTAATTACCAACTCAGTTGTTTTTTTAGCAATAAATGGAGGAACAAATACAAGAATACCTATTAGGATTAGAGCGATATCAAAAATTCTCATACCACCAACAGCTATAGATGCTATTAACACCACTAAGCCCATCAAAATAAGAGCTCCACCAATAATTAATTTAGGTAAGAATGGCAACAATGAAACCTCTGCTTCGTAATAAACAGTTTCGTCCTTTCCTAATACAGAACTCACATAACTCATAGCCATTCCTTTGATGTAATTTTATTATTAATATTAGAAATATATACCAGCCTCACTCATCTACCTCAATCTTTTCACCAAGCTCATCCTCAATCTTCCACAAACCTGTAAATTTCTTAGCAATATCTCGCAAGTCTAAATGTCCATAGTGTGCCTTAATCATCCCCACACTCGTACCCATATGCTCTGCTAATTGATAAACAGTGACATCACCTTTAATCAACATCTTAGTCGCATAAAAGTGTCTTAAGCTATACAAAGTTCTGTCTTTGCCTGTTTCCTTATCCACCAACAACTTCAAACCTTCTAAGTACCTGATAAACACCTTGCCTAATTTAGTTGTTGCATCTTTGTCATCAATCCTAAACACGTATTTGTCTAACTTCTTCTTTAATAAAGTCCTAAACGGCATTTCAGCAATATCTTCGTATTGCCCTTTAATACGATTGAGATATTTGGCTACAGATGCAGGTGCGTAAATTGTTCTACCACCTGTCTTGCCACTCACGTAGATTGATAGAACCTCGTGCCCTTTAATATTTTCAATATTAATGTGTTGCCACTTCAAGTTCATTGCTTCTGTACCTGCTCGCATCCCTGTATTAGCTAATATCAAAATGTAATTTGCCAACACATTGCGAACTAAAGATTCATTGCCTTTACGTGCTTTCTTAATCCAACTGTCAAAGTTCGTATAGATTTTGATGTACTCGTTAGCTGTGAACGAAGGACGTCGCTCACTAGTCACACCCCTGTTTTCCAAATGTGGCACTTGGGTTTTAGTCATAAACCCTCGCATTAAAGCTTCATCAAATACTCTGTTTAGTGCTGAGTTATGAGTATTGATAACGCTTTGACTAGGTTCTTTGAATGGTTTTGGTGTTTTGGGATTCTTCTTGTTGTGCTCAATAACACTCTCGTTCATCTTCTCTTTACGATAGATACTGAAACGAGATAACAGAGCGTAATCAATCTTATCTATGTTGTGAGCACCTAAAAAAGGTATCAAGTAGCCGTTTATAGCCTGTATGTAGCGTTTGTAGGTGACTTTACCTTGCCCACCCTCCACTTCGTCATCCATACGTTTTATAGCGAGCTTGGCAACTGTCTTAAAGCGTTTGTTGATTACCAACGCACCTTCTTTTTCTAAAACACGTGCCCTAACAATGATTTCCATTGCCTCACGTTTTGCGTCAGCTAGCTTTTCTTGCTTCGTAGTTGTACGTGTCCATTTGCCATTAGCTTTGTAGCGTAGTTGCCAATGGGGTGAGCCATTACGCTTACTAAGCGTAGCTTCACCTTCGTGTATGTGAACTGTATGTTCTGCTTTTGGTGGCATAAGTGATTGTTTTACCTAAATAATTTAGAAAAACTACACTTAAAACTGTACAGGAAGTTTTGTAATTGTGCAACGACTGTGCAACGCTGTTTTAAGAAATTTTTGACATAAAAAAAGGGCTAAAGCCCTTGTATTTACTGGTGCCGCGGGCGAGACTCGAACTCGCACACTTATTAGGCGGGAGATTTTGAGTCTCCTGTGTCTACCAATTTCACCACCGCGGCAATATGTGAGTTGCATCAAAATTCATGCAAGACCAAGATTATGCCTCAAG
>Ga0213920_1001927_pt1 | contig 10590 bp, 8 predicted proteins | sample McNCre1117MG_FD_161054 | JGI IMG/M metagenome (GOLD analysis project Ga0213920, IMG submission 161054) | Freshwater microbial communities from McNutts Creek, Athens, Georgia, United States - 11-17 MG | ecosystem: Environmental > Aquatic > Freshwater > Creek | place: USA: Georgia | collected...
TGAGTTGTGGAACAAACAATACAACATTGGTAACTACTTTGCAACCTTTAGTGATATTGAACTAATCAATGATTCCGTACTGTTGCTTATAGGTCAAATTGAGAGTAATTACGGTAATTTAGATGTGCGTTTGCTGTGGATTGATACAAATGGTACAGTTATCAACGAACGCATTTATCCCAAACCGTTTATCCAATATGCTTGGTCAATAGATAAATACATGAATGGGGATATCTTTCTTTCAAGTGCTACAGCTACTAACACTTCAAATAGTGGTAATAGATCATTTACACGTTTAAAACCAAATGGAGACATTATTTGGAACACTAACGTAGGAGGATCAGGAGACTATAATTGTGGTCAGAGTTTCCTCTCTCCGAATGATTCTTCAATATATTATTTTGGCAATTATGCTTACCCTGGTCAAATTTTAAGACCAAGGATTCTGAAGCTAAATGCTGCAGGGGATACTCTTTGGTCATATTGCTACCCTAAATACAATGCTATTGATGTTATTAACGTAGCAAATGCATATGAATTTGGTGCATTAGGAGCTAATAATATAGTTGGACTTTTACGTTACAAAGATTCCATCACTAATAATATTAGGTACATTTTGCAAGGATTAACGACAGATGGGGTTCCAAAATGGGAGCGTAAAATATCCATCCGCACAAATGATAATTATACTACAAGCTTAAAAAAAATGTCCAACGGAGATTTTGTTGTTACTGGTTATGCTTTTGCAGAGTTTCAAAATGGTACTGTAGAAGATGGCTGGTTGGTTCGTGTCAATTGCATAGGCTTACATGAACATCCAGTAGATAGTATAAGTATTAGTGGTCAATTTCAATCAGTACAACTAAACAATTTCGCCAATCATTTTTCACATGCCACAGTAGATTGGGGAGATGGAAGCGCTGTAGAAATTCAAGAATCAAATTATTCAGACAGTATTGAGCACGTAATTTTTAATCACACCTATTCATCACAAGGTAACTATGATGTAACAGTCAAAACCATTGCTTGCAATGACACCCTAACACATCAAATACCCATTGAGTTGCTTAGCTCTGGCTTAGACAATGATTTGCTAAATGTTTTTCCAAACCCAAACAACGGAGAATTTTCATTGATGCTCAAACACGATGGCGATGCAGAAATAACCATCTACGATAACATCGGCAAATTAATCTTTGTGAAATCAGAAATAGACCTAAATCAACCTCAAAAAATAACCGTGGACAACCTATCCAACGGCATTTATCACGTCGTCGTAAGAACCGCCACCGCTCAATTCATGACCAAAATAAAGGTGATCAAGTAGTGTGGAATAAGTTTTTAAAGTTTAATAAATGCTAAAGTTTTTTAGCTTGTTAAAATGGCTAAATTTCATGAATATAATTTTAAATTATATTCTATTGAAAAAGGAATGTTTATATTAACGCCCTATTTTGTCATACAATTGATTCATGCCATTTTTTTATTTGTTAAGTATCTTTCCTATTATTATTTCTATGTCAGTTTTTCCATCTTCAACTAATGTCGCACAATTTAACCATTCTTCTTTTGTCATTTCATCAAAAATATCAAAGTTGTTTTTAGATTTAAAGTTTAGTCCCGAAGGAGTTAATATATGCGTCTTTATTTCCTCCTTAATATCAGTAAAATCTTGTATCTCAAATTCAGCTGGTAAAATATAATTATTCCCGATTAATCTTTGGATTGCATCTTTGGAGTAATAATTTTCAATTTCTCGTTTTCGTAAAATATCAAATTCCCCTCCTAATCCCTTTACTTTAGTTATCAATGAAGCTTTATTAGCAAGTTTAGTCTCATAATCTATTGCTCCTTTGTCTGAGTCTAATATAAAAATAAATCTTCTATTGATTTTTCTACAAAGTTCTGCATTCACGAAAAATTCTACTTGCTCTCCACCACAAGGAATAAATAATATATCTGTTGGTAAACTACCATTGATTTTCACAAAAGCGCGTTCCCAAAATTTAACATCGCCACTTCCTTCAACGAAAACTGCCTTTCTAAAATTATCATTTAATAAATTGTAGTTTGGTCTTATTCCGAGTTCATTAATTACTAAATTTAGAATATCAGCTTCATTTTCATAATTAAAGTATTCTGAAATTTCATTTGCTTTTTTCACAATAACAATATTAGAATCTCTTGTTGATCCTGCAAAAACTGGTGAATGAGTTGTAATAAAAAACTGGCTATTTTCTGATAGCAAAATAATAGATTCTAATAATTCATTTTGTAGTTCTGGATGAAGAAAGGTTTCGGGCTCTTCTATTCCGAAAATTTGATATTTTTTTGTTGTTTTTTGAGCAAGATATTCAAAATATGCCACCATTAATAAACGCTTAAATCCTGTTCCTTTGTTTGCAATAGGAATTTCATATGTATCAGAAGCAAATTTTAATGACAAGTCAAACTTTACTAAAGCTCCCCAATTACAAGCGATATTTGGTTTTATTTTTTCTAAATTAGGAACATTTCGTTTCATAAGTTCAGTTATTAAACCGAATTCTATTTCTAAATCTCCTTGTATATTTGTTTCGATTTGGGAAGTTAAAACTGAATTGTTTTGAAGTGATTGCGTTGCAATTGGTTTAAATTGGGATTGAAAAGTAGTTGAGCCAATATTCAAATCTTGCTCAGCATCAAATAAAGAATATTCAGGCAGTTCTATAAAATCATATTGTTTTTGAATGTTTTTAATGAAGTCATCAGCAACATTAATTTTTTCTACCCGGCCTAAATCTTGTGTGTTTTCGTCTATTAATTCAATTTTTGATAAGTTTGTTACTCCACGTCCCGACCTTGAAAATTCAACACCAAGTGAAGTCAAATAACTGTTAATATCTGTTTCTTTAATCCCCCAACAATTGTTGAATTGGTCATTATTAATATCATTGCAAACATAAAAGAATTCTTTTGCTACTTTCCCCGCGCTGGTAAATGAAAAAGTTTTAATCAATTGTAACTTACCATTTGCATCTAATGCTAATTGATTAATTTTTTGTTGAGTTTCAAATCTAATAATGATTTCTGTTTTTTCATCATTTCCAATTCCTTTGAAAACATCATTTGAATTAAATTTTTCATTAAAAAACAGGTCAAGTGCTTTTAATATATTGGATTTTCCAGAATCATTTTTTCCTACAAATGAGTTTATATCTCCAACTTTTAGATTTGTCAAAGATTTTATTCCTCTGAAATTTTTAATACTTATATCAAATATTTTCATAAATTGTTGTTTTGTTTGTGTATCGATCTAATAATGGCGTTTAACATTTTAAAGTTACTGGCATTCAGTTTATATGTATTTATGACGTTGATTTTTTATATGTTATAAAATTCATGTCATCGACTTTAACAAGTTTGCAAGGCTCGTCGGGTTAATGGTTAAAAAGCCATATTCAGCTTTCAATATTGCAAGATTTGTAACACTAAAAACAGATTTAACTCCACCTGAAAGAGCTTGATCATTAGTGCAGAAGTAGTCGCCATCTATAGCAATATGAGACGCAACAGAGTCACCGTCTGCCCACTCAGCAATTGCTTTAGCAATAATACCGTTTTCTGAATCGGGCGCATCGCCAATGCCATGAAGTCCTGCATGAGGATTATACTTTATTGCTAACTTGTTTATTTCAAAATCTCCTGCTTCCATTTCTGTAATTCTTTTACCAACTTCAAATACTTTTTCAAGATACTTTGTTAATGTTTCTGTATCCATTTTGTATTTGTATCCTTCAATGTCTTTGTTGGTAATACCTGCTACTCGAGGCAAATTAATAATATTAAAACCTAAACTGACAGCGTCAGCAAAGTGTTCTTTAAGAAAATCATTATTGCCAGGATGAGCACTTGGATTTGGTCCAATCGTGAATTGAATTTTTACGTAGCCATCATCTAATTCAGAAACATAAAATGTCTGTATAGCTTTATAGTCCTTGAAAAATTGTTTTCGGTCAATTTTCTTTATTGCTTCTAATGTGAAAACTGTTTCAGAAATGAAAGGTATAATTTTTCCATTGTTGATGGCATCCCTGATAATTTTGTAATCACAAATAATTGGGTCTTTCGGGAAATTGTCGGGGCTTGCCACTTTTCTCCATGTATTAGAATCAAATGTTATTTTCATTTTCCTTGCATTTTATTAATTATTGGAATCATTACTTCTTCAACATATTTTTTCATTCTATCGTCATCTTCATTTCTTTTTTTCGATTGAGAAAGTGTAATTCGTTTTTCAAAATCTAATTTCGTTTTCCTACCAATTCTTTTTACAATAAACTGAATAATTTCTTGGAGGTCTTTATGTGTTTGATATATGAACTCAGTTTCTACTTGAGGTATTAATTCTTCTGAAAACTGAAGTGCTTTCGGGTCAGTGCTAACAATTGAATTTGTAATAATTGATTCTGAAGCAAAGTTGTTCCATTGATTAAAATATGATAAAATTTTGTTTTTCCCTTTCAACCTATATGCACTTATTGGGTCAACGTTTGCAAGTTTCAGTAAACACTTGTCATAATTTTCATTAAGTTCATTAAGTTCTGCTTCAATAATAGGGTTGTGAAAGTCGGTCATTATTTTTCTAATATCAGTAAGGGCTTTGTTATATTCTTCTTGACTTAATGAAAAATTTGGAATAGTTGAATTTAGTATTCTCAAGCATAAATCAGCTCCGTCTTCTATTGATTTTACTCTTGATATTTGATGTTGCATTTCTAAAAGAAAGTAAAGCGTTTCTTTTAATGTCCGTCTATCCGAAAGATAAATATTGAAATAGTTTGTCAGTTGAGTTAACCCCCAACCAAGTAAAACACCAATTAATGGTAATATAGTTATGAAAAATGTTGTCATTGTCTGTTAAAATTTATCTCTTTGTTTATGCCTTCACAGTCGACAATGCTTACCACTAATTACCATATATCAAAAAAAATCGCACATTCATTTTTTTTAAATTGAGATCTGCGAAAAATTATTCAGTTATTGTATTTACTTTTTCAATTATGCCGTTTCATAATCAAAATTTCGTCAGCAAACTAATACAATAAAAAAGAAACATGCACTAGAATGTGTACTAGAATAAAAAGGGATTTATTCTAAATTTTTCAATGTAGTAATATGAAAAGAAAAAAGAGATAACAAAAATAGCAGCTTGTAATATTTTTCTTTCTTTAGTAATTCAAAACAAGGCTGCTATACTTGATGAGGTTTATAGTTCTATTAATGATTTTTTTAAAATTACTTTTTCTTTATTAGATTTATCTTCGAGTTCTAATTAATTCAAAAGAAAAGGAATATTCATCTTTAGTTTCTCTTCATTTTTTTAAGAGCAATTTCTCATTCTCAACTAAATATTTTATATTTTGAAATATTTTTAAATAAAACTTTAACATTTTCGTAAAATTAGAATGGTTATATTTGTGAAACATTTCAATTAAATAATAATGAGCAGTAACAAAATTCTTAATGCGGTAGGTATATTGATGATTTTTGGCGTTATTATATTAATATTTAAATTCATCATTAAAAAAACAGAAACTAAATTGTATTCAGATGATGCAATGAAAGTTTTACAGGATGAAAACAATTTAAAGAAATTGGAAGATGTAGTATCAGATTATCAGAAAAGTGGTAAATGGTCTAAAGTTGAAATAAATTAAAAAATCTAGTGAGTTTTACTGCTGATTTTATTCTTTTATTTATTCTAGTAGTAATACCAGGCCTTTTATTTAAACGATTCTTTTTTTATGGTGAATTTTCTAAACAATTCACAACCAAAGAGTCAATTTACAAATCTTTATTTTATAGTATAATACCAGGTATAATTTTGCAATTATTTGCATATTGGTTCTACATGACAATTAGGACTTCTCAATTTACTAATGAAGAAATTCTCAATATTTTTAAAGAATTGTTATCTTCCAAAAGTGAATACTCTGAAAATACAAAATTATTTTTTTCAAATGGTTTCAACTACTTCTTATTGCATGAATTAAATGTATTTGTCTTAGCTGTATTATCAGGTCATTTTGTAGCGCGTCTAATTAGATTTTTCAAATTAGACATCCATTTTAAAATACTTAGGTTTCAAAATCAATGGTATTATATTTTCAGCGGTGAAATAAGAGACTTCAGAAAATTCAAGCATCTGAAGCGTATAATGGGGGCAATATCTGAAATTAATAAAGAAAATGATCCAAAATCACTACCTCCATATGGAGACATACTTGTTGAAAATGGAGGAGAGCAAGTTTTATATACAGGATTTATAGTAGATTATGATTTAAATTATGAAAATTTAAATGAATTAGATAAAATCTATTTAAAGGGTGCTAGTAGATACAGAGACATTAGACCTGAGGATGTTAAAAATGGTTTAGTAACAAATGGAAGCAAAATAAAAGTACCTATTAAAGGTGATGTTTTCATCTTAAAGGCAGATAAAGTATTAAATATCAATTTAACGTTTATTCCAATAAATAATGTTGAACACGAACAAAGTCTATTATGGTCCAAAATAAAAAGGGGGATTTATTATTTTGGAATTTATAATAATTTGGTTATACTTATTTGTATTGTTTTCATTAATTCTTCATGGTTAAGTTTAATTTCCCCAACATTTAGTGTTATAGTAGGTAATGCAAATTTTTTAAGCAGATTATTACTTGGCTTTACAATTATTCAAATATTAACTATTCTTATGCCTTATGAACTTACAGAGTCAATAAAGTATGAAGAACAAGAAGAATTCTCTGAGGATTCAAATGTAGTTGATATTGAATTGTTAGATGATGACGATGTGATAGATTTGAGATCAGGCTCTGAGAGAAAAGTAAAAAGCTATATCTATTCTTTGAAAGATGTAATTTTCAAACTTTTATTTTCAATATTACTTATCGTATTGTCGTATTTAGTATTTCGTTAGTTTACTATTTCAGAGTTCCATCGGTTCTTTAATGACTAGAATTTTTATTATCAAGAGCAATTCAAATATTCTTCTCGAAAATATTCATTTTTTTTCTTCCAAATTACTAATTAAGGTAAAAAAGGAAAAGTGGTCTTCCTCCTAATCTTCACAGCTTCAGCTTTTTTGTTTGCAAGGGTAATACAAAGTTTCGCTGCGCTTCACCCTTGCAAACACTGTTCTCTTTGCCAGTCGTTCAGAATTCTCTCCTTGGCTGTTCACTAAAAAGACTTTGCCTGTTCATCTCTCGTCGTCAGGCGCTGCTCTCTGCCACCCCAAACCCCTTAAAATGTGCTTCCTGAAGCTCGTCCCTCACTCACGTCCGCACTAAACTTCTCACTTCATTTCCGCTAACGCGTTCATTCTCGCTCAGTCAATTGGGGTGTCACCGCAGCTTGTGTTATTGCTCGCCTGCTACTTCGCTCAGGCTGCGGGCTTGTCACAGTTTTTGAGTTGCTTCCTATAGGGCAGTGTTCCTAAAGTCACACCGCCCTTAATACGTCATGCTACTTGGGTTTATTTTACGTCAAGAGTGTTTATACTGTACACTCCTCCCGAAGGCTTTCGGTTTACGTTCCCAGCATTGCACACACTTGATTTTATTTCTTTCTTCGTTTTTCAAAAACCTGCGCCAAGCCCTTGTGCATACTGCATAGGTCGCCCACGGTTTCTTCCTATAGTCAGCTCCCTCTTTGGGCTTTCACCTTCGCTCAACTCGCGGCGGCTCGCGCACTTCTCTCGCTTCATTTCATTGCACTTCATTTCGCTCGTTCCGTTTGCTTCACAAACTCCAGTTGCCCCTCCGTAGGGCTACGGGGCTGCCTTTCATTTGTTCGCCTAAAGCCTTACTCCGTCGGCTTTGCTGAAGGCTCTTTTTCCTTTATCTCGATTTTCAACTAGTGTCCTCGATTTCGACTTAGGAAACTGGTAGCTCGACTTTGGACGATTAAAGCTTCCTTGATTTTGCACATTCCCCATTTTTCAAAAAGGTCATGTACAATATCAATCCAGCAGTTATCAAATCTATTCTTTCACGTCTCCCAAAAAATCAGTTCATTTTGCATGCGCGTTTCATTCGGCGTCAAATACCCAAAGCTGTTCCAGGCTCCAATCGTCAGGCTATGTTCATCAACTTGTATCAGTGGTGTAGGGTGTTTTACCTGCAGCGTTTCATCAAGTAAACGTGAAATAAAAAAAATAAAACAAAGTTAGGGGCTTGTATTTCGTTCCTGCAAGTTCAAGCCCTCCGGGTTTCGCTTAAAATTTTTCTTCTAGTATTCTTTTCGAGCTGATTAACTTGTAAAGAAAATTTTTAAGTCGAAAAGCTTGCATCCACTTATCCAGCCCCTTGTAATGCGCTTTCTTTTTTTTCTTTTTTTCTTTTGAAAAAATTACTGCTGCGCAAGCAAAAAAAAACGCCACCCATTGCTGAGTGGCGTTACCATTTATAACCGATAAATTAAGAATTAATGCGTTTCCACAACCATTTCAGAAAGATGCTTACAACAAAACTGACGGTAGCACCAATAATTGCTAAGATCATCGTTTTGATATAGTCCTGCGTGTCGATGGTCGCAGTAACGGTAAACACTGTTCCGGTTAACGTGCCTAGGATTGTGGTGCTGTCCTGTTGGTAATGCATACAATTGAAATTATTGGTTAAACTCCTGCTTCGCTTGGTACGGTTGGAGTAGCCGATGTCAAACGAAGATTGATCGCATATTGCTCATAATCTTCTCCAATTTCTTGGTCCACATCGATGCCTACCATACTAACTGCACCTGATAATTCTGCGCCCGCTTTGAAGCGAATACGTCTTTTTGCTTTTAAACTGATGGTTAAATCTTCTCTTACCCCAGTTGTTGAACTGTTTTCTGCCATTTTTTTCTTTTTTATTCGCTGAAATAGGTAGAATACTATTCCAGAGAAAGTGAATACTACTAATTGAATCAACCAACTCAATCGGTTGACTTGTCGAAGTTTCCCATAGACGGAATCGCTGCTTGACTGACAGCTGATGCTACTGCACCACCAATGATGAAGTAACCACCAATTGCAACGATTGCTGAAGGCAGTGCCACTGGTGACGAAATCACAGCAGTTCCTGCAGCTGCTACAAAAACCCCAATTGTTCTCATTTTTCTAAAAAATGGTGGAGTGTCCGCTTTGCAACGTACCAAATACGACTTCAACTGATCCTTGAATTGACCTTTTCCTCGTTGAACGAGTAACTTATCCTGAATGCGCTTTTTCATCACTTACGATTAAAGTACTTCAGCAATGTGAAGTGAGTTATAAGCACCATTTTTCAAGGAATAAAAGGAACCATTTAATTTCTGTAAGAATTCAATTTTCAATAAGAAAAGTTGAGTTGTTCCAATTACAGGAATCCCAGGTGGTGTGAGGGTAACCGTGGTTTGCGTTTGATCAATCGGAAGATTAACAGGTGTTGAAAGCTGCAAATCTTTTTCATTTGTATCAAAGTCCAAACCAACAAATCCACATGAAAACTCAACATGTGTTGCACCTTGTGGATAAGCGATATCCAATTGCGGAACCAAATCAGTAATGACGATTTCACCTGTACCGATGTTAACAGTGAATGCTTTGTAGAGAATAGACCCCAAAAGAGCGGTTTTGTTAAAGTCGAAACCTTTTAACAATGCAATTCCTGCAGGCACTTGAATTCCTTCGGAAACCACTCTGTTTCCGCGGTCATTAACAGTGTCCAAATTTTTGATTGCAGTCATCAATTTGGTCATTCGTGCAACAACTCTGTTATCCGATGCATTCATTGCGAGCGGTCGCACAGCGTCGCGCAACAGTTTCCCAGAACCAGCAGAGCTTCCAAATTCCTTTCCATTTTCACGCGTCCGTTCAAATGCTGGATCGGTTGCAATGCGTTTTGCATCAACGGACGTTTTCATCCGCGCCAAGTTCCCATCCTTGGTCTTGTAGAAATTGACGTTATCCAACGTCCCTTTCAATTTAATTAAGCCGGATTGTCTTGCCATAGCTTTTGTTTTTTAATAGAAGACCGATTAACAGGTAGGTCCAATCACCTGATCATGTGTCGGCAATAATTCCAGAATTGCGCGCTTTGCAAACACACGAACAAGACAAACATCAGGTGTTTAAAATAACAAGTCAAGATAGCTCATTTACTTTCAAGTACATTGAAAATGAAAGTGTCAGTTGTCCAGTTGAACAGACAAGCAAGAAATATATTTTAAGGCTATTTAGAGCATAGGTTAAGCATATATAGAGTATGAAAATCAATTTACTGTTTTCATTTTTCTATTATGAACTCTTTTAGAAATTACAACTAATTCTAGAAATATAAATTCAAAAAATAAATCTACTAGTTCCAAAATTCAGGAACCATTATGTCAAATTTCTGATTGATAATCGGAAAATATCCGATTATCTAGTCTAATTCTTACAATATTTAATTACAACCTGGAATAAAAGTGTTTACTCCAACTTAATTACCTATCTTTGTACCAATCTAAGCAATTAGAAAAAATATTTAAGACAAGCCACATATGGCTGTGTGGAATAGAAGCCCCCTAGATGTATCAATATCG
>Ga0213920_1001928_pt1 | contig 10581 bp, 10 predicted proteins | sample McNCre1117MG_FD_161054 | JGI IMG/M metagenome (GOLD analysis project Ga0213920, IMG submission 161054) | Freshwater microbial communities from McNutts Creek, Athens, Georgia, United States - 11-17 MG | ecosystem: Environmental > Aquatic > Freshwater > Creek | place: USA: Georgia | collected...
CGGCTTGGCACTGGCGGCCAGCTTTGCAGGCGTTTCGGCACAAACCACGCCTTTGAAATTCCAACTCGATTGGCGCTTTGAAGGCCCAGCCGCTTTCTTCTTGGTGCCTGCTGCCAAAGGCTATTTCAAAGACGCCAAACTCGACGTGACGGTGGACGCAGGCAACGGCTCGGGCGGCGCGGTCAACCGCGTGGCCTCTGGCGCGTACGACCTAGGCTTTGCCGATTTGGCCGCCTTGATGGAATTCCACGCCAACAACCCAGATGCACCGAATAAGCCTGTGGCCGTGATGATGGTTTACAACAACACACCAGCCTCGGTGATGGCGTTGAAAAAATCTGGCATCAAAACACCCGCCGATTTAACTGGTAAAAAACTTGGCGCACCTGTGTTTGATGCAGGCCGCCGCGCCTTCCCTATCTTCGCCAAAGCCAACAACGTATCGGCGGTGAACTGGGTCTCTATGGACCCCCCTTTGCGCGAAACCATGTTGGTGCGCGGCGATGTGGACGCCATCACCGGCTTCACCTTCACCTCTTTGCTCAACATCGAAGCGCGTGGCGTCAAAGCTGAAGACGTGATCGTCATGCAATACCCAGACTTCGGCGTGAAGCTGTATGGCAACGTGATCATCGCCTCGCCCAAGCTGATCAAAGAAAACCCAGCAGCGATCAAGGCCTTCTTGAGCGCTTTTGCTAAGGGTGCAAAAGACGTGATTGCTGACCCAGCCAAAGCCATCGAATCTGTGAAAGCGCGCGACGGCATCATCAACTCTGAGCTCGAAACACGCCGCTTGAAGCTGGCCATCGACACCGTGATCAACAGCCCAGATGCACGCACAGAAGGCTTTGGTCAAGTCAAAGGTCCACGTTTGTCCTTAATGGCGTCACAAGTCTCTGATGCGTTCAACACCAAAACACGGGTGAAGGCGGACGACATTTGGAACGGTTCTTTCCTGCCTAGCGCCAAAGAACTCGATGTGTTGCCCAAAGGTAAGAAGTAAATAGGCACCTTTTGATGACTGCTTTTGCTGACTATTTCGTCGACTTTCAAAACGTCTGGCTCGCCTATAACGACGAGCTGCTGACGCAAAACCACTTTGCTGTGGAAGACATCAACCTGCAGGTCAAACAAGGCGAGTTCATTGCCATTGTGGGCCCTTCCGGTTGCGGTAAATCCACCTTCATGAAGCTCACCACGGGTTTGAAAAAGCCCAGCCGTGGCGAGATTTTTGTGGATGGTCAACCTGTCAACGGCCCGCTGAAGATCAGTGGCATGGCGTTTCAATCGTCTTCGCTGCTGCCTTGGCGCACCACGCTCGATAACGTCTTGCTGCCTTTGGAAATCGTCGAGCCCTACCGCTCGAATTTCAAAGCCAAAAAGGCCGAGTACGAGGCCCGTGCTTTGAAGTTACTACAAAGCGTTGGTTTGAGCGGCTACGAGCGCAAGTTCCCGTGGGAACTCTCAGGTGGTATGCAACAACGCGCCAGCATTTGTCGTGCGCTAATTCATGAGCCCAAAATGCTCTTGCTCGATGAGCCATTTGGCGCGCTAGATGCCTTTACGCGCGAAGAGCTGTGGTGCACGCTGCGCGACTTGCACGCGGAACAAAAATTCAATGTCATCTTGGTCACGCACGATTTACGCGAGTCAGTCTTCTTGGCCGACACCGTGTATGTGATGAGCAAGAGCCCAGGCCGTTTTGTAGTCAAACGTGACATCGACCTACCCCGCCCCCGTGACTTGGAGGTGACATACACACCTGAGTTCACCAATATCGTCCACGAGCTACGCGGCCACATCGGTGCCATGCGTAAAGAGGGCACCCACCTCGGGCAGTAAACACCATGAATCAAAAACAACTCGAAACTTGGGCGCCTTGGGGTTTGCTCGTCGCCACCTTGGTGATTTGGCAAACCGCTTGCTCGCTCTTCCACGTGTCTGAATTTGTGTTCCCCTCGCCTCTGCGTATTTGGGAACAGATGGTCGAATACCGTGATGTGATTGCAGGCCACGCTTGGCGCACCTTCTGGGTGACCATGGTGGGGTTTGGCATTGCCATCGTCGTGGGCGTGCTGCTCGGCTTTGTCATTGGCAGCTCGCGCTTGGCTTATGCCGCGGTGTACCCGCTCATGACTGGTTTCAATGCTTTGCCCAAAGCTGCGTTTGTGCCGATCTTGGTCGTGTGGTTTGGCATTGGCGTGGGGCCAGCCATCTTGACCGCGTTCTTGATCAGCTTCTTTCCCATCATGGTGAACATCGCCACGGGTTTGGCCACGCTCGAGCCTGAGCTCGAAGACGTGTTACGCGTGTTGGGCGCCAAACGCTGGGACGTCTTGATCAAAGTGGGCCTGCCCCGCTCCATGCCTTACTTCTACGGCTCACTCAAAGTGGCCATCACCTTGGCGTTTGTGGGCACCACCGTGTCAGAGATGACCGCAGCCAACGAAGGCATTGGCTACTTGCTCATCTCTGCGGGATCGGCCATGCAAATGGGCTTAGCTTTTGCTGGGTTGGTGGTCGTGGGTGCGATGGCGATGGTCATGTACGAACTGTTCAGCTTGGTGGAAAAGCACACCACCGGTTGGGCGCATCGAGGCTCACAAAACCACTGAGTTTTGACAAACAAAAAAGCCGCTTTCAGAGCGGCTTTTTTTTACACCTTTACGATTCATTAAAAACACTAAGATCGCTGAATATCTAGTGTTAATTCGATAAATTCAGCTAATTTACGAATATCATCAAAGCCACTTTCGCCCGGCACTCTACCTTGCTAGACATGCCGGATTTCCTTTATTTAATGGCGAACCCCATGGCATCTTCCACAGATCACACACCCAATAGCCAACACCTAGGCCCGACCACCACCGACTACATTTTTGTGGTGTTTTTAGCCGTGGTGGTGGTTGCTGTTACTTGGCTGGGCATCATCAACTACAAAGAAGCGCTCAAAACTGAAGTATCTAAAAGCAATGGCGAGGCTTGGGTGGCATGGTTGACCGAAACCGGCACCACACGTTTTGATGCAGCCAACCAACACCCAGCGTGCAAAGGCGGCGTTAAACCTCCAGCAGACGCCAAAGCGGGCGCCCCCGGTACATGGGGCGCTTGCTTGGCACACATCTTGGAAACCACTGATCTGAAAGATCAGATCAACCCATTCTTCAATGTCGCACCTCACTTTGTGGCAGCTTGTGTGCCATCGGACCGCACCTTGATGGGGGCCATCTTGCTGGAAGACTTGATGCCCAACCCGCCCGGCTCTGCCACACCCTATGTGGCGACGCAGTTGATCGAAGCCGATCCAATTGACTACAAGATGCAACTGCGTTTGTCCGTGTGTGACAAAGGTGGCTATGCAATCAAAGTTGCTGAATTCGAATTCTGAGGTCTGACATGGATAAAACACGCGACAACTTCTTGAAAGACCTCAACGTCGAGTCTATTCTTGGACACGATGAAGAGGCCAATATTGACCGTAATTTGCCGATGCGCAAGTGGCTGTACTCATGGTTGCTGGACCCACACATTCCTGGTAACTTCCAAAAAGACTTGGACAAGTGGATCAGCTACCTGATCATCATCAACTTGTTCACTTTGATGTTCGAACACGTGCCTGCCGTGTACGAACCCTACCGCGCATGGTTTGAGTTCTTTGACATCTTCTCAGTCACCGTATTCACCATTGAATACGCCTTGCGCTTGTACCTCGCTCCAGAGGACGAAGAGTTTAAAAACCGCAAGCAAGCACGCTGGGGTTTTGTCTCTAGCCCCTTCGCCATCATCGACTTCTTGGCTGTCGCACCTTTCTATTTGAAAGCCTTTATTCCCATCGATTTGCGCGTGTTGCGATTCCTGCGACTCTTGCGAATCTTGAAGTTGTTCCGCGTTTTGATTCCAGCCATGGCTGAATTCAAAGAGCTCAACAAAGACCGTACCTTCCGTCAAAAAGTCCATGCATTGGTGTTCCCCAGCAACTACGGCGGCACCATGCAACACATCTTCGAGGTGTTCATTGCGGTGTGGGTGCTGCTGTCTGTGATGGCTGTGATTTTGGAATCAGTCAAGAGCATTCACTATGTTTTGCATCTGCAATTCGTCATCTTGGATGCCGTGGCTGTGGCCATCTTCACTGTCGAGTACTGCATGCGCATTTACTCCTGCGTGGAAGAGCCAGGCTACAAAGGCGCGATCATGGGGCGTTTCAAACAAGCCAAATCGCCTTCTACGTTGATTGACTTCTTTGCGGTACTGCCCTTCTTCTTGGAAGTGTTCTTGCACCACTTGATCGACTTGCGTTTCTTACGAGTCTTCCGTTTGGCACGACTGCTCAAACTCACACGCGGCAGCGATGCCACCGCCGTGTTGGTCAAAGTGGTGGTGCGTGAATGGCCAGTCATGGGCGCAGCCACCTTCATCATGATGCTGCTGTTGGTCTTGACCGCCAGCTTGGGCTACTTGTTTGAATATGACGCACAACCCGAAAAGTTCGAAAACATCCCCACCTCCATCTACTGGGCGGTGATTACCTTGGCCTCTGTGGGCTATGGCGATATTTCACCAGTCACCCCAATGGGCCGCGCCATGACCAGCGTCTTGGCTCTGCTCGGCATTGGTATCTTCGCGATCCCCGCCGCTTTATTGGCTTCGGCATTCAGCGACGAACTGGTCAAAGAACGCGACCATTTGAAAGCCAACTTGTTTGCCATCCTCAAAGACGGCAACATCAGCGAAGCAGAAGCTGAAATGATTCGATCCGAAGCCAAACGCTTGCACTTGACAGTGGAAGAAGTGAACAAGTTGATCGAAGTGGTGGTCAAAGAACACGAGCTGGAAGAACGCAACCCACTGCCGATTCACAAGATCGCTGAAAACCCGGCACTCGCTGTCGAGCACTACAAAGTATTACTCGGTCAAATTCGTCAACTGGGCGTGCAAACCAATGCCGCTCAATTTGAAGCAGCAGCACAAACGGGCGAGCGTTTGTCAGCAAATGAAATGGCGTTGTGGCAGAAAATCCAAGGTAAAACCTAACCCGCGCAAAGCTTTGTTACCAAAGCGTTCAGACTGCGGTCACACCTTCCCCGTGTGGCCGCTTTCATGTTGACTTTCCTTCTTCTTTAATTTCAATTCACAAGACCCTTTCAATGACTACAGGTTTTAAGAGCACCTTGATGGAAATATTGGATGGCTCGCCCAAACATACGGCGAGTCGTTACGTGGAACTGGCTATCACCTTGGTGGTGCTGGTCAACTGTTCTGCAGTAATTCTTGACTCCGTCCCCGAGGTTCACGCTGAGTTCAAAGACTTCTTCCACGAGTTGGAGTTTTGGAGCGTGATGTTCTTCACAGTGGAATACTTCGCTCGCGTGTGGTCGTTAGGCGCCAAGTACGACCGCGACAACGGAGGCTCATGGAAAGGCCGCTTCCAATACATGTTCAGCCCGTTTGGCTTGGTGGACTTTTTTGCCACCATGCCGCACTACATGCACATGTTCTTCCCCGCGCTCGATTTGCGCATCTTGCGCGTCTTGCGTCTGCTGCGAATCTTGAAGCTGTCTAAGTACAACACCGCGTTGCAAGACTTGTTTCATGCCATTCATTCCGAACGCCAAGCGTTTGGCTCTGCTGTGTTCTTGTTGACCATCGCCACCATCGTTTCGGCTTCTCTGATGCACTTTGCTGAAGGCCATCAACAACCGCAATTTTTTGGCACGATTCCACACTCCATCTATTGGTCCATCGTCACCATCACCTCGGGCTATGGCAACGTAGAGCCGATGACCAAAGCAGGCGAAGCGATTGCCCTCATCACTGGCTTCTTAGGCGTCTGTATGGCTGCGATCATGACCGGTATCGTGGCGTCTGCTTTCTCCAACCAAGTGGCACGCAAGAAAGCTGCATTTGAAGCACAACTGCGTGAAGTGTTCTCGGACGGCAATATGTCAGAAGAGGAAAAAGAAACGCTCAAGCGCTTGCAAGCCCATTACCGCCTATCGGACGAGCAAGTCGAAGCCATGATGCTTCGCGCCAAAAACAAATCATCAGCCAATGAATGAGCGCACCATGACCACAGCAGCAGCTCCTAACTACACCTCGCTTCAACGCATCAAGCGCCGCACCTTCGAGATCATGGAAGGTGAAGTGCCTGACAAGTACAGCCACTTCGTCGAAGTCTTTATCGCGCTACTGGTGGTAGCCAACGTGATTGGCATCATCTTGGAATCCGTGCCCGAGATTCATGAAGCCTTCATGCACGAGTTCCATGCATTTGACGTGTTCAGCGTCGCCGTGTTCTCTGTCGAATTCGTTTTGCGCGTTTGGTCATACAGCGAAAAGTACATCCACAGCGGTGGCACTGCGTGGGATGGCCGCAAAGAATATGTGTTCAGCTTCTACGGCATCATTGACTTTGTTAGCACTGTGCCGTTCTACTTGCAACTACTCATGCCAGGCGCAGATTTGCGCGTGCTGCGTATGTTCCGTTTGATGCGAATTTTCAAACTCTCGCGCTACAACAGTGCGTTTGAAGACATGGTGGCCGCCGTTAAGGCCGAGAAAGACTCTTTCTCATCTGCTGTGTTCTTGCTGTTCATCAGTTGCTTGTTGTTCTCTTCACTGATCTACATCATCGAAGGCCACGAACAACCTGAGATCTTCCCTTCCATCCCTGCTGCGATGCACTGGTTTGTCATCACCATCGTGTCGGGTTGGGGCAACGTGGATCCTGTGACTTTCTTGGGCTCACTGCTGGTCATCCTCACGCAAATCCTGTCTATCGCTTTGGCTGCGATCTTGACCGGTGTGGTGGCAACCGCCTACACCGCACAAGTCGAGCGCCGCCAAGCCTTGTATGAAATGGAAGTGCGCTCTGCACTGGCCGATGGCGTGGTGACTGATGAAGAGCAGGCCAAACTGAAAATGATGCAAGCCAAGCTAGGTATGTCAGACGAACAAGTTGAATCCATCAAACATCAGATGGAAGAAGAAAAACACATATCAGCGGCTAACAAGCAAGCCTAATTTCAGAAAGAAACACAGATGGACAACGGTGCCTACGAAAAATACAAACAAGAAAATCCAGACGTCTACACGCCACTGTCCACCTACGACTATGTCGACCAATTCGTGCATCAATTGACCACCGCCGAGTTGATCGTGTGCATCGTGGCCTTGCTGTTGGCTGTGTTTGCGCTCTACAAAATGTTTGTCAAACGCAATGACAAAAAATCAGAAAAACCAAGCGAATCAAAGGAAAAAGAATGAGTGAAGCGCCAGAAACCGAATTGCCCGAACACATCACCGATCCATTCCGCACCCGTTGCGCCATGTTGGTGTCAACTTTGGCAATGTGTTTGGCCATCGCCAGCTTGGGCGGCAACAACGCCTCCAAAGAAAGCATGAGCAACAACATCTTGGCTGCCAACGCTTACTCGTTTTACCAAGCCAAAAACCTGCGTCAAACCAACTACAAAATAGCCGCTGACGACATGCGCGTGCAATTGGCCAACGACAAGCTCACGCCTGCAGCTAAAACACTGCTAGAAAAGAAACTCAGCGACTACGAAAAGAACATTGCACGCTATGAGTCCGAGCCAGAAACAGGTGACGGCAAAAAAGAGCTGATGGAAAAAGCCAAAGAGCACGAACACGAGCGTGACATTGCACTGCGCCAAGACCCTTGGTTTGACTATGCAGAAGCCTTGCTGCAAATCGCCATTGTGTTGACCTCCGTGGCTATCTTGACTAGCACACAAGTTCTGTTCTGGGTACCTTGTGTCCTGGGTGTGATGGGCATCTTGTCCACCATCAACGGATTTATGTTGTTCATCTAAATAAAACCCATATAAAAAAAGCCGCTCAACTGAGCGGCTTTTTTGTGGGCGTGAAGAGTTAGATATCTTTCACACGGTGCTTGATGTCATCTTCTGACATCAGCTCCAGCTCATAAGCACGGTGCTCTGAAATCCATTTACGGCTCACCATCATTCGTAGAATGGCTTCGCGTGTCGCAGGGGCTGTGTTGTCATCCGTCAGTTGCTCACCGAACAACAAGACCATGATGGTTTTACCCACGATGTTCAACAAAATACCAAACAGTACCAAGCCCATCAACATCGTGATGGCTGCAATGAATCGTCCGCCAAAGGTAAGTGGGAACATATCACCATAACCCGTTGTGGTGAGCGTCACGATACACCACCACATGGCTGCGGGGATGGATGTGTAGAAGCGCTTGTCTTCAGGAATCGGGTTACCACTGATGGGGTCCACAGGCATGAACTTGGCGGCCTCTGGGGGCGCATCAGCTGGCAATGGATTGGCTTGAATTTGTGCATCCAATTTGGCTTGACCCAAACTGATAGCGTCAGCGGAATACAAATCACCTTCGACGTAGTACATCAAGGTACTAGAAATCATCACCACCGAGAACAAGGCGATGAAATAGATCTTGAGGTTGGTCAGAATCGGATTAGATGACTCGAGCTTTTGTTCCAACTGCTGCAAGGCAATGCGGGCCATCTTCAACACTCGCAACACACGAACCACGCGCAGAACTCGGAAGACCTTGGTGCCTTGCAAGGCGGTCAAGTTCATGATGGTCAAGTAAGTTGGCAAGATCGAAATCAAGTCCACCAAGCCCCAGAAGCTGAAGAAGTACTTCACACGGTCTTTGGCAAAGTACAAATTGCCGAGGTAGTCGAGCGTGAAGAACAGCACAGCCGAATACTCAACATAGTTAAATAATTTGTCATACACGGTGGCGTAGGGCTCTACGGTTTCACCAGCCAAAGACAAACAAGAAACAAAAATCCAGAAATTGATGATTGCCACCCAACGCGTGAATGCATCGCTGGTGGGGTCTGTGAAGACGCGCTGAATCAAGTTATCTGAATTTTCCTGGTAACGCACATTTGCATGCATATTTATCTCTTTCCTTATTGATACCAAATGGAAAATTTGGAACAGCGATGATTTTAAGAATGACCACTGTGCGCAACACCACCATGCATCTCATTCTGAATAATCAATAAGAATTGATTCGCACGACTGACGAATTAAATTCACCAGTCATTCCTCTTTTTTTTAATTCAAAAGAATTCCATAAAAACAGAAAATATATGTAGAGATTTTTAAAGTTCTTGAGTTCTTCGCAACACAGACCACAACGTATCCACATGTGCAACTCAGCGAGGCCAACACATCAATAAGGTAGAGTGGATGGTTATCAAATATCAACCGTCAGCTCTCGGATTTAGCAATGCAAAGCACCCTAGAAACAGCAACATGGCGCGACCGAATTGAACAATTCATCACCCATCACGTCGTACAAAATTTTCTCGTTTTCCTCATCGTCGTCAACGCGGCCATTCTGGGTATTGAAACCAACCATAACGTGATGGAGGCATGGGGCCATGAGCTCTTCTTGCTGGACCACACCATCTTGGCCATCTTCATCTTGGAGATCGTGTTGCTGATCGCTGCGCGTGGCTTCTCGTTTTTCAAAGATGCTTGGTGCATGTTTGACTTCATCGTCGTGGGCATTGCGCTGGTACCCGCCTCCGGATCGTTGTCTGTCTTGCGTGCCTTGCGCGTGCTGCGGGTGCTTCGTCTGATCAACAAGGTCGAAAGCATGCGCAAAGTGGTGGGCGGCTTGCTCAGCTCGCTGCCTGGCTTGGGCTCTGTGTTTGGCCTGATCCTGATCATCTTTTATGTAGCCTCTGTCATTGCGACCAACATCTTCCACAAAGACTTTCCAGATTGGTTTGGCGACTTGAGCACCAGCGCCTTCACCCTATTCCAAGTCATGACACTCGAAAGCTGGGCTGACGGCATTGCACGGCCTGTGATGGAAATATTCCCCTATTCGTGGGTATTCTTCATTTTCTTCATCTTGATCGCCACGTTCATCATCTTCAACTTGTTCATCGCCGTGATCGTGGACTCCATCACGGCCGACAAAGACAAAGATCACCGCGACCATCACCATCAATTGACCGTGCAAGAAGAGCTGCAACAGATGCGTCGCGAGCTGGCAGAGTTGCGCCAACTCATGCTTGAAAAGCCTACCAGATGACCTCGCATCACGCCCACACCTCGACGCTCGCTCGTTTGTATAAATGGGCGCTTGACCCTGAGAACAAACACGGTGTTTACAAGATGGTGGAGCGCAGCATTGCGCTCTTGATCGTCGCTAGTGTCGTGGCGGTGCTGATTGAAAACACGCCCGAAATCTACAACAGCCACGCCATGTGGTTCCATTGGTTTGATGTACTGACAGTGGGTATCTTCACAGCTGAATACCTGATGCGCGTTGCCACGGCGCACTTGAATCCAGACTTTGCAGACAAAGAATTTCCGCGCCTGCGCTATGCCTTGAGCTTTTACGCCTTGATCGATCTGGTGGCAATCACACCGTTTTACTTTGCCCGCTTTGTCGATGTAGACGTTGAAATGCTACGCGTGTTGAGGGTGTTGCGACTGACTCGGATGTTCAAACTCTCACGCCAGATCATTCCCGCTTGGCATGAGTTTCAAGCACTCAACGAGGGTCGTAGCTTTCGCGCCAAAGTCTTCGCT
>Ga0213920_1001929_pt1 | contig 10577 bp, 5 predicted proteins | sample McNCre1117MG_FD_161054 | JGI IMG/M metagenome (GOLD analysis project Ga0213920, IMG submission 161054) | Freshwater microbial communities from McNutts Creek, Athens, Georgia, United States - 11-17 MG | ecosystem: Environmental > Aquatic > Freshwater > Creek | place: USA: Georgia | collected...
GTCTTAACCAGCGACATTTTGTCCCAGGCCTACCTAGCCGCCACCTGCACCACAGCCCTAACACCTTCTGGGGCACCGGCGTCGTGTCAGTTACCAAACGCGTTGACTGAAGGCAGTACTTATTTTGTTAGAGCGTTGGCTCAAAACAGTGCCGGGTACACGGGTTGGAGTGGTTTCACCAAATTTACGTTGACAAAGACTCCTCCCCAAGCTCCCGCCGTCTCCTGCAGCCACGCCAACAACTACTACTCGCCAAACTTGCCACAGCCTTGGCAATATGACGTTTGCGCAGTATCTATCGCTGCATCTTCCCTGGCTTCCGCGGCACAGTACGTGAAGTACACCCTCGACGACGCAACAAGCCCGGTGTACCCGATCACAGCTGGTTCGTCGAAAACATTCAACGTCACCATCCCGCCGACTTACGGATACCACAACCTCACCGTAACCACCTACAGCGGTTCGGCAGTAACCAACTCAAACAGTTACCAACTGCTTTATGGTTCCGCATACTTGCTTCACTCCTCACCGGTAACCACCACCGATAATGTGGTGATCAACGCTGTAGGCCCAGCAAAGCCTTCAGCAAGCACTACGGTAACGGCATCGGTAAAGTGGCGTTTAGCAAATTCCACCAGCAATTCATGGAACACTTCAAACACCGCAATAGCAGTAACCGCAACAAACACAAGCGACTTCGTTGCACTGAACAAATACGTTTGGTCATCGCTTGCGGCCCAAACCGACTCAACATCGGGCACGAACGTTTCGGTACCAACCGACACTCCGGTCAATCTTGAAATTCAGATTTGCTTCAACTACTTAACTGGTTCAAACACAACAAACTATTGCACCTCTGACACCGGGCAGGTCTTGAAAGCCCAGCGCACCATCCATGCATTTGGGGCAAACTACCCAACAGCACCGGCAGGTGTAGGAAATGTTTCGCTGGTGTCCGGTGAATTTGAAATGGCTCAAACCGACGTTTCAATCAAAACATCGTTATCTAGTCTCACAATTTCACGAACCCACACCAGCTATTCGAACGACCCAACCGGTGTTTCCACTGTAAACAAAGTTTTCGGCCCGGGTTGGTTGGCCAGCTTCGATGGTTCCGGCACCGGCCTTACCGGCAGTGAAATCGCCGACACCACGAGCCTCGACGGTCACATTCAAATACTCGTAAGCCCCGAACTGACATATTCGTTTGTGGAACCGACTACTCAAATCCTCGACCCAGCCGGAACCTACTCCGCAGGAAACACCGACACCGATACCGACGGCCTTACGGCAACTGTAAGCGCTGCTGGAACTAAACGAACATTAACTGTTGAGCAAAGCGACGGCACCGCATCGGTTTGGACCAAAGACCTATCCACCGGTCTGGGTTGGCAACCAGTTTCGGTCACCGAAGCAGGCAACCAACACACCACCACCTATCAACTCAACGCCGCTGGACAAGTAACACGAATCCTTGCACCCGTTGCTTCAGGCATCACCTGCACAACGCTGACACCCGGTTGCGCAACCCTAAACATTACTTACGGCTCGAGCAATAATGTTGGCGAAGTCACCGGCCAGGTCAAACAAATCAGCTACACCGCGTACGACCCCGCCACGAAGCAGATGCTTGAAACGCCTCAAACTAAATACGTTTACAACGCCAACAAAACCCTCGCATCGGTAACAGACCTCACCAGCAACCGCACCACAAGTTACGGCTACGACTCCACTGTCCAAGCCAGGATCGTTACAGTAACACCCCCTGGTTTAGCTTCGTTCCACTACCAGTACAACTCAACAACCGGCACCTTAACTAGCGTCACCCGAGACACCACTCTTAACGGTTCTCCAGTGCGGCTAGAAACTTTCGTATACAACGTTGCGGTAACCAACCCACCGGCCGGTTTCCCTCAACCAAATCAAGTTTCCACACTCCTACAAACTGGTTCCGCAACCTATGGCGCAGCCGTTTTCGGAGCCGATTATGTGCCGCAAACAACCGACCCGGCAACGCTGAACCAAACCGATGCACACTACGCGCACCTGTTCTATACAGACTCAACGGGTGCAACAGTTGTCACGGCAAACCCAGCGAAAACAGTGCCATGGATCTATGCGGCAACCGAATACAGCGATAACGGTTTGCCGGTACGAACTTTCCAACCTGCAGCGGTACAGGAACTGCAAAAATTCGCAGCCAACAATCAAACCATGACGCAAAGCTTCATTGATTCTTATGCTCAAATCAACAAATACAACGACGCCTACACCGCTGGAACCATAAGCATCCCCGCTGGTTCCTACATCACCGATTCCTGGAACCCAATCGCCAACCTCGGCGACACAACCCGAACCCACACCAGTTATGTCTATGACGAAGGCGCACCAAACAGCAACATTAACCAGGCTGGGCGACCATACCTGCTGCAAACCACCGTCACGGTAGGCGAAGCAAGTTCCCAAACAGGTTCAAGTAAAAACGGGTACATTCCACCACCAGACAACCAGATCCTCGCCCAAACCAAATACGGTTACGACCCCGTCACGCCAGGCACCGCATCCGGTTGGGATCTAGCCACCACAACCAGCACAACAACTGGTTTCGGCGGCAACACAATCACACGTAAAGCGGTAATCGATACCGATGGCAAAACTATCGAAACAATTGCACCGCTAAGCAACGTTGGGTCGAACGACTACGGCGACATCAAAACGATTTACTACAGCACAACTTCAAACACCTCAAACCCGGCCTGCGGAAACAAACCCGAATGGGCTGGGCTGGTTTGCTGGAACGGATCAGTAAACGCCAGCAACGACCAAGCAATACCTGCGCTACAAACCAGTTACGACTACTACTTGCAACCGGTTCTGCAAGAAGAGTCGGTAGCAGCAAACGCAACCAAGGTCCGAACCACAACACTCACCTACGCCGCATCAGGACAAATAACCAGCCAAAGCGTAACCTTGCCTGGCAACAGCAACGCAACCCTGCCCGTGCGCAACTATGAATACGATTCGACAACCGGGCTACTCACCAAAATCAGCGACGCCAACGGTGCAATCACCATAAGTTACGACACTTGGGGTAGGCAAAGCACCTACACCAACACCTACGGTGACACCTCAGTCACAACCTATGTACCTGCAGGGCAAATCGGTGCCGGGGAAATAGCCTCATTCACAGACCCAACCGGCACCACAACCTACAGTTACGGCGGCACCGACGCCACCGGAAACACAGAGTACCGAAGCCTACAAACGCAACAAAACCAAACCGTCACAGGGTCAGCAAATACGTACAGCTACAAAGCCAGCTTCGACGACCTCGCAACACCAACCCGCATAAACGCACCAAACGGGTTAACCCAAACCAGCACCTATAACTATGCAAACCAGGAAACAAGCCGCAACTACACCGGTACCGGTGCAGCAACCTGGACCATAGCCTGGAGCCGCCAATACAACCTGCTTGGGCAAGTAACATACGAAAGCGCACCAGCGGCCTCCAGCAACACATACCCAAACTGGTACAACCGAGCCTACAGTTACGACGCCAACGGCCGCCTAACCCAAGCCAAAGACTGGCTAACTTCCGGTTGCCAAACCAGAAACTACACCTTCGATTCAAACGGCAACCGGCTTAGCCTCACCAAATACAACGACCCCAACCAAACCTGTAACACACTCAACCAAACCACAACCAGCCACACCTACGATCTAGCATCAAGGATCACCACCACAAACGGTGTAACAGGCCAATACGTTTACGATTCCCTGGGCCGTGAAACCAACATCCCAGGCACCGACACACCAAACGGCATAACCACCACACTCAGTTACTACGCCGACGACACCATCCGAAGCATCACTCAAGGCACAAACCAAACAACCTATAGCCTTGACGCCGCTGGACGCCAAACCCTAGAAACAATCACCGACACCAATCCCGCCAGCCAAACCACAACGCAAAAACACTACACAGACTCAAGCGGGGCACCAAGCTACAGCACCACCACTGGCGGCTCAAACCCAGGAACCACCAAATATTTGCTTGGAATGGTTTCCGCAATGCCAATCATTATCGGCACCGACGGCATAGCAAACATCCAAATCACCGACCCACACGGAGACAACGTCTCCACAGTAAAAGCCGACAACACCCCGGCAGCACTGACCAGTTGGAACCAATACGACGAATACGGCAACCAACAAACACTAGCCACACCAACCAAAAACGGCATCAACTATGGTTGGGCTGGCAAAGCCGAAAAAACCACCACGGCATCCGGGCTAATCCTCATGGGCGCCCGCGTCTATAACTCGCTAACTGGCAGATTCACCAGCAGAGACCCAGTTGCTGGCGGAAACGAAAACGCATATAACTACCCGAATGATCCAATAAACGGCAGCGACTGGACTGGCTGTGAACCCCTAGCGCTCACGCTTGCACTTGGGCTTATGTGTCTAACGGTGGCCGAATCAGTGTGTCTAGTTATGACATTAACAATTGAAATTGTGAAGTTAACGATTCGGCTCGTGAACATATGGAACCACAAAGATTGGTCATCCGAGAAAAAACAAAGACAAACCGTGATCGCTGTTGGTTCAATGATTGAGGACTATGTACTCGGCAAAATATTTGGAGGTCTTATTGAGGGCCCATTCTTAATCACTCTGAAGATTTTTGCACGTAGATTGGGAGAGGCTTCAACTGAATTCCTCAAAAAATGCCTATCATTTGGCGCAGACTTTATTGTTTCGCAAAATATAGAAGCCTTCAAAAATTACCTATTTCAAAAAGCAACTCTAAAAACTTCAAATTAATCGTTGAAAGGCATATTCCAGATGCACTTAATTAAAACTCAAATTGCGTCCATCTTAATTCACGGAATGGGTTCCCCCACGTTTTTCGTGACAGGCATGAGGTGGAGTACCCCGTGGATGTTGGCTGCGTGTGTCATAGCCGAACTGTTCCCATTTTTCGTAATTTTGAATATTGGGCTAGACCTGAGGCCACCGAAAAAAGTGTCGCAATTTGAGTGGGTTTTCATCGGACTTGGCCTAGTGCTTTGGCTAGCGGGTTTCTTTGTTCGTGGTGGCATACCCCGAGGTTGGTACCTCGCAGAATTTTTGTATAGAACCCTACCGCTCTGGGCTTATCCAATTGCATTTGTTATTGGTGCAATTGCGGGCCGCGGTTATCGTAGGCGCAATAAGGGTCGCAAAATGCCCACCCTTTAAAGTGTTTGGGTCTGCTGAAGGTTTAGTTTCCACTTCGGGTTAATTGCCTTCAAGAAGCTTTGAGGATTGGTTCCAGTACCTCAAACTCCATAGAGGTCATTTCCCCCTATTACGAGTCCAACTTTTGGAGTTCAGTACATTCGGTGGTGGCTGGCATTTTGTGTGCGTCATCACTTACGGTTCGTGTTCCCAGCAAGCGCACACATGTAAACGGCAACAGAAAAGCCCGTGAGCGCTTGCTCACGGGTTTTCTAGCGGGTCTAGGTCTAGAGCTCTGCCAGGTTACCCAGGTACAGCTCAACCATCTTAGGGTCGTTCAGGAGGTCACGGCCGGTGCCGGTGTGGGCGTCCTTACCCTGGTCCAGAACGTATGCGCGGTCGCAGATCTGCAGGCAACGACGAGCGTTCTGCTCAACCATCACCACGGTCACACCGGCCTGGTTTACTTCCTTTACGCGCAGGAATGCTTCATCCTGACGAACAGGGGAGAGGCCGGCCGATGGTTCGTCGAGCAGAAGAACCGATGGGTTCACCATCAGAGCACGACCCATAGCAACCATCTGGCGCTCACCGCCGGAGAGCGAGCCAGCCTTCTGGGCACGGCGCTTTCCGAGGTCTGGGAAGATGCTGGTAACGAAGTCGAAGCGCTCTGCGAAGTCCTTCGGGTTCTGGAACACACCCATTTCCAGGTTCTCCTGGATGGTGAGGCTCGGGAACACGTTGTTGGTCTGCGGAACGAAGGCAACCTTCTTGCTAACCAGCTTGTTGGCCTTGAGGTTGGTGATGTCCTCGCCCTTTAGGAAGATTTTTCCCGAACGAACATTTACCAAGCCGAAGATTGCCTTGAGCAGGGTGGACTTACCGGCGCCGTTAGGGCCGATGATTCCGATTAGTTCGCCCTGGTGGGCGGTGAGGGAACAGCCGTTGAGGATGTTGATGCCCGGCAGGTAACCGGCATCGATGTTGTCCACGAAGACAACTGCGTCCTCGCGAGCAACCGCTGCGCTCATAAGGTTTTCGCTCATTAGTTGTTCTCCTTGACGGTCTCGATCGAAACGGTGCCGAGGTCTACGTTGGCGTGCGCGCCTAGGTAGGCATCGATCACGGCAGGGTTCTTCATAACCTCGTCGGCAGGGCCCTCGGCTACTATGCGGCCTTCGGCCATAACGATTACCCAGTCGCTGATGTGGCGAACCATGTGCATGTCGTGCTCAACGAACAATACGGTGGTGCCGTTGTCCTTGAGGCCCTTGATGTGCTCCAGAAGGCTCTGAGTTAGGGCAGGGTTTACACCGGCCATAGGCTCGTCAAGCATGACCAGCTTTGGCTCGCTCATCAGGGCGCGAGCCATCTCGAGGAGCTTGCGCTGACCACCCGAAAGGGCTGCCGCGTAGTCCTCGCGCTTGGCGTCGAGCTTGAAGCGCTTGAGCAGTGCATCGGCGCGCTCGGTGATCTCCTGCTCCTTCTTGGCCCAGAGCGGGCGAACGAGCGACTTGAAGAAGCTCTCGCCAGGGTTGTCCTTGGCGCCGAGGCGCATGTTGTCGATCACGGTGAGCAGGCTCAGTGCCTTGGTGAGCTGGAAGGTACGAACCATTCCCCAGCGAGCCACGCGGTGCGGTGCCACACCGGCAAGCTGACGACCCTCGAAGGTCCAGGTGCCGGTGTTTGGCTTGTCGAAGCCGGTGAGCAGGTTGAACAGGGTGGTCTTACCAGCGCCGTTAGGGCCAATCAGTGCGGTGATCTTGCCACGAGGAATCTCCAAGTGAGCAACGTCAACTGCCTTGAGACCACCGAACTGGCGGGTTACGTTGTCGGCAACCAGGATTGGGTCGACCTTGGCGCAACCAGGTTCGATTGCACCCTTCGCGATTTGTTCGTTAGCCATTGAACTGCATCTCCTTCTTGTTTCCGAAGAAGCCCTGAGGGCGGAAAATAACCAGGAGCATCAGGAACAGACCAACCAGTAGGTAGCGGATCTGGCCAACCTGAGCAACGCTCAGGAAAGGCAGGGCGCCCATCTGAACCAGCTGGAGCATGATGGTCTGGCTGAGCATCAGGAACATGAAGAACACAGCCGAGCCCACGATTGGGCCGAGGATGGTTGCTGCGCCACCGAGCAGAAGCACGGTCCAGGTCATGAAGGTGAAGTTGGAAACCCAGGTAGAGGCCTGGTTGGTCTGCGATGAAAGCACGAAGACCATGCCACCGAGAGCACCCACAACACCACCGAGAACGAGCGACTGCATCTTGTAGACGAAGACGTTCTTACCCAGCGAGCGAACGGCGTCTTCATCCTCACGGATGCCCTTGAGGGTACGACCCCAAGGCGAGCGCGAGAGCATGAACATGACAACAGCAACGAGGGCCACTAGCGCCCAAGCCACGATGCGAATAAATACTTCTTGCTCGGTGAGCGAGATGATGCCGAGGTTGTACTTGCCCTTAGGGATTGGGTTGTACTTGTAGAAGTCAGCACCAAACTGGCTGAGACCGTTGCTACCACCGGTTAGCCACTCGAACTGCGAGGTGCCGAAGGCGTAGTAGAGGGCCTGAGCTGCAGCGATGGTAACGATGGCGAGGTAGTCTGCGCGCAGACGCAGGGTTGGAATACCCAGGATGAGCGCGAAGACAACGGCGCAGGCGATGCCGAGTGCAAACGAGCCCCACATGCCCCAGTGCAGGCGCAGGCTAGCAAATGCGTAGCCGTATGCACCGAGAGCCGCGAAGCCTGCCTGACCAAAGTTGAGCAGACCGGTGTAACCGAAGTGCATAGCAAGGCCGAGTGCGCAGAGCGCGTACGAAGCGGTAAAGATACCGATCAACTCACCAGCGGTGAGGTTGAAAATCTGTCCGAAATCCATTTGAATCTCCTCCTAGCCCAGTCGCTGCTTCTTGCCGAGGATGCCCTGCGGGCGAACCACGAGAATGATGATCAGGATCACGAGAGCAACTGCGTAGCGCATCTCATTTGGAATAAACACGGTTGAAACCTCAACGGCCATACCGATGATTAGTGCACCGATACCGGCACCGAAAGCGGTGCCGAGACCACCGAGGGTTACGGCTGCGAACAGCAGAAGCTGGATGTCGCCACCGGTGAGCCAGTTTGCCTGGAACTCGAGGCCGTAAATGAGACCCGCGAGGCCGGTGAGGATGGAGGCGGTTACCCAAACGATGCGGATGATCGACTCAACATCGATGCCGGTTGCAGAAGCCAAAGCCGCGTTGTCTGAAACAGCGCGAGTTGCCTTACCAACGCGGGTGCGGGTGAGGAAGGCTGCCACGCCCAGCAAGCCGAGAATGGCGATTAGCATGCCCCAGAGGGTGATGTCGGTTGTGTTGATTGGGCCAAACTTGAGAACCTGGCCACCACCGGCGATGTCCTTGGTGTCGCCGTTGAAGAGCAACAGGAACAGGTAGCGAACGACGATACCGAAACCGATGGAGACGATCATCATCTGGTTTAGGCCCATGCGGCGCTTACGCAGTGGCTTCCACAGGAAGGCGTCCTGGGCCCAACCGAATGCACCGGTGATTGCCATGGCAACAATCGCGGCAAGGATGATAGGCCAGCCGAGGGCAGCGTGAAGCAGCCACATCATCAGTGCGCCGAGGGTCACGATCTCGCCGTGGGCGAAGTTGGTGAGGCCGGTGGTGCCGAAGATGAGGGAGATGCCGATTGCTGCAAGGGCTAGCAGAAGGCCGAAGTTGAGACCGGCGAAGACGCGGCCAACCAGGCGGTCCCAGATGCTAACGGTTGCGGTGGCCTGGCCGCCGAAGCGGAACAGAACCGGAGCAAAGCTGTCCTGGGTGAGGTCTGCCTGCATCTCTGGGTTCACCACCGAGAAGCCCGCTGGCAGGGTGCTCTGGTCGATCTTTACGTCGTAGACTGCAGCCTTTGGAACCATGATGTTCCACTGGCCGAAAGCATCGGAGGTGGCCTTGGCGCTGAACGAACCCTGGGTTGCCACGATGGTGACGCCCTTTACCGGCTTGCGGTTTAGCTTGAGCGAACCAGCGATGCTGTATGCCCAGGTGCTTGGGTCATCGGACTGAACGCGAGTTGTGGTGATGGAAGAACTTACCGAGTGGGCCGGGGCTGCTTCTGCAGGTCCGGCAATCACGAGTGCGGATGACGAGAGCGCCAACGCAGCCATTAGGTAAGCCCAGCCACGACCCAGACGGGTGGTAGGACGGCTCAAAATGACCTCCAAATAGGGCAAAAGAGCCTGCGGGCGCCTTTGCGGTAAATACATACAGGACTTGAAGGGCAAAAATCGCACTTCTTAACCTGAAAAAGCATACCCCTAAGCGCCTTGTAGCACGAGGGCTTAAGGCCCGTAAACGGTAGACTTTACCTATCTGTTACACGCCACGAGCGAGGCTTACTCATGACCGAAAACAACCCGTTTGGTTTTATTGGACTCACCTACGACGACGTTCTCCTGCTTCCAGGTGAATCCAACATCGTTCCGAGTGCCGTAAACACCCGCACGCAGATCACCAAGCGCTTCAGCATTAACGTGCCGCTGCTGTCTTCTGCGATGGACACCGTCACCGAATCTCGCATGGCTATCGCCATGGCTCGCCAGGGTGGAATCGGTGTTTTGCACCGCAACCTCTCGATCGAGAGCCAGGCCACCGAGGTGGACCGCGTCAAGCGTTCCGAGGCCGGCATGATCTCGCACCCGGTGACCACCAGCCCGCTGGCAACCATCCAAGAGGTTGACGAACTCTGCCACCGCTACCGTGTTTCGGGTCTGCCGGTTGTTGATGAAGACGGTCTGCTCATCGGTATTGTCACCAACCGCGACATGCGCTTTGTGCTGGATGTCCAGCGCGGCATGACCCTGGTGAAGGACGTAATGACTTCGATGCCGCTGGTGACCGCACCGGTTGGCATTCGCCCAGAAGACGCCATCGCGCTCTTCGCGCAGCACCGCATCGAGAAGCTGCCGCTGGTTGACGGCGACGGCAAGCTCCGCGGCCTGATCACCATCAAGGACTTCGACAAGAGCGAGAAGTACCCGCTGGCATCCAAGGATGACCAGGGTCGTCTGCTGGTTGCCGCAGCTGTTGGTGTTGGCGCCGACGCCTGGGAGCGCTCGATGGCGCTCATCGATGCAGGTGTTGACATTCTGATTGTTGACACCGCACACGGACACAACAACGCGGTTCTAGAGATGGTCTCCAAACTGAAGGCCGAGCCGTTTGCCAAGAATGTAGACGTAATCGGTGGAAACGTTGCTACCCGCGAGGGTGCGGCTGCACTGGTTGCCGCAGGCGCCGACGGCGTGAAGGTGGGCGTTGGCCCGGGCTCCATCTGCACC
>Ga0213920_1001930_pt1 | contig 10576 bp, 8 predicted proteins | sample McNCre1117MG_FD_161054 | JGI IMG/M metagenome (GOLD analysis project Ga0213920, IMG submission 161054) | Freshwater microbial communities from McNutts Creek, Athens, Georgia, United States - 11-17 MG | ecosystem: Environmental > Aquatic > Freshwater > Creek | place: USA: Georgia | collected...
TGGCGTCTTGACGGGCGCGTAGAAACCGAACCATTCTTCAATTACCAAGTCTGAGAAGCCTTGCTCTGCAAAGGTCGGTACATCAGGTAGGAAGGGTGAACGCTTCGCGCCGGAGGTCGCGATCACGCGCAGCTTGCCTGCTTTGTGGTTGGCCAAGAAGTCACCGTGCGGTGTGACCATGGCGGCGAGTTGGCCGCCGATCACATCGGTCACGCCAGGCACAGAACCGCGATACGGGATGTGCTTGAGTTCCACTCCGCTGTTCATGCTCAGCAATGCACCCAAGAAGTGAGGCGTGGAGCCTGCGGCGGGCGAGCCGTAGCTGGCGTTATTGGGATTAGCTTTGGCCCAAGCCAAGAAGTCTTTCACGTTTTTCACAGAGGCGGGCACCATGGGGCCGACAGCCAAACCATGTGTCAGCATGGAGGCAATCGCTACTGGCACGAAGTCTTTGAACGGGTCGTAGCTGAGTTTGCTGTAAATGTGAGGGTAGATCGACATCATCGAATAAGGCGTCAGCAACAGCGTGCTGCCATCGGCCGGTGCAGCCTTCACGGCTTCCACAGCGATACGGCCTGCGGCACCCGTTTTGTTTTCTACAACGCCAGCATTTTTGCTGTAAGTGCCATTGCCCAGTTTGTCGCCGATGCGGCGGCTGGTCACGTCAGCGGTGCCACCGGCGGGAAAGCCATTGATGATTTTGATTTGTTCGAGGGGTAGCGCACCGCTTTGTGCCAAGGCACTGAAAGGGGCGAGGGCGGCCATCGCGACGGGCGTGAGGGCGGTTTGGATGAATTGACGACGATTGCTCATGGTTTGTCTCCTAGCTTGGTTTGTGGTGGGTTGAGTGAGTGAGGGAAAAGGGTTAGCGCGGTGCCATACGCAAAGCGCCATCTAGGCGAATGACTTCGCCGTTGAGGTGGTTGTTGGTCACGATATGGCAAGCAAGCTGGGCAAACTCTTCGGGTTTACCTAAGCGTGAAGGGAAGGGAATAGAGGCCGCCAATGACTGTTGCACGGCTTCTGGCAAGGTCTTCATCAGTGGGGTGGCAAACAAGCCAGGGGCGATGGTGCACACGCGAATGCCGTGCTGTGCCAAGTCACGCGCCATGGGCAAGGTCATGCTGACCACGCCGCCCTTAGACGCGCTGTAGGCTTGTTGGCCGACTTGACCATCGAAAGCCGCGACGGATGCGGTGAACATCATCACACCGCGTTGGCCGTCTTCACCCGCGGACAACTTGGCGCATTCAGCGGCAAACAAGCGGCTGATGTTGTATGCGCCCACGAGGTTGACGTTGACCACGCGTGCGAAGTCTTCTAGCGGTGCCGCGTTACCGTCTTTGCCCACGATGCGTTTGGCCGTGCCAATGCCTGCAATGTTCATCAAGATGCGAGTGGGGCCATGGGCTGCCGTGGCTTTGGCCAATGCAGCTTGTACGCTCTCCGTGTTGGTGATGTCGCATTGACAGGCGATGCCGCCAATGTCTTTGGCTACTTTTTCGGCCAGCTCTAAGTTCACATCAATCACGGCCACTTTGGCGCCGAGTCGTGCCAGTTCGCGTGCCGTGGCTTCACCGAGGCCAGATGCGCCGCCGGTGACTAAAACGGCTTGTCCTTGAATATCCATGTGCGTTGTCCTTTTAATGAGGCAGCAAGATGTTGGGCGCTGTGCCTTCGTGCATGGATTGCACCAAGGTATCGCGGTGTTTGAGTACCGCACGTTGGTTGATCGAGCCTTTGTCGGTCACTTCACCTTTGTCGATGGAGGGCGGCTCGCTCAACAACACGGCGCGGGCAATGCGCGAGGCGCTCCCGGTCGAGGTTTCGGCCAAGTGGTTGAGCACGCCTTGAAAGTGCGCGACCACGTGGGCGCTGACCAGCACATCGGCCATGCTGGCGTTTGCACCTAAGCCACTCAGGCCACGTACTGCTGCTGTTGGGAAAATCATGGCGCCTACTTCTTTGCGGTTCAATCCGGTGATGACCACGTCTTGGATGTAGGGCGCACCTGCACCAATGACCTTGGCGCGCAAGGGGCCCACGCTCACGAAGGTGCCAGTGGCGAGCTTGAAATCTTCGGCAATGCGGCCGTCAAACCTCAGGCCTTGGTGAACATCGGTTTCATCAATCCACTTCACAGCATCGCCTGTGCAGAAGAAGCCTTCTTCGTCAAAGTGGTCACGCGTTTCTTCAGGCGCACGCCAGTAGCCGGGCGTGATGTTGGGGCCTTTATAGCGAATTTCGATTTTGTCGCCGTCTGGAATCAGCTTGATTTCCAAACCCGGGGTGGGTACGCCGAGGTCGGCGGTTTTTACATGTGGGTTGGTGACAAACAAAGCGAAGGGACCAGACTCGGTCATGCCCAAACCTGTGGTCATGGCAATGCGTTCGCCTACTTCGCGCTCTTGGCTGGCATACAGGCTGTCCCAAATTGGCTGCGCCATCGCAGCGCCTGCATAGAAAAACATGTTGACGCGACTGAGCAAGTTTTTACGCAGCACATCGTCGGTTTGCATGATGTTGGCAATGGCCTCAAAACCGGTAGGCACGTTGAAGTAAACGGTGGGCGCAATTTCGCGCAAATTGCGCAAGGTTTCGTGCATCAAGGCGGGCGTAGGTTTGCCATCGTCGATGTACAGCGTGCCACCGTTGTAGATGACCATGCCGAAGTTGTGATTGCCGCCGAAGGTGTGGTTCCATGGCAGCCAGTCGATCAGCACAGGTGGCTGCTCGGCCAACAAGGGCATGGACTGACGCATTTGTTGTTGGTTGGCGCACCACATGCGTTGTGTGTTCATCACCGCCTTGGGTAGCTTGGTAGAACCTGAGGTGAACAAAAATTTCACCAGGGTGTCTGGGCCCGTGGCCTGCATGGCGGCATCCACGTCGGGTGTGATGGGCGTGGCCAGCAGGTCTGCAAATGAAGTGTTTTTGTGGCCTTCTGCGGTACCGTGGTTCAACACCACTTCTACATCCGCGCCCACTGCGGTTTGAATGGCTTTGCCATAGCGTGCTGCATCGGCAGCAAACACCAAACCGGGTGTGAGCGTGCTCAAGATGTGACGCAGCTTGTCGTAGTCTTGGCTGATGGTGGAGTAGGCCGGAGACGCAGGGCAATAAGGCACACCAGCCACCATGCAACCCAAAGCCATCAAGGCATGTTCAAGGTCGTTCTCAGACAAGATCACCACCGGGCGATCGGCGTTGAGGCCACGGTTGATCAAACCTTGTGCAATGTGACGGGCCGACGTGAGGGCTTGGGCATAGCTAATGTGGTGCCAGTCGCCCGAGGTGCCATCGGCGTTTTTAACGCGGCGCGCAAACAAGGTTTGCTCTGGCTTTTCTTTGGCCCAGTGCACCAAGCGGTCGGTCATGCGTTGGGCATAAGGCGCGAGCGCTTGGTCTGCCATCATGTAGCGGATCCCGTTTTGGCCTTCACGCATCTTCACGCGTGTGACGCCAAACTTCATGTCACGAAATTTCACTGCAGTCATGGTTTGTCTCCGGTTGAGGCTGTGATCAGCTCTTCTGAACCTTGGCGGCGCGACCTTCTAAGAAGTCTTGCACACGTTTCTTGGCTTCGGGGGCCGCTTGTGCAATGGCCGACATCATGGATTCGGTGATGAAGCCTTGGTCTGCGGGCTGCTCGGCAATGCGCGGCAACACGTTCATCAGTGCGTAGTTGGTGAGAGGTGCGTTGCTGCCAATGCGCTGCGCCAACTCAAAGGCTTTGTCAAACGAGGTGCCGTTGGGCACGAGGTATTGGGCAAAGCCAGCGCGTTCGCCATCGACAGCGTTGTAGACGCGGCCTGTCATCATCATGTCGGTCATGCGTGCCACGCCAATCAGGCGCGGGATGCGCACCGCGCCGCCGCCGCCCACAAAAATACCGCGTGTGCCTTCAGGCAAAGCGTAGAAGGTGCTTTCGTCGGCCACGCGAATGTGGCAAGCACTGGCCAGCTCTAAGCCGCCACCCACCACCGCGCCATGCAGGGCTGCGATGACAGGCACGGGGCCATATTGCAAACGCTCCAAGGCGTAGTGCCATGAGCGTGAGTGGTGCATGCCTTGGCCGGCATCGCGTTCTTTCAAATCGCTCAAATCCAAGCCTGCGCAGAAGTGGTCGCCATTGCCTGCGATGACAGCCGCTTTGGTGTTGTCGGGGAGGTTTTCAAAAATATGACGAAGCGACGCAATCAAAGCATCGTTGAGCGCGTTGCGCTTGGTAGGGCGTGTCAAACGGATGACCGCGATGTCGCCGCGCATTTCAAAGTGGATGTCTGGATTTTGATTCATGGTCGGGTTTGCTCGTGGTTGCTTTTGATCTGAAAATGAATTATGGTTATGTCTAATAACTAAATAATTGGGACTTACCCTAAATTTGTCAGAAAATAAAACCACTCTGGAGATTGACCATGGACCACAAAAACCTCATTGCCATTGACATCCACACCCACGCCGAGGTGAGCTGTCGCAACCCGTTTGACAACTACGGCGAGGAGTATGACCGCGCGGCAGATAAGTACTTTGGCTCTAGCTTGCGCCCCACCATTGACGAAACCGTGGCTTACTACCGCGAAAAGAAAATTGGTTTGGTCATGTTCACCGTGGACAGCGAATCACAAACCGGTCGTCGCCGCATTTCCAACGAAGAAATTGCAGATGCGGCCAAAAAGAACAGCGACATGATGGTGGCCTTTGCCAGCATCGACCCGCACAAAGGCAAGATGGGCGCGCGCGAAGCGGAGCGCCTCATCAAAGAAGACGGCATCAAAGGCTTTAAGTTTCACCCCACAGTGCAGGGTTATCACCCCTACGACAAGATGGCATGGCCCATCTATGAGGTGATCAACGAATACAAATTGCCCGCAATTTTCCATACCGGGCACAGTGGCATCGGTAGCGGTATGCGTTGCGGTGGCGGCTTGCGTTTGGCCTACAGCAACCCCATGCACTTAGACGATGTGGCCATTGATTGGCCCGACATGCAGATCGTCATGGCGCATCCGAGCTTCCCATGGCAAGACGAGGCACTGAGCGTGGCCACGCACAAGCCTAACGTGTGGATTGACCTTTCCGGCTGGAGCCCCAAGTACTTTCCGAAACAGCTCATTCAATACGCCAACACTTTGCTGAAAGACCGCGTTTTGTTTGGCAGTGACTACCCGCTGATCACGCCCGAGCGTTGGATGAAAGATTTTGAAGTGGCTGGCTTTAAACCCGAAGTGATGCCTGGAATTTTGAAAGACAACGCGATTCGCTTGTTAGGCTTCGATAAAAACTAAACTTTAGGTTGCGAGGCCTCATTCGTGCATTGCCACACGCTTGGCGAGCTGGTAAGCCAGCAAAGAGGCGAATGAGGCGACCACCGCACACAACCAAAAGTGCGTCACTTGGCCGCTGGGCTCACTTTGCAGCAGCATGCCGCCAACCCAAGAGGCAATGCCCATGGAGAAAGACTGCACGGCCCCATTGAGCGACATGAAGGTACCGCGAAATTTTGGGTTGGCTGCAGAGGTGAGCAGTGCCATGCCTGGAATCATGCGCGCGTTCATGGCAAAGAACAAAATGGTGGTCACCAGCAATACGGCAGGCAGAGGGATGGGCTCTAACAAGGTGACGGCAAACATGGGGATGATTGAAAACAACACAGCCCGTTGGAAGGTTTGGCGCTTGCCAAGACGGTCTGTCAATCCACCCACCCAGCGGCCACTGAACAATGTAATAACACCGCCCCAAAAGTAGAGCCAAGGAATTTCGTTGGATGCCATCACATGGTTGTTCTGCAAGTACAGCGTGATGTACGGAATGATGGTGAAGGCGGAAAACAGCATGGTGGCTGACAAGAGCAAGGCCATGCGTTGATTGGGCTCACCCAGCACTTGGCCCATGGCGTGCAGCACATGTTTGTCTTTGGCATGGGCCACATGGGCGTCGAGTTTGGGTACGCTGTAGTTGGCCAACACGCCCACAGCGACACACATCACACCAATGGCAAAGAAAGCGGTGTGCCAGCCCCAGAGGTTGGCAAACAACAAACCCGCTGGCACACCAGCGACGGTGGCCACAGAGAACGAGGTCATCACAATGCCTGTCGCGCGACCTCGGCGCTCGAACGGCACCACGTCTCCAATGATGGTTTGTGTCATGGTGGACAACACGCCGCCAAAAAAGCCAGAGGCAATGCGTGCCGCCATCAGCCAGCCATACGTGGGGGCCACACCGCAGGCCACGGTGGTGAGGGCAAACAGCACATACAGCGTGAGCAGCAAGCGCTTGCGGTCAAAGCGATCAATGAAAGTGGTGGCAAACAAGCCAGACAAGCCCGCGGCCACGGTGTAAGCCGAAACGAGCAAACCGAACTCGGCGAAGCTGATGCCAAACAAGCCGGTGAGTTGTGGCCCGAGCGGCATCATGATCATGAAGTCCACGATGTGTGTGAACTGAATGCCGGCAAGGGACAAAAGAAGCAGGAGTTCTCTGCGTGCAGTGAGATGTGTGTGCATTGAAATGTCAGGTATCGCGCATGGGGCTGAAGGTGCCCCAGAGGTCGCCAACCGCCGTTTAAGTCTTCGTCGCTTGGCGAGCTTTGGCTTTGGCGAGTGCGGCCTCAATGATCGCACGTTTGCGGTCGACTTCAGGTGCATGGTCGGTGCCCTTGGTATGTAAAGGCAGGTCCGCAAGCTTTTTCATTGCTTTGGTCGCTAAGCGTTCGTCGTGCTCAATGGCTTCGCGTTTGAGGCGGGCCAAGCGTGCGTCGTAGCGTTGGCGAGCAAGATCCGCCAGCGCTTGTGGCCATGCGGCCCAGCCGCTGAGGTGCAGGTCGATGGGTTCGAGTGAGATGCAATCCACTGGACAAGCCGGGATGCACAGCTCGCAGCCTGTGCAATAGTCTTCCACCACGGTGTGCATGCGCTTGTTGGCGCCCACGATGGCATCGGTCGGACATGCCGCGATGCACAGCGTGCAGCCAATGCACCATGCCTCGTCAATGATGGCGATGGTGCGCGGACCTTCTAATCCGTTGTCAGGGTTCAGGGGGCGGGCTGGTCTGCCGGTGAGGGCCGCGAGCCGTTCAACGCCTTCGGTGCCGCCGGGTGGGCACTGGTTGATGTCAGCCGCGCCTTGGACGATGGCCTCGGCGTAACGCTGACAGTCAGGGTAGCCACAGCGCGTGCATTGCGTTTGTGGCAGGGCATGGTTGAGCTGCTCGATCAGACTCACTTTTTAGCGGCAGCGACTTTTTTGACAGCAGGCTTGGCCACTGATTTCACCGATGCAGCTTTTTTCGCAACTGGCGCTGCTTTTTTAACCGCAACTTTTACTGTGGGCTTGGCGGCAATGGATTTACTTTGGCTTTTGTTGTGTTCCAAGATGAAGCTCTTGACATGTGGATACACCACGTCGCGCCAACGACGGCCACTGAAGATGCCGTAGTGGCCTGCGCCTTTGGCTTCGAGGTGGTGTTGCTCTTTGCGCACAATGCCGCTGCACAGCTTGTGCGCGGCTTCGGTTTGGCCAGAGCCAGAGATGTCGTCGAGTTCGCCTTCCACCGTCAACAGCGCGGTGGTGCGAATGTCTTGTGGGCGGACCAGTTCAAGTTTGCCTTGCGGATTTTTGATTTCCCATGTGCCGCGCACCAGTTTGAATTCTTGGAACACCGTGTTGATGGTTTCCAGGTAGTAATCGGCATCCATGTCGAGCACCGCGTTGTACTCGTCATAGAAATCGCGGTGGGAATCGATGCTTGAGTTGTCACCTTTGATCAAGTCTTTGAAGTAGTCGTAGTGGCTCTTCAAGTGGCGGTCGGGGTTCATGGCCACGAAACCGGTGTGTTGCAAGAAGCCGGGGTACACGCGACGGCCTGCGCCTGGGAAACTATCAGGCACGCGGTAGATCACGTTGTTCTCGAACCAGCTGTGGCTCTTGTTCATGGCCAAATTGTTCACGGCAGTGGGTGACTTGGTGGCGTCAATGGGGCCGCCCATCATGGTCATGGTGATGGGGGTTTTTTCGCCACGACTGGCCATGAGTGACACAGCAGCCAACACCGGCACGGTGGGCTGACATACGCTCATGATGTGGCAGTTGCCGTATTTGGCTTGCAAATCACGGATGAACTCTTGCACGTAGTTCACATAGTCATCTAGGTGAAATTCACCTTCGCTCAAGGGGACCAAGCGTGCATTTTTCCAATCGGTGACATAGACCTTGTGGTCTTTGAGCATGGTGCGCACGGTGTCGCGCAGCAAGGTGGCGTAGTGGCCCGACAAGGGTGCCACGATCAGAACCACCGGTTGCGCTTTGAGTTTGGTCAAAGTCGCTGCATCATCGGTGAAGCGTTTGAAACGGCGGAGCTCACAAAAGGGCTTGTCCATTTCGATGCGTTCGTGGATGGCGACCTCAGTGCCGTCGACCATGACCGATTTGATACCGAACTGAGGCTTTTCGTAGTCTTTCCCTAAACGATACAACAGGTCGTAACCGGCAGATACGCGCTGTGCCATTGGATTTTGTGCAATGGGTGAATTGGTCTGACCGTAAAGTTTGGAGGCGGCTTGTGCAAAGTCTGCGAACGGCTCCATCAGGCTACGTTGCGTCTCGAAGATTTGGTAAAGCATGGTTTTGTCTCAAAAATGTTGCAGTGCAATATAGCAGCAGTTACTTGGTTGAAAATGGAGTCTGTCCCCCAATTTACATAAAACAAGAACCGACGAAGGCTACTTATGAATTCATACATAAATATTACACGCATGCCGGTTTTGTTTGTGGGCCACGGTAGTCCCATGAACGCGATTGAGGACAGTCCTTACCGACGCGCATGGCAAGCTTTAGGTGGTCAATTTGGGGTTCGTTGGCCCAAGCCCAAACTCATCTTGTGTATTTCTGCCCACTGGATCACGCCAGGCTGGTGGATGACAGGCATGGCGCAACCCAAAACTATTCACGACTTTGGTGGCTTTCCGCAAGAACTGTTTGAACAGCAATACCCAGCACCCGGTGCGCCCGAGTGGGCGGCTCAAACCGCACAGCAATTGCGTCAACCACACAACGGCGAGCCGGTGGGCGTGGACTTGACGGAGTGGGGCTTAGACCACGGTGCATGGAGTGTGCTTAAACCCATGTTTCCTGCGGCCGACATTCCTGTGGTGCAACTAAGCATCGATTACCACCGCCCACCTGCTGAACACTTCGCGCTAGGCCAACAGCTGCGTGCTTTGCGCGAGCAGGGGGTACTCATCGTGGCCAGTGGCAATACGGTGCACAACCTGCGCACCATGAACCGCTCAGCGGCAGACAACCAAGCCTATGACTGGGTCATCGCTTTTGACCAATGGGTGGGCGAGCAAATCAGTGCTGGGCACCTAGAGGCCTTGGTGGATTTCCAAGCCCAAGGCCAAACCGCGCAAATGTCGCATCCCAGCTATGACCATTTCTTGCCCTTGCTCTATGCCGCAGGCGCGGCAGAGGCGGGCGAGCCTGTTGAGTTTTTCAACGAGGGCTATCAGCTGGCATCCATTGCAATGCGCTCCGTCATTTGGGGCTAAATAAAAAAAGGGCCCTTAGGCCCTTTTTTGCTGCAGTGGAAAGTGCAATTACATGACTGTGGCAATGGCTTTGCACACGTAGTCGATGTTCTTGCTGTTCAACGCGGCCACGCACATGCGGCCTGTGTCGGTGCCGTACACGCCAAACTCAGACCGCAAACGCACCATTTGGTCTTTGCTCAAACCCGAGTAGCTGAACATGCCGATTTGGGTGGTGATGAAGCTCATGTCTTGCTTCACGCCTGCGGCTTTGAGGCCGTCGACCAGCTTTTGGCGCATGGCTTTGATACGCACGCGCATTTCACCCAATTCTTTTTCCCACAAAGCGCGCAGCTCGGGGTTGTTCAACACCGCAGCCACCACTGCGCCACCGTGGATGGGAGGATTGGAGTAGTTGGTGCGAATCACGATTTTCAGTTGGCTCAACACGCGGCTGCATTCTTCTTTGTCTGCGCACAACACGCTCAACGCACCCACGCGCTCGCCGTACAGGCTGAAGCTCTTGGAGAAAGAGGTAGACACGAAGAAACACAAACCTGCGTCGACAAACTTCTGAATCACGGCGCCATCTTCGGCAATACCGTGGCCAAAGCCTTGGTAAGCCATGTCCAAGAAGGCAGTGAGGTTTTTGGCTTTGACGACTGCCACCACTTGATCCCATTGGGCGGCGGTGATGTCGTAACCAGTGGGGTTGTGGCAGCAAGCGTGCAACACCACGATGGTGCCGGCGGCCGCGGCGTTCAACGAGGCCAACATGCCTTCAAAGTTCACGCCGCGTTTGTCAGCGTCGTAGTAAGCGTAGGTGTCGACCTTAAAACCAGCGTTGGTGAACAAAGCGCGGTGGTTTTCCCAGCTGGGGTCAGAGATCAACACGGTGGCGTTGGGGCTCAAGCGCTTCAAGAAGTCGGCGCCGATTTTCAAGCCACCTGTGCCGCCAATGCCTTGCACTGTCGCGACGCGGCCAGATTTGACGGGCTCAGAGTCAGCGCCGAAGACCAAACCTTTGACCGCCGCGTCATACGCCA
>Ga0213920_1001934_pt1 | contig 10564 bp, 8 predicted proteins | sample McNCre1117MG_FD_161054 | JGI IMG/M metagenome (GOLD analysis project Ga0213920, IMG submission 161054) | Freshwater microbial communities from McNutts Creek, Athens, Georgia, United States - 11-17 MG | ecosystem: Environmental > Aquatic > Freshwater > Creek | place: USA: Georgia | collected...
TAGGATTCCCATTTCGCAGGATCACCAGCGCTTGGGGCGTGGCGCTAGAGACGCAGGGCGTGTCCCTGGTGTCTCTGGTCCAAACAGCAGCGCAGGAGGTGAGGGTGCAACGGGTTCTGTACTTGTCGTCACCGGTCTGGGCACAGGAGCCCGGCAGCCACCACGACTGGCTGGTGCAGGCCCTGGGCGAGGTCAGTGGTCAGGAAGTTCGGCGCCACCGGCGCCTGGTGGTGGCTCTGCCAGCTGACCGTTGCCGAAGCGGCCACATGCATGTTCCTGCGGCACTGGGTCTGGATGCGTTGCTGGCAGAGGTTCAGCTGGGTGCGGCCGAGGGCCTCCATGTGGAGGCCGGCGAGGTCAGTTTTGACTTTGAGGTGCAGCCCTCGGACAGCCCTGCCCAGCAATCTGTGCATTGGCTGGCTTGCCTGCACAGCGAAGTGCAGGCTTGGCACACCCACACGCGGGCGGCTGGTTGGCACATGCCTGCCATGGAGCACCAGGCACAAGCCGCGCGGCGCGCTTTGCAAGCTTTGCGCGGTGGCATGCACAGTCTGCAAACGCGTGCGCACCAGGACTGGCAGTTCCACTGGCCTGGTGCCTACCGGGCCGAGTCCGACGAGGCGCTGGATGTGGCTTTGCGACCCCTGCACGGTACACCTGCCTGGACCTGGCTGTGCGCCTGCGGTGCGGGCTTGAGGGCATTGTCATGAGCACGGCCTTCAATCTGCTCAGGTACCCGATGCAGGCCCGCCAGCGGCGCATGCGCTGGCGTTGGGGATCCGCCGCAGTCGGGCTGCTGGTGGGGGTGTGCATGGGAGGTGTGGCACTGCAGTGGCTGGGCGAGGACATTGCGGCCTTGAGTGCTGAACGGGACCGTTTGCAGGCCCAAAACCTTCAGGATCAGACCCGCCTGCAGCAAGACAAGGCCCGGGGTGAAGCGCTGGTATTGGCGCAGCGTCAGCACAGCCAGCTGAGCCGGGTGCAGCAGCACCAGCAGGCTTGGCTTCGTCTGCATCAGGCTATTTTGCAGGGCACGGCGCACGATGGCTGGTTGCTGGAGCGCTTGCAGGTGGACGGTGAACGGCTGGAGTTGCAGGGGCGCATCCGCGATGTGCGGTCGCTGGCAGCCGCGCAGCAGCGCTTGTCTGACGCCTTGCAAGGTCCTTTGGTGCTGGTCAGCCTGCTGAGCAGCCCGCCTGACGGCCCTGATCGCCGCGTGGGCGAGATGGGTCATGTTTTTGTGTGGCAAGGGGCATGGCCTGCGGTGGCGCCGCAGTTTGCGCCGCCCGCTTCGCGGCGCACGCCATGAGAGTTTTTCGACTGAATCTGAACCGACCTGCGCTGCAGCGCGCTGCACGCCGCTGGATATGGGCGCTGGCGGGGTCCATGGCGGGTATGGGCGGCATGCTTTGGTGGAATGCGGATGTGATCGAGCAGCACAGCCAGTTGCAGCGCAAGGTGCAGGGCTTGCAGGGTGTGGCCAGACCTGTGGGTTCTGCGGTGCATGCACTGCCTGCCGGGCTCGACTTGATCGATCGCTTGCCTGCGCAAAGCTCGGCCAGCCGCCTGGGTCTGGATTTGCAAAACGGGCTGGAGTCGCAGGGCCTGCAGGTGCTGGCCTTGAGGCCACAGGCTTTGCAGACCGGCTTGCCTTTGCCCAGCCAGGCGGTGGCGCTGCGTTTGCAAGGGCGTTTTTTGGATTTCAGTCAGGCCTGGACCGCGCTGGTGGATGCCGGACCGGTCTGGACGCTGGACCGTCTGACGGTGGTGCCCAGCTTGCCAGCGGGTCAATTGCAGTGGGACGGCGTTTGGCGTGCCTGGTTGCGGCCGGATGCCGGCGCCGAGCAGGCCTGGCCTGCGAGGTGGGTGACATTGCCCAGACCCGGTTTGCCTGCGGGCAAGGACCCGTTTGTGCCTGCTGTGCCCGCTTTGGCAGGTCCTGCGCTGAGCGCTTCGGATGTCGCCCCGGCTGCGCTGCCTGCCGACCCGCGCCAATGGCCTTTGGCCTCGATCCGGCTGGTGGGGGTGTGGCAACAGGCGGACAGCGTGCAAGCCGTGTTGTCTGCAGGCCCGCACTGGGTGGCGTTGGGCGCGGGCACCAGCCTGGCGCAGGAGGGTTACCGCGTCAAGGCCGTTCATCCGGAGTCGGTCGAATTGCAGCCGTCCAAGGGTGGGGGCTTGGTGCATGTCTTGCGTCTGGAAAGGGGATGGCCATGAAACGGTATTGCGTGGGGCTGGGTGTGGGCTTGCTGATGGGCGCGGGCATGGCGGCGACCCATGCACAGCCTTCTGCCCCTGTGGCGGCACAGTGGGGTGCAGAAGCACCGATCAGCCTGAACTTCCAGAACATCGAGCTGAGGGCTCTGATGCAGGTGTTTGCCGACTTTACCGGCTTGAACGTGGTGACCACCGATGCCGTGACCGGCAGTGTGTCCGTGCGGCTCAAGGATGTGCCTTGGTCGCAGGCTTTGCAGATCGTGCTGCAGTCCAAGGGGCTGACGTCGCGCCAGGAGGGGCGGGTGATCTGGATCGCGCCACAGGACGAGTGGCTGCAGCGCGAGAAGAAACACCTGGAAGCACAAACCGCGCTGGAGGCGGTCAGTCCTTTGCAGGTCTTGTCCATGCGCCTGCAGTACACCCGGGCCAGCGAGGTGGCACAGCGCCTGCAAGGTGGGGGCGGCGGTGCGCCGGGTGCTGCGCCAGGGGGGGGGCGCTGGCTCAGTGCCCGTGGCACGGTGCTGGCAGAGCCTCGCACCAACCAGCTTTTCGTGTCGGATGTGCCTGCGCGCCTGGCCGAGCTGCAGCAAATGGTTGCGCGGCTCGATGTGCCGGTGCGCCAGGTGCTGATCGAGGCACGCATCGTCGAGGCCGATGACCAGTTCGGCGAGTCGCTCGGGGTGCGCTGGGGCGCAGGCAGCACGGGGGCGGTGGGGGGCCGCACCCTGGCGCTGGGCGCGACCAACGCCACCACGGGTGCTGGCGTGGTCACCGGCAACCAGGTCGCACTGCCCGCGGGCAATGCGGGGCAGACCCTGGTGAGCCCGGCCAGTTTTGCCGTGTCCCTGTTCAATGCATCAGCGGACAAATTCATCAACCTGGAACTGTCGGCACTGGAGGCCGATGGTCGGGGCAAGGTGGTGTCGCGCCCGCGGGTGATCACGGCCGACCAGACCAAGGCCCTGATCGAGCAAGGCACAGAGTTGCCCTACCAGACGGCTGCGGCCACAGGCGGCACCACCATGACCTCGATCACCTTCCGCAAGGCCAACCTCAAGCTCGAAGTCACCCCGCAAATCACCCCCGACGGCTCGGTCGTGCTGGAGGTGGATGTCAACCGCGACAGCGTGGGCCAGCTGACCACGGCCGGGTATGCGATCAACACCAAGCACGTCAAGACCCAGGTGCGCGTGCAGGACGGTGGCACAGTGGTGCTGGGCGGCATTTTTGAAGACGCGGACAAGAGCGACGAAGCCAAGGTGCCCAGCCTGGGTGATGTGCCGCTGCTTGGCTGGCTGTTTCGCAACCGCCAGCAGACCCGCCGCAAAAGCGAGTTGCTGGTGTTCCTGACCCCACGGGTGATGGCCGACAGCACGCCTGCGGCCGACATGGTGGGGCCCACCACGCCGGTGCCCGATCCCCGTCCTGGCATGCCGCGCAGTCCGTGAGGCCGCAGGGCCTGCGCTGCACGGCAGGTTCAGGCGTGTCGAATACACTTGCGGATCCGGCGCACAGGCCTTTGACAGGCCACCAGCCGCCTGTTTTCGCGTGTGAGACTGTCTTGACCATCATCTTTGTGGGCCTTCCGGGCTCTGGCAAAACCACCATCGGGCGCCAGCTGGCGCGCCGCCTGGGTGTGCCTTTTGTCGACTCGGACCATGTGATCGAAGACCGTCTGGGTTGCTCGATCCGGGAGTACTTTGCCCGCGAAGGCGAAGACGCCTTCCGCGATGTGGAGCAGGCGGTGCTCGACGACCTGAGCCAGCACCACCAGGGGGTGCTGTCCACCGGGGGCGGTTCGGTCTTGCGCGAGGCCAACCGACGCCATCTGCACGACCGGGGCCAGGTGATTTACCTGCGCTCGTCCCCAGAAGATGTTTACCGCCGTCTGCGGCACGACACGGTGCGCCCCTTGTTGCAGGTGGAAGACCCGCTGTCCCGCTTGCGGGCTCTGTACGATGCACGTGACCCTTTGTACCGCGATGCGGCGCATTTCGTGATCGAAACCGGCCGCCCTTCGGTGGCCACCCTGGTCAACATGATCCTGATGCAGCTGGAGCTGGCAGGGCACCTGCCTGCACGCCCCCCGTCTGCCATGCCTGCGACTGCGCAAACCCGCTCGCCCGCTGCGTCCTGACGTGGCGCTGCTCGCCCGAAGGGCCTGGCCAGGCCCTACACTTGGGGGCTATGGCTCAGCATCCTTCCTCCATTGAAAAAGTCGCCATTGCGCTTGGCGACCGCAGCTACGACATCCACATTGGCTCCGGCCTGCTGGCGCAGTCTGAGTCCTTTGCAGGCCTGCCCAAAGCGCAGGCGGCTGTGATCGTGACCAACGACACTGTTGCGCCCCTTTATGAAGCGCAGCTGCGCACTGCACTCACGCCACATTACAAGCAGATCCACACCGTGGTGCTGCCCGATGGCGAGGCACACAAGGACTGGCAGACGCTCAACCTGATTTTTGACGCCTTGCTGGCCAAAGGCTGTGACCGCAAGACGGTGCTGTTCGCCCTGGGCGGCGGTGTGGTGGGCGACATGACCGGTTTTGCCGCTGCCAGTTACATGCGCGGCGTGCCCTTTGTGCAGGTGCCCACCACGCTGCTGTCGCAGGTGGACTCGTCGGTGGGCGGCAAGACCGCCATCAACCACCCATTGGGCAAGAACATGATCGGCGCGTTTTACCAACCGGTGCGCGTGGTCTGTGATCTGGACACGCTGAAAACCCTGCCCGAGCGCGAGCTGAGTGCGGGTCTGGCCGAAGTCATCAAGTACGGTCCGATCGCCGACATGGATTTTCTGGGCTGGATCGAGGCGAACATCGGCGCACTGATGGCGCGCGAGCCGCAGGCGCTGGCCCATGCGGTCAAGCGCAGTTGCGAAATCAAGGCCTGGGTGGTGGGGCAGGACGAACGCGAGTCGGGCCTGCGCGCCATCCTCAACTTCGGCCACACCTTCGGCCACGCCATCGAGGCGGGGCTGGGCTTTGGTGTCTGGTTGCATGGCGAGGCCGTGGGCTGCGGCATGGTGATGGCGGCTGAGCTGTCGCAACGCCTGGGCAAAGTGGAGACTGCTTTCGTCACACGACTGAAAGCCTTGATCGAACGTGCTGGTCTGCCGGTGCGTGGCCCGGTGCTGAACACTGCCGACAATGCGCTCGACTACATCGAACACATGCGCCTTGATAAAAAAGCCGAAGCGGGCGATATCAAATTCGTGGTGATTCACCAACCCGGGCAGGCGGTTGTGCAGGGTGCGCCCGATGCTGTGGTGCGCGATGTGATCAATACTTGCTGCGGTTGATGATTCCAAGAAAAACCCACCAGGCTTGAGGCCGAGTGGGTTTTTTTGTTTGAGACTTGATGAGGCCGTCAGTTCGGCTCAGGGGGCTGCCCGGCCAGTGTGGTAGCTGTATTGGCTGAGCATCAAACCACGATCCGTCACTTGGCGCAGGCCCACTTCACGGTAATCTTTTGTACTGGTGAATGCCGGAACTTTGGCGTAACTGCAGGCCTTTCCATTGCCATCTTTTTCAGCCTCAGCAGTGAAACTCAGACTTGTATCGCCCAGTTTGTTGACCGATTGACCCATGTTCATACGCCCCAGGCTGTTTGACCCATATATGTAGCCACTGACAACAGCAGGGGCAGACGCATTGGGCAGTGTCCAGCTCAATTGCCCACTGGTCAGTTCACCGGCTTTGACCGCGTTGTTGGGGTTGAGGTAATCCAGTGCATCTGGAGTCAGTGTTGCCCATGCTTGCTTGCTGCCCTCGGAGGCAGCCAGTGGTCGTGTGATGATGCGTGACGTCAAGGTTGCTGCCGCTGTGGCGCCGCTGGTGGTGGTGAAGACCTCCCATTTGTACAAGGCGAATTCAGGGATTTGTGCCAGATTGACAGTACCTTTTTTGGCCACATTGTTGCTGGTGCTGCTGGATTCCAATCCTGTACTGGTCAAGCCACGGTATTGGTTATAGAAGTCGGTGCCTGTGTAGGTCTTACCAAATGGGGCAACATCCAGCACCCATGAGTTGGTTGCCGAAGTGGTGGTTAAATTGGAGTTGGTGACTGACAGCATGGGTAATGCCCCGTTATTGCTGTAAAAACCCAGGTAGTTGTCTGTTCCGCAAGCACTGGAGCGGCTGAGCACGATGCCGGTCGCTGGCAGTCCGGGGCCTGTGACGCGAACGGCATAGACGTTTGCTCCGTTGGGGCCGGTTTGGTTGAATGCAAAATTCAAACGGCTGGTATAGGCGTCAAATTTTCCGATATTTTTCCCGGCGTCAGAGCTGTTGACATAGCTTGATGGCGTGGTCCAACCATTGGTGCTGAGATCATTTTGCCGGTAAATTCGGACCGATACGCTCGCATCGTAATCGCGTTGGTTTCCCCTGATTTTCCAACCATTGGCGGTCTTTTCGGCCACTTCAAAATACACTTTGCCGCCGTTGGGTGATGAGAAAGCCAGGCGAACAAGTGCCTTGTTGCCGTTGTCGAGGAACAGCAAAAATTCAGGGGTTAGCAATTTGGAGTCTGCAGGGATTTGTTCCAAAAGGCGTGGCCCCCACAGTTCCTGCAAAGAATAGCCGTAGGCTTTGTAATCGCTCGCGAATCCAGCCACATTGGCACATGCACTCAAGAATGTGTAAGTGCCCAATGCATCTTTGCTGACGCGTGCAGAAGGCGCGAGAGCCAGGCAGGCGTTGGCATCGGTCACCAAGCCATCAAGTCCTTTGATGTCGTCAGCGGCTACATTGGACTTGGCCAGCGGAGTTGGCGCCGCAGCAGGCACGCCTTTGATGGTGATGGCCGCAGGCGTGCTGTTTGGGTCATCGCTTGCAACGGACGCGCGCGCATTTGTCAACGACACCCCTTGGTCGCTCAGACTCACTTTGATGGTGTCGAGCAGGACGTCGCTTGCACTGGCACGGTCCGCTTTGAAGACGGTGGTCACGGGATCAAATGTTTCGGGCAAACCTGCATCTTTCAAGACTTCGGCCAGTGCTGCTTGCAGGTTTTTCAAAGCGGAAGCCAGTTTGTTCGCATCCACCGTCTTGAGATTGTCAACTGTCGCAAATTCATTGGGATTGGTGCCATCGCTGGAGACCATACTGACCAGCGCATGGGTCAGAGGTGTGACGTTGGCAATGCCTGTGTCGCCTGCTTTGGGTGCTGTCATGACCAGTGAAGCGTATTCCTTGACGGAGTCACCTGATGGCATGCTGGCTTTGATCAGGAAGGGGGCGGTCAAGCCTGTGACATCCAGTGTGTAGCTGCCCGTGCTGTCCGCGGTGGTTTCTTTTGTGGTGCCAACTGCATCAATGAGCGTGATTTTGGCGTTCGCCATCGGGGCCCCGTAGGCGGCAACGCCGCTCAGTTGAGGAGCCGTGGTAGCACCGCCACAAGCCATCAGGCAGGCACAGGCCAAGGCGGTCAGACCAAGTTGCAAGGTCAGAGCAGGTTTCCGTTTGCTGTTCATGTGATCTCCAAGTTTAAAAATGAATAATTAAATACGCAAAATAAAGTATAAATAAATTGTTGGATATCTTTTGTGCATCATGAAATATTTGTCATTAACCGTGATGGAGTGATCGGCTGTGGCTGAGTGACCTTCCAACGTGTGAGATGAGGCGTGCAGTATGCTCAGGCGCTGACCTTGCCTCTTTCATGACTTCTACTGCCTTGCATTTCCTGGCTTGCGACGCTGCCCAAACCCGAGGCCGTCGCTATCTTGAGCCGCCTGCTCCTACTCGCAATGCCTTTCAGCGTGACCGCGATCGCATCGTGCATTCCACGGCGTTTCGGCGGTTGGTTTACAAGACACAGGTGTTTTTGAACCACGAAGGCGATTTGTTCCGCACGCGACTGACGCATTCGCTGGAGGTGGCGCAGTTGGGCCGATCTATTGCCCGGGCCTTGGGCCTGAACGAAGATCTGGTGGAGGCCATCGCGCTGGCGCACGACCTGGGGCACACGCCATTTGGTCACGCGGGGCAAGACGCGTTGCACGAGTGCATGGAAGAACACGGCGGCTTTGAGCACAACCTGCAAAGCCTTCGTGTGGTGGACCAGCTTGAAGAGCGTTACCCGTCGTTTGACGGCTTGAACCTGAGTTTTGAAACCCGTGAGGGCATCCTCAAGCACTGCTCGCGCAGCAACGCCGAAGCCATCGAATTGCAGGAGCCCAACGGCGTGGCACGGCGTTTTCTCGACCGCACCCAGCCCAGCCTGGAAGCGCAGCTGTGCAACCTGGCCGACGCCATCGCCTACAACGCGCACGACATCGACGACGGTGTGCGTTCGGGCTTGCTCTCGCTCGACCAGATGCAGGAGGTGCCACTGTTTGACCATTACCGCCAGCAGGTGTTGGCCGAGCACCCGCAACTGAAGGACAAGCCGCGCCGCTGGCTGTATGAAAGCACGCGCCGCATGCTCAGCGACCAGGTGTACGACGTGATCGACACCACCCGCGCGGCGATTGCCGCAGCGGGCGTGCAGTCGGCCGACGAGGCGCGCCGGGCGGGTCCGCTGGTGCGTTTTTCAGACGCGATGCACGCACAAAGCGCCCAGCTCAAGAAATTCCTGTTTGCCAGCCTCTACCGTCACCCGCAGGTCATGCACACCACGGGGCAGGCCAAGCAGGCGGTGCGCGAGCTGTTTGCGGCCTACCTCGCGCAGCCCGATGAATTGCGCGCTGAATTTGCCGCCCGCGCAGACCGCCACCGCGCGGTGGCCGACTACATCGCGGGCATGACCGACCGCTTTGCGCTGCGCGAGCATGAGCGCCTGACCGGAAGGCGCTTGCTGTGATTGGGATGGTTTGTGGGAGCGACGCCCTCGTCGCGATGATGCTGTGATGAACCCCCACCCCTTCTCTTCGCGTGGCAAGGCCTGGCTGGTCGTGGCCGCTGGTGGCGTGGCCGCATTGCAGGTGGGCAAGCTGCCACCGGCCTTGCCTGCGCTGCAGGCCGAGCTGGGCCTGACTTTGGTGCAGTCGGGCTTTCTGCTGTCGATGGTGCAGTTGGCGGGTCTGTCGATGGCCGTCTTCATGGGCCTGCTGGCCGATGGCATGGGCCTCAAGCGCAGCATGGTGCGTGGTTTGCTCTTGCTGGCGCTGGCCAGCGGGGCAGGGGGGCTGGCCACCTCGGTGCAGGCCCTGCTGGTGCTGCGGGCGATCGAAGGCCTGGGCTTTTTGCTGGTGGCTTTGCCTGCGCCTGCCCTGATCCGCCGTCTGGTGCCGCCGCAACAACTCGCGGGCATGCTGGGCCTGTGGGGTGCCTACATGCCCACCGGTACCGCGTTGGCGCTGCTGGCGGGGCCATTGTTCATTCCGTCCTGGGGCTGGAGTGCCTGGTGGTGGCTGTTTGCGTTGGTGTCGCTGGGCATGGCGCTGTGGGTCTGGCGGGTCATTCCTGCCGATCCGCCCGTGCCTGCGCAGGCCGCTTCCGGAGTGATGGATCGGCTGCGGCGCACCTTGGGGGCTCGCGGCCCCTGGCTGGTGGCGATGACGTTTGGCATGTATTCCGGCCAGTGGCTGGCGGTGGTCGGTTTTCTGCCGTCGATCTACGCGGCAGCCGGTGTGGGCGGCGCCTTGCTGGGTGTGCTGACGGCGCTGGCAGCAGGCGTCAACATGGGCGGCAACATGGCCTCGGGCCGGCTGCTGCAGTGCGGCTGGCTGCCGCGCTCCACCCTCTGGCTGGGTTTTGGCGCCATGGCGCTGGGCAGCACGCTGGCCTTTGCCTCGTTCACCGAGGGCTGGCCCTGGCTGCGTTTTGCGGGTGTGCTGCTGTTCTCGGGCGTGGGCGGGCTGGTGCCGGGCACGCTGTTTTCGCTCGCCGTGCGGTTGGCCCCCGGCGAGCAGCAAGTGGCGGCCACCGTGGGCTGGGTGCAGCAGCTCTCGGCCCTGGGCCAGTTCATCGGCCCGCCCATGGCGGCGGCGCTGGCAGCGCGTGCCGGGGGCTGGCAGCTCACGCCGCTGTTCACGGTGGGGTGCTGTGTCGGTGGGGCGGTGCTGGCCGTGCTGGCGCAGCGCCAGTTGGTGCATGCCCGTGCCTGAACACAGCACAGGCACAATCGCAGCATGACCGACACTTCCAAAGACATCACCATCGCCGACACCGTGCGCTGGCTCGAACGCGCCGTGATTGGCCTCAACCTGTGCCCGTTCGCCAAGGCCCCCCATGTGAAGGGTCAGATTCATTACGCGGTCAGCGAGGCCAAGGGCCTGGAAGGCCTGCGCGACGAACTGATCGATGAGCTACAGGCGCTGGCCGCTTTGCCCGCCGAAGAGCGTGAGACCGTGCTGCTGATCGTGCCGCACATGCTGCGGGATTTTCTGGACTTCAACGAAT
>Ga0213920_1001938_pt1 | contig 10551 bp, 8 predicted proteins | sample McNCre1117MG_FD_161054 | JGI IMG/M metagenome (GOLD analysis project Ga0213920, IMG submission 161054) | Freshwater microbial communities from McNutts Creek, Athens, Georgia, United States - 11-17 MG | ecosystem: Environmental > Aquatic > Freshwater > Creek | place: USA: Georgia | collected...
TGAGTGGCTTCGGTAAGTACCAGCAGTTGGCTAGGCAACACCTCACGGCCATCGGCACCCAGCAAACCAAATTGCACTGGAATGACAAACGGTTCTTTGTGGTCTTGGCCGGGGCTAGGTGGGCAGCTTTGGCTCAAGCTCAGTGCGTAGGTGCGTGTGTCAGCGTTGTAGCTGCCAGCGGCCTGCACACGGGGTGTGCCCGCCTGTGCGTACCAGCGCTTGAATTGCGTCAAGTGCGTGGCGAGCGCTGAGCCGGGGTTTGCATCGGCAATCGCTTGGGCGAAGTCGTCGCATGTCACGGCTTGACCATCATGGCGCTCGAAGTAGAGCGACATGCCTTTGGCAAAGCCTTCACGCGATGTGAGGGTTTGCATCATGCGCACCACCTCAGAGCCTTTTTCGTAAATCGTGACGGTGTAGAAGTTGTTGATCTCGACATAACTGTCAGGACGCACGGGGTGAGCCATCGGGCCTGCGTCTTCTGGGAACTGCGCAGTGCGCAGCAATCGCACGTCTTCGATGCGTTTCACAGCTTTGGCTGATGCGGCAGCTTGCGCGTTGTCTTTCAAAGCTTCAGCAGCCAAGTCCTGGCTGAACTCTTGGTCGCGGAAAACGGTGAGGCCTTCTTTGAGCGAGAGCTGGAACCAGTCGCGGCAGGTCACGCGGTTACCCGTCCAGTTGTGAAAGTACTCATGACCGACCACGCTCTCGATGTTGGCGTAGTCCATGTCGGTGGCGGTGGCAGAGTTGGCCAACACAAACTTGGTGTTGAAGATGTTGAGGCCCTTGTTCTCCATCGCGCCCATGTTGAAGTCGCTGGTGGCGACGATCATGAAGCGCTCCAAGTCGAGGCTCAAACCAAAGCGTTGCTCGTCCCACTTGATGCTGGCCATGAGGGAGTTCATGGCGTGTTCGGTTTTGTCCAAATCACCTGAACGCACAAACACTTGCAGCAAGTGCTCTTTGCCAGAAGGCGCTTTGACACGCTGTTCGCGGCACACAAACTGGCCCGCCACCAAGGCAAACAAGTAGCAAGGTTTTTTGTGCGGATCGACCCAACGTGCAAAGTGGCGACCGTCTTCCAGCACACCCTCGTCCATCAAATTGCCGTTACTCAGCAGAACGGGGAATGCCTTTTTGTCGGCGCGCAGCGTGACGCTGTAGTGCGACATCACATCGGGGCGGTCCAAGAAATACGTGATCCGGCGAAAGCCCTCAGCCTCGCACTGCGTGAAGAAAGAGTCATTGCTGACGTACAAGCCCATGAGCTTGGTGTTCTTGGCAGGGTTGCAAGTGGTGAAAATTTCTAACGCAAAAGGCTCGTGGCCTTCAGGCAAGTTTTCGAGCACCAACTGGTTACCGTCCATCTTGAACGAGGTGCCTTGCCCGTTGACCAAGACGCGCGCCAAGTTGAGCTCGTCGCCGTCCAAACGCAGGGCTTGCGCCGTCACGTCGGGGTTGCGGCGCACGCTCATTTTGTTGAGCACGCGGGTCTTGGTCGGGTCCAAGTCAAACGTCAAATCGACGGTGTCAATCCAAAACGCGGGCGCTGTGTAGTCGGCGCGTTGAATCAATTGGGCTGTGCCTTCACGGTACATACGGTTCCTTAAATACCTTGCTTGAGTGACGCTTCGATGAACACATCGAGGTCGCCGTCCAAGACTTTTTGTGTGGCCGAAACTTCGACGTTGGTGCGCAAGTCTTTGATGCGGCTGTTGTCCAGCACGTAGCTGCGAATTTGATGACCCCAGCCCACATCGGTTTTGGTGTCTTCGAGCTTTTGTTGTTCCTCTTGACGCTTGCGCATCTCGTGGTCATACAACCGCGAGCGCAGACGTTTCCATGCCACGTCACGGTTGCTGTGTTGGCTGCGGCCATCTTGACACTGCACCACGATGCCCGTGGGGATGTGGGTCAAACGCACGGCTGAGTCGGTCTTGTTGATGTGCTGACCACCCGCGCCAGACGCGCGGTAAGTGTCGGTGCGCACGTCGGAGGGGTTGATGTCGATCTCGATCGAGTCGTCAATCTCTGGGTACACAAACACCGAAGCAAATGAGGTGTGGCGACCGCCCGAGCTGTCGAAGGGGGACTTGCGCACCAAGCGGTGCACGCCAGTTTCGGTGCGCAACAAACCAAAGGCGTACTCGCCTTCAATCTTGATGGTCGCGCCTTTGATGCCTGCCACATCACCGGGGGATTCGTCTTCCACGGTGGTTTTGAAGCCTTTGCGTTCAGCGTACTTGAGGTACTGGCGCAGCAACATGCTGGCCCAGTCGCAGGCTTCGGTGCCGCCAGCGCCGGCTTGGATGTCGAGGAAGCAATTGAGCGGGTCCGCTTCGTTGCTGAACATGCGGCGGAATTCGAGCTCTTCGATGGTTTTGACCAAGCCTTGGGTGTCGGCTTCGATGGTGAGCAAACCTTCGTCGTCGTTGTCGGCCTTGCTCATCTCAAACAACTCGGTGTTGTCGGCGAGCTCTTGTGTCAAGCGGGTGAGGGTGACGACCACGCCATCGAGGGCTTTCTTTTCACGACCCAGCTCTTGCGCTTTTTTGGGGTCGTTCCAGATGGTGGGGTCTTCTAGAGATGCGTTGACAGTGCGCAGGCGTTCAGATTTGGCATCGTAGTCAAAGATACCCCCGGAGTTCCACCGTGCGGACGCTCAGGTCTGCGAGGGTGGAGCCAATGAGGTTGATGCGTTCTGCTTCCATGATGGGGTCTTCTTTATGTGTCTGGGAAAACCTCAGATTTTCTCACGTTCAGAAGCTATGGCCGTAGGCAAATAAAACACCGGCGGTACCGAGCACAAAAATCTGTGCCGAGTCTGTGGGCGTGAAGGCATAGCCCAGCGATGGAATAACCGCAGGGGCAATGCCATAGTTGTTGAAAGGAATCTTGTTTTTGTATTCGTTGCGATAGCCATACAGCAAGCCTGCCGACACTTTGGTGAACAGTTTTGGATTGCCCAACAGGTTGTCCCAACGCTGGCCCACATAGACGTAGGTGGTGCCTTGGCCGAAGGAGTTGTTAAAGAAGGACGCACCGCAGAAGCGTCCGCCTGGGAGGTGGCGGTCCATGGCGACCAACTTCACCGGGTGGTGCTCAGGGCTGTAGTGCCAATGGTAGGTGTAGGGGGAGAGGGTCAAATTCCATTTCTGCGCGGGTTCTGTACCACCCTCAACGCCTAGGCTGTCGGGGCAAGGCTGGAAATCGTTCAGGCCACCGTCTGCTGCCTGGGCTGCGCCAAGTCCGAAAAGGCCTGTGAAGGCGAGGGTTGCCATGATGGCGCGAAGTCGGGGGTGGAGTGCCATTGCATCTTGCATTCGAAATTAGGTGCTGAATTTTAGTGGCTTAGATGACACTTTGAAGACTTAAGAAGTCTTCTATCAATCGCGCCAGTGCTTTGGGCTGGTCGTGGTGCAGCATGTGGCCTGCATCTTCCATCACGGCGTGGGTGATATTGGGTACCGCGGCAATGCGTTGCATGAATTCGTCCAAGGTGTAGCTGTCGCGCCACCACTGCCGCATGCTGTCGGCGCTGGCCACTACACACAGTGTGGGTGCGGTGATGCGCTCATAGATAGCCTGAGTCTCATCGGTTTTGAACAATTGGGGGTTGACCACCTTGTGGCCTCCATGGCCCAAGATGCGCCATTCGCCTTGAGCATTGGCACGGGCCCAATGCTGGGCCAGCCAATGCGCTTTGTCTGAGCCCAAGCGTGGGTTGGTTTTGATTAGGCGCTGCGCCACGGCCTCGAGGCTGGGATAAGGTTTGAGGTCCATCTCGCCGCGTTGCAAGGCTTTGAGCTGATCCATCCATTTGGTATAACGGCTGGGAGCTTGGGCTGGGCGCGTGGCAGGCATGCCAAAGCCTTCGAGGTTGATGAGTTTGTGAATGCGCTCTGGGCGAACGCCTGCATAGAGCGTAGCCACATGGCCGCCCATGCTGTGGCCGAGTAGGTTGACTTGGGTGGCTCCTACATAGTGGTCTAGCAATTGGTCAAGGTCAGCCAAATAGTCTGGGAACCAAAAATTGTCGGCGTAGGGTGTCCCAGTCAGGCCAAAGCCGCGCCAATCGGGAGCAATGACCCAATGATCGTTATGCAAGGCGTCGATGACGAACTGGAAAGACGCCGCGACATCCATCCAGCCGTGCACCATGACCAGCGGCGTTTTGTCAGGCGAGGGCGTGCCCCACTGCAGCACGTGGTAACGCAGGTGACGGATGGAGACAAATTCGCTGCGCGAATGCTTTTGGATTGGGTACATTGCATGAATCATAAGGACACGAGACATGGCCAAACATCCTGCGAACACCACTTCACACGACTTTTACGCGGCCATGCAGCAAGGCTTTGGCTGGCATGTACCTGAGCACTTCAACATGGCCGAGGTGTGCAGCCGTCGTTGGGCAGCGCAACCGGATGCCTCGCAGCGCGTGGCGATCGTGGCGCATGCAACCGCAGAGGTCAGTGGACAGGCTGTGGCCCCAAGCACTTACAGCTATTCGCAATTGCAACAGTCAGCGGATGCACTGAGCCATGTATTGACCAATTTAGGCGTCAAGCGCGGTGACCGCGTCGCCATCGTGCTGCCGCAACGCTTTGAGACGGCGGTGGCTTACATGGCCGTGATGCAAATGGGTGCGGTGGCCATGCCGCTCTCGCTGCTGTTTGGCCCAGAGGCTTTGGAATACCGTTTGCAAGACAGCGCGGCGGCGGTGGTCATCGTAGATGCCTCGTCGGTGAGCAATGTGCTGGCTGTACGCGCCAAATGTCCTGCCCTGCGCGAGGTGATCGGTGTGGATTTGAGCAATGCCGAAGACATGCTGCATGTCGATGTGGATTACACCAGCGCCATTGCCTTGCAGCAGCGTCGCTTCATTGCGGTGCAAACCAAAGCGGAAGAGGGCGCTGTGCTGATTTACACCAGTGGGACCACAGGTCCACCCAAAGGCGCGTTAATTCCGCACCGTGCCCTGATTGGCAACTTGACGGGTTTTGTGTGCAGCCAAAACTGGTTTGGTTTTGCAACGCAAGCGGCTAAAGGCCAAACTTCAAACGCGACGCATTTGCCCACGGGGAGTGAAGCCGTGTTTTGGTCGCCTGCCGATTGGGCGTGGACAGGTGGTTTGATGGATGCCTTGTTGCCCACGCTCTACTTTGGTCGCCCCATCGTGGCGTGGAATGGGCGGTTCAGCCCCGAGCTGGCGTTCACGTTGATGCAGCAGCATGGCGTGACGCACACGTTTTTGTTCCCCACGGCGCTCAAAGCCATGATGAAGGCATACCCCCAAGCCCGCCAACAATTCAAACTCAAGCTGCAAGCGATCATGAGCGCTGGCGAGGCCGTGGGCGATGCGGTGTTTGGCTATTGCCAAAGCCAGTTGGGCGTGACGGTGAACGAGATGTTTGGCCAAACCGAAATCAACTACATCGTGGGTAATTGCGCGATTGAGTGGGCGCCTCCAGGCGCCGGTTTGGGTGTGCACCGAACGAACGTAGGCTGGCCTGCCAAACCCGGCAGCATGGGCAAGGGCTACCCCGGCCATCGTGTGGCGGTGATTGACGAAGATGGCTACGAGTGCCCCACAGGTGTGCCCGGTGATGTGGCACTCAACCGCTACAACCAACACGGCCAGCCCGACCCCATTTTCTTTTTGGGCTATTGGAAGAACGAGAAGTCAACCCAAGGCAAATACACCGGTGATTGGTGCCGCACGGGCGACATGGCGGTGCGTGATGAAGACGGCTACCTTTGGTACCAAGGTCGCGCCGACGATGTGTTCAAAGCGGCGGGCTACCGCATTGGCCCGAGTGAGATTGAAAATTGCTTGGTTAAACACCCTGCGGTGGCTAACGCAGCCGTGGTGCCTAAGCCCGATGCCGAGCGTGGCGCTTTGGTGAAAGCCTATGTGGTGCTGGCTGCTGGCTTTGAAGCCAGCGACACTCTGGTGGCCGAGTTGCAACTGCATGTGCGCGGCAAACTCGCCCCGTATGAATACCCCAAAGAAATTGAATTCACGCCCGAGCTGCCCATGACCACCACAGGCAAGGTGCAGCGCCGTGTGCTGCGCTTGCAAGAAGAGGAACGTGCCAAAGCCAAATAGCCAGCCGTGAGGCTTTAGACTTGTCAGGTTTTTACAAGCCTTGAAGGCTGGAGCAATTTGCATGACATTTCCTCTCGTTCAGCTGGGCACCAGCGACTTGCATGTCACCCCCATTTGCTTGGGCACGATGACCTTTGGCGAGCAAGTGAATGAAGCCGACGCACACGCCATCCTCGACCACTCGCTGGCGCGTGGTGTGAACTTCATTGATACGGCAGAGATGTATTCGGTGCCACCCAAGGCCGAGACCTGCGGCCACACCGAAACCATCATTGGCAACTGGTTTGCCAAGAACCCGAGCGCACGCCAAAAGCTGGTGGTGGCCACCAAAGTGGCTGGCCCTTCGCGCGGCATGCCTTGGATTCGTGACCACACGGGTTTGACGGTTCAAGACTTTGTCACCTCCTGCGAAGGCAGTTTGCGCCGCTTGCAAACCGATGTGATTGACCTCTACCAAATCCATTGGCCCGAGCGCCATGTGCCTGCCTTTGGTGGTGTGTATTACGACCCCCAAAAAGAAACCTCAGAGATCACCATTCACGCGCAACTCGAAGCACTGGCGCAGTTGGTGAAAGCGGGCAAGGTGCGCCATGTTGGCTTGTCCAACGAAACGCCTTACGGCGTGCATGAGTTTGTGCGCTTGGCCGAGCAGTATGGTTTGCCCCGCGTGGCCACCACGCAAAACCCGTATTGCCTGATCAACCGCACCTATGAAAACGGCTTGGACGAAACTTGCCACCGTTTGAATGTGTCATTGCTGGCGTATTCGCCGTTGGGCTTTGGGTTGCTGACTGGCAAGTACGATGTCAGCGGTATCACCGGCCCAGATGCACCCAAAGGCGCGCGCATCTCTGGCTATGAGAGCGTGCGCAAGCAACGCTGGGGTCGTCCTGAGTCGTTGGTGGCGGCACGTCGCTACAACGCGCTGGCACTTGAAAATGGCATGACGCCTACGCAAATGGCACTGGCGTTTTGTTACACCAAATGGCAAGTGGCCAGCACCATCATTGGTGTGACCTCCCTGGCGCAGCTCGATGCCGATTTGGATGCATGGGGCACCACCTTGTCGCCCGAGGTGTTGGCGGCGATTGATGCCATTCGTTGGGACTTGCGCGACCCAGCGCAATAAAAGGATAAAGAAATGTTTGCTGATTCTTCTGTGGTTGTGTTGCTCGCCTTGGGCGCGTATTTGGTGGGCTCGTTGTCCTTTGCCGTCATCGTGAGCCGTGTGATGGGATTGGATGACCCTCGCACCTATGGCAGCCAAAACCCAGGTGCCACCAACGTGCTGCGCTCGGGCAACAAACAAGCGGCAATTGCCACGTTGTTGTTTGACGCGCTCAAAGGCTACTTCCCCGTGTTGTTGGTCAAAGTGTTTGGCCCCGCCTTTGGTTTGGATGACCGGGCGGTGGCGCTTGTGGCCATCTCGGCTTTCATTGGCCACTTGTGGCCTGTGTTCTTTGGCTTCAAAGGTGGCAAGGGCGTGGCCACGGCGGCGGGCATTTTGTTTGGGGTCGAGCCTTGGCTGGGCGCGGCCACCATGGGCACTTGGCTGATCGTGGCGTTCTTTTTTCGTTACTCGTCGCTTGCCGCATTGTCGGCCGCGCTGTTTGCCCCAGCTTATTACTTATTTGGCAACCAGCTGGCTTGGCAAACCAGTGATGCCGAGTTGTTGGCCGTGACCGTGATGAGCGCCTTGCTGCTGCTGCGCCATAAAGACAATATTGTGCGTTTGGTGTCAGGGCAAGAGTCGAAAATTGGAGCGAAGAAAGAAGCTGCAGACGCTGAAAGCGAATCGCATAAGACGGCAGAATAAGTCGCTTGTTTCAAGCACCAAGCAAAAGGGCCTCAGAGATGAGGCCCTTTGGATTTCTGCGTAGGGCAGCTGGCGCTGCGCTTAGTCGCGGAAGTTGTTGAACGACAACGGCAAGTCGGTCATGTCTTTGCGAATCAACGCCATGGCCGCTTGCAAGTCGTCGCGCTTGGTGCCGCTCACACGCACCGCATCGCCCTGGATGGCGGCTTGCACTTTGATTTTGCTGTCTTTGAGCAAGCGTTGAATCTTTTTAGACACTTCGGTTTCAATGCCGTTGCGGATTTTGATGACTTGCTTGACCTTGTCGCCGCCCACTTTTTGCACATCGCCTTTGTCAAGGAAGCGCACATCGACTTCGCGCTTGGTCAATTTATTGCGCAACACGTCTTCGACTTGCACCAGTTGGAAGTCGGCATCGCCGAACATGGTGATCTCTTTGTCTTTGAGTTCAACGGCGGCAGAGGTGCCTTTGAAGTCAAAGCGGGTGGCAATTTCTTTGGAAGTGTTTTCAACGGCGTTTTTTACTTCAACCAAATTGGGTTCGAGCACGGTGTCAAAAGAAGGCATGGCAATCAGCTTTAAAAATCAGAATGAGACAATTGTCGTATGTTAGTGGAACCCAATTACCCCCTTCAAGCGCACAACAGCTTTGGCATTTCGGCCAAGGCACTGCAACTGGTGCGTGTGCAATCCGAAGCCGATGTGCTGGCCGTGGTGGCTGACGAGGCTTTGCGCAGTCAACCTAAATTCGTGCTGGGCGGCGGCAGCAATATCGTGCTGACTGGCGATGTGAAGCCCTTGGTGCTGAAGGTGGAAATCAAAGGCATGCGATTGGTCGAAGAGACAGACAAGGCTTGGGTGGTCGAAGCTGCCGCTGGCGAAAAGTGGCACGACTTGGTGGCGTGGACGCTGGACAACGGCTGGCCCGGCTTAGAAAACATGGCCCTCATTCCGGGCAGCGTGGGCGCATCGCCCGTGCAAAACATTGGCGCCTATGGCGTGGAGCTGCAAGACCGCTTTCACTCGCTGGATGCCATCGACCTGACGACTGGCCAAACCTTCAGCCTAGACGCAGCCCAATGTGCCTTTGGCTACCGCGATTCGGTATTCAAGCACGAGAGCAGCGGCCCCAATGGCCTAGGCCTCGCAGGCAAAGCCCTGATTACTCGCGTGCGGTTTTTGCTGCGCAAAGACTGGAAGCCTGTGCTGGGCTACCTTGACCTTGAACGAAAAATGGCCGAGACGGGCATCAGCAAGCCCACGCCACAGCAAATTTTTGAATGGGTGTGCGCCATTCGCCGAGCCAAATTGCCAGACCCAGCGGTGATTGGCAACGCAGGCAGCTTTTTCAAAAACCCCACGGTCAGCGAAGAGCAATGCGATGACATCATCGCCCGTGAGCCTAAGGTGGTGCACTATTTGATGGACGATGGTCGCATCAAGCTTGCCGCTGGCTGGTTGATTGACTCTTGCGGTTGGAAAGGTAAAACCGTGGGCAACGCAGGTGTCTATGAAAAACAAGCCTTGGTGTTGGTCAACGTGGGTGGTGCAGAGCACCCGTGTACGGGTGGCGAGGTGATGACTTTGGCCAAGGCCATTCAGACCAGCGTGTATGAGCGGTTTGGGATTCGGTTGGAGCCTGAGCCGGTTGTGGTTTAAAGAATAACTGGCATATGCAACGCTGCGAGCAACGTGAAGCAGTCCACGCAGAGTGGTGCACCAAACCAACCGAAGGCGCATGGTGGTGTGCGCTGCAGAGCGAAGTCAAGGGAGGAGGCTTTGGCCTTGGCCAAAGCCGGAGGACATGAGCGGTGCAGCGTACGCCGTCATGTGTCTTCAGCCAGAGAAGTGCAACAAAAAAGCGACCCACGGGTCGCTTTTTTACGGGTTCAAAGACGTGTTTACTTCTTACCGCTGTGCAGCTTGATCATGTCCGCACCTTCGCCCAGCGACAGCAAGCCTGTGTGTGCGTAGATGCCCAGCTTGGCGCGTGTGTCCACGATGTCCAAGTTGCGCATGGTCAATTGGCCAATCCGGTCGAGTGGGCTGAACGGCGCGTCTTCCACCTTTTCCATGCTCAAACGCTCGGGAGCGTAGGTGAGGTTAGGGCTTTCGGTGTTCAAGATGCTGTAGTCGTTGCCACGGCGCAGCTCAAGGGTCACGGTGCCGGTCACGGCGCGTGCCACCCAGCGTTGGGCGGTTTCGCGCAGCATGATGGACTGTGGGTCAAACCAACGGCCTTGGTACAACAAGCGGCCCAAACGCAGGCCGTTGATGCGGTACTGCTCGATGGTGTCTTCGTTGTGAATGCCGGTCACCAAACGCTCATAAGCGATGTGCAACAGCGCCATGCCGGGGGCTTCGTAGATGCCACGGCTCTTGGCTTCGATGATGCGGTTTTCAATCTGGTCGCTCATGCCCAAACCGTGGCGGCCACCGATTTCATTGGCTTTCAAGAACAGCTCAACGGGGTCGGCGTATTCCACACCGTTCAAGGCGACAGGTTGGCCTTCTTCAAAACGGATGCTGATTTCTTCGGCTTTCACCACGCAGTCTTCGCGCCAGAAGGGCACGCCCATGATCGGGTTGACGATCTTCATGCCGCTAGAGAGGCTCTCGAGGTCTT
>Ga0213920_1001940_pt1 | contig 10546 bp, 6 predicted proteins | sample McNCre1117MG_FD_161054 | JGI IMG/M metagenome (GOLD analysis project Ga0213920, IMG submission 161054) | Freshwater microbial communities from McNutts Creek, Athens, Georgia, United States - 11-17 MG | ecosystem: Environmental > Aquatic > Freshwater > Creek | place: USA: Georgia | collected...
GTGCTGAATGCCCCGGAGGCGGTTGAGCAGGTGCGCCACACCGTAACCGAGAACTTTGGTGCCGAGCGCTTCGCGATTCTGCCGGACCCAATGACCGGCGGAGAGGACTTCTCATCGGTGCTTGAAGTGATTCCGGGCGCTTTTGTGTTCCTGAGTGCCGGCTCACCAAACCTGGCTCCCGAGCAGTGGCAGGCCAACCACTCCAACCGTGCAGTGTTTGACGAGAGTGTAATCTCCGATGGAGCCGCGCTACTGGCGCAACTAGCCTTCGACGTGCTGGCATAATTCTAGGAAGGCCCATTCGGGCTAATCCCCTAGGAAGCCATGGAATTTCAGACGCCAGAAGACACAGTCCCATCGGAGTTCATCACCGATGAGATGAGTCGTCAGCTTGCCGGCAGGCCTCCTGCCACCGGCGCGTGGCGCGATGGCGACCCAGCCGGCGACCGTGAGTTTGTGCCAATCGGTAGCCTGAAGCTCGAAAGCGGGCGCGACCTACACTCGGTGCGCCTGGCTTATGAGTCTTGGGGAACCCTAAACTCCGATGCCAGCAACGCGATTCTGGTGCTGCACGCACTAACCGGGGACTCCCACGTTGTTGGCGCCGCATCCAAGGCGCATCCAACCGAGGGCTGGTGGAACGGCATTATCGGCCCGGGCCTGGCGGTAGACACCGATCGCTACTACGTGGTTGCCCCAAACGTATTGGGCGGATGCCAGGGCAGCACCGGTCCATCATCGCTGGATGCCAAGGGCATCGATTACGGTTCGCGCTTCCCGTTCCTCACCATCCGCGACCAGGTGAACGCCCAAAAAGCCTTCATGGATGCCATCGGCATCAAGAAGTGGCACGCCGTAATCGGTGGGTCTATGGGCGCTATGCACTCGCTGGAGTGGGGCGTGATGTTCCCGGATTCATTGGCGAACCTTGCCGTGATTGCCGCACCACCGGTTTCAACCGCCGACCAAATTGCACTCAACTGCGTGCAGATTGAGGCGATCAAGACCGACCCCGCTTTCAAGAACGGCAACTTCTACGAGGCACGCGCCGGTTTTGGCCCGCACCGCGGCTTGGCGCTTGCCCGCCGCATGGCACTGCTCAACTACCGCTCCCCCAGCGAGCTAAACGACCGCTTCCAGCGCAGCTGGCAGTCGAGCGTGAACCCGCTCGGTGGCGGAGGCCGCTTTGCCGTTGAGAGCTACCTGGATTTCCACGGCAATAAGTTCACCCGCCGCTTCGATGCCAACTCCTACATCGTTTTGGTAAACGCCATGAACTCGCACGACATCTCGCGCGATCGTGGCAGCGTAGCCGAGGCTCTCGCAAACGTTAAGGCGCGCACCCTGGTTGCCGGCATCGATTCCGACCGCCTGTTCCCTATTTCTGGACAGGCCGAGATTGCGCAGAAGTTGCAGTGCGAGCTCATCGGTGGCGGACTTCAGACCATCGAATCCGAGTTTGGCCACGACGGCTTCCTCATTGAGCGCCAGATTGTTGGCCCACTGCTTCAGCAGCTACTTGGCTAGGCGGTAAATCGCGAACTAGGCGCGCTCCTTGCCAATAGCTCCAAGCCTCAGGTTGGCGTGCACCAGCAGCGCAATCGCAACCGCGTTTCGAAGTGTAAGTAGCGCCGTGGCACCGGCATCGCTGGCCAAAATGGCGTCGTAGGCTACCGGGTAAACCAACTGGGTTAGCACCAAAACCACAAAAGCACCGATGACCGCGAAGCGCCACCTAGGCAAGCTCGCCAACACCGCAAGAAGCACCGGGGCAATCAACCAGCCGTAGTACTGGGGCGAGCCAACCTTGTTGAAAACGATTAGATCTAGGGCGCCGGTGAAGCCAACCCAGGCCACAATCTCAAGCAGTTTGTTTTCGTTTCGGGTACGACGGGCGGCAGCCCATCCAAGGAAAATGGTGATGCCGAGCGCCACATACATGACCGGTCCGAGTAGCGCGGCCAGGGTGTGAGAAGCCTCGCCAATAACCTGGAAGGTCTTCATTTGGTTGTCGTAGTAGAGCCCGGAATCTGGCAGGTGAAGCACGCCGCCCCACAGCCACGGAGCCGCCCAAGGCGACTCGATCTGAATTCCGCGCCCGCTCTGCATGGTTACGAACGAGAGCACGTTGGCGAGGCTTCCTAGCAGTGCACCGATGCCGAGCACCCCTAGGCCAACGGCGGACACCGTGCCGATTGCCCGCAGGCGGTGACGTGCGGAGACCACCATTCCGGCGAGAAGTGCAACCGGCCAAACCTTGAACCAAACTGCTAGTGCCATAAGGCCTATGGCTGGCACCTGCCTGCCGCGAAGCCACAGAACCACAGCGATGACCGCCAGCGCCACCGATGGTGTGTCGAGCCTTGAAATTGAGGTTGGTCCGAGTGCTAGAAGCAGCCCCGCCCAGGTGGCAACGCCCCAGCGTGCCCGCCTGCCAGAAACGGCATGCTTGCCACCGAAAGTAGTCCAGAGAATCACACCCGCGGCCGTGAGGTCCAGTGCCGTCACAACCGTTAGCCAAGCCGTTTGGTAGCCGAGCCAGGTCGGCAGCCAGGTTGGCGCAAACTCAAAAAGGAGGTTGGGGAACGGGTAGACCCAGGTTGCGGTGAGGCCGAGGAGCAGCCCGCTGCCCTGCATTTGCTCTAGCCAAGGTTGGTAGGCGGTTGTGATGTCGCCCATCGGTGTGCCAAAGCCGTTGTTGCCCTGGTAGACCAACCAAACGTGGACGGCGGCAAACAGGGCGAAAGTGGCCGAGTTTAGTAGGTGCGTACTTCTGCGGGTCATTGCCTGAACCTTTGCCTAATTTCCAGCGAAACCGCTGAAGCAACGGCAGATGCAGTAACCGCACCGATTTCGCCCGCGCGCTGTGCCGCAGCCGAGTGAAGCTCGATTGCCAGGCGGGCGATGTCGAGCCAGTTGTTTTGTGCAACCGCTGGATTTTGCGCCGCAATGCCGCCGAGGATTCCGGCCAGGACGTCGCCGGTGCCGGCGGTTGCGAGGCTCGGGCTATTGGGGCCAACCTCAACGCGCTCGCCATTTGGGGCCGCAACCCTGGTGATGCTGCCCTTGAGTAAAACGGTGTGGCCAGTGAGCTCGGCAGCGGTGGTTGCCGCGGCCCAGGCCAGCTCGGGTGTGTCCAGCAATTCGGGGTGCCAAATTCCCCCGCGCGGGCTCGGCGCTCCCAGCCGATTTAGCAGGCCGCAGATCTCGCCCTGATGCGGCGTGAGAATGTGGTGTGCGCCGGGTGCCAACGCGTACTCGGCACTTTCTTCGGCGCCAATCAGGGCCAGCGCGCCGGCATCGATCACCGCAACGGTAGCCAGAGCCAAAACTTCGCGCACCTGCAGGAGTTGGGCATCACCCCTGGCCATGCCAGAACCCAAAACCCAGGCCTGCGCCGGGCCCGACGCCGCAAAAGTTTCGGCCGTAACCACCTCTGGGTGCGCCAGCAGTAGCAGGTCTTGAACCCGGTTTGGGCCAACGTAGCGAACAAACCCAACGCCAGTGGCCTGCGCGCCAGAAACACCGAGTAATGCAGCCCCCGGGTATTGAACCGAGCCCGTAACGAATCCAACGGTTCCGCGCGAATACTTGTTGTCGCTGGCTGCCGGGGCTGGCAGCAGCAAACCGAGCATCGCTGCGCTATTTGGTTGGGTGGCATCCATTCTTCCAAGTTAGGCTATTGCCAAAGCGAACAAGCACAGGAGCGCAAAATGTCCAAACTATTCACCCCGATTCGCGTGCGCGACGTGGAGTTCAGAAACCGCGTTTGGATCGCCCCAATGTGCATGTACATGGCCGAAAACCGCGATGGCGTGGTTGGCGGTTTCCACCTGGCTCACCACTCCAAGTTTGCCCTCGGCGGCGCCGGGCTCATCATCGCGGAGGCAACTGCGGTTAGCCCCGAGGGCCGCATTTCTCCTTGGTGTCCCGGCCTCTGGAACTCCGAGCAGACCGAGGCGTGGGGCGCAGTAGTGAGTCTGGTTCACCAGCTCGGTGGCAAGATTGGCATCCAGCTGGCGCACGCCGGCCGCAAGGGTTCCACAAACCGCGGCTGGCCCGGCTACGCCCCCGGCACCGTGGCCATTGCAGACGGCGGTTGGCAGACCGTCTCCAGCACCGATGAGGCCTTCCCCGGCTATGACGCCCCCCGTTTGCTAACCACCGATGAGGTTGCCGAACTGGTTAGCAAGTTTGCCGCTGCGGCCAAGCGTGCCAAGCACGCGGGCTTCGATTGCGTTGAGGTTCACGCCGCCCACGGCTATCTGCTCCACGAGTTCTTGTCGCCGCTAACCAACTCGCGCACCGATATCTACGGTGGAAGCCCGGAAAATCGTGCTCGTTTCCTGGTGGAGGTTGTTGCTGCGATCCGTGCCGAGGTTGGCGCCGACTACCCGGTTCTGGTGCGTGTTAGCGCCACCGATTGGCACCCTGATGGCCTGACCCAGGAGGCAACCGCTCAGGCTCTTAAGTGGGCCAAAGCCGCTGGCGCCGATGTCTTCGATGTTTCCACCGGTGGCCTGGTGGCTGGAGTTACCATCCCGGTTGCCCCCGGATACCAGGTGCCGGTAGCCGAGTACATCGCCTCGCACAGTGGCGACCCGGTTTCGGCAGTTGGCTTGATCACAACCGGCAATCAGGCCGAGGAGATTTTGCAGGCGGGCGAAATCGCTGTGATTTCGATTGGCCGAGCTGCGCTTCGCGACCCGTTCTGGCCGATGCGGGCGGCCGCCGAGCTAGGCGAACGCCCAGAATACTGGCACCCGGCATACGACCGCGGCTGGTTCCCTAGCGCCTAGTTGCGTCCTGAACCTCACCAACGAGTTCCTCGAGGATGTCCTCTAGGAAGATGATTCCGAGCGTTTGACCATCGGTGCCAACTGCCTTTGCCAGGTGGTGGCCACCTCGACGCATCGCGGCGAGCGCATCTTCGAGTTCGGTTTCGAGTGCGAGATTTTGGAGCGCGCGAACCCGCTTGGCTGGAAACGCATCGTTGTACTCGTCTTCGTCCAGATCCAGCACGTCTTTCACGTGCAGGTAGCCGGCAAGTTCGGTGCCCTCAAACAGCGGGTAGCGGCTAAAGCCGTGCTTGGCAATGGCCTGTTCCACCTGGGCCGGGGTTACATCCGTGGCAAACGAAACCAGGCGGTCAAACGGCACCACAATATCGGCTACGCGCTTTTCGGTGAACTCAAAGGTGTTGCTGATGGCGCCCGAGGTGTCGGAAAGCACGCCCTCGCGGGTGCTGTGCTCAACGATATCTTCCACCTGGTCCAGCGTGTATTCGGTGTGTGCTTCATCGCGGGGAACAACACCGAATGCTCGCAGCAGCAGGTTTGCAACCGCGTTCATTGTCCATACAATCGGCCTAAGTGCCATGGCAAGACCGTAGAGTGCCGGCACCAAAACCAGGGCAACGCGCTCGGGCACCGCAAAGGTAATCTGCTTTGGAATGAGCTCGCCCAAAATAACGTGCAGCGATGAAACCACAACCAGGGCAAACACCAGGGTGATTACATCGGCGGTGGCGGACGGCAGGCCAAGGCTCTTTAGCGGCTCGCCAACCAAGGTGTGAATGGATGGCTCCGCGATGAGCAAAATGGCCAAAGAGAATACGGTGACACCAATCTGGCTGGTGGCCAGCATGATGGGCACGCGCTCCATCGCCTTGATGGTGATGCGCGCAGGGCGACTACCCGCCTCGGCGCGCGGCTCGATCTGGGCACGGCGAGCCGAGATGAGTGCGAACTCGGCCGCAACGAAGAACGCGTTTCCAACCAACATGAGCAGGAACCAGAGCAGACCCAACCAGGCGTTAGCCATTTGCCTCGCCCTCCTTTGCAATGCCCGGAAGGGCATCGGGGGTAAAGCGAATGCGGTCTACACGGCGGCCGTCCATGCGTTCAACGCGTAGCACGCCGCCATCAATCTCAAGTGTGTCGCCAACCACGGGAATCTTGGCAAGAGCCGACATCAGATAGCCACCAACGGTTTCGTAGGCGCCGTGCTCGGGAATCTTGATGGCTAGTTCGCGCAGTTCATCCGGGCGCATGAGGCCTGGGAAGACGACGCTTCCGGCGGGTCCGCGGCGCACGCCAACGCGGTGGCGGTCGTGCTCGTCGGCAAGTTCGCCAACCAGTTCTTCAACCAGGTCTTCGAGGGTGGCAAGTCCTGCGGTGCCGCCGTACTCGTCAACCACAATGGCCAGCTGCAGGCCCTTCGAGCGCAGCAGACCCATCAGGGATTCGAGAGGCATGGTCTCCGGAACGCGCTCGGCCTGGGCCATGATGGCGGTTGCCGGCACCTCGGCGCGTTTTTCGCGCGGCACGGATGCCGCCTGCTTCACGTGAACAACACCAACCACGTCGTCGCTCGAGCCATCGATCACTGGGAAACGGCTGTGGCCGGTCTGGTTGCAGAGTTCAATCACGCGCGCAACCGATTCATCGGCCTCGATAACGTGCATGCGCGGACGCGGGGTCATGATGTCGGCGGCCATGAGCTGATTAAGCGTGAGGGTCTTGGTGATCAGCGTGGCCGTCTGCTGATCCAGGGCCCCTAGGCTCGCCGCACGGCGCACCAGCGATGAAAGTTCGTCGGCGGTGCGGCTACTCGAGAGCTCCTCGCGCGGCTCGATGCCCAGGGCGCGCACGGCCGCGTTACCGATTGCCATCAGCCCCTTGATCATCCAACTGAACACAAAGGTGAAGGCCATCTGGAAGCCGATGACGAAGCGGTTCACGCCAAGCGGGTTGGTGAGCGCCAGCTTCTTAGGTATCAATTCACCGAACAGCGATGAAAACAGTGTTGCAATCACCATTGTGAGCACAGCCGAGGCTGTTGCGGCGGCGGCATCGCTGAGTCCAAGGCCAACCAGGCCTGGGTGCAAGAGCTCTTCGAGCGCGGGTTCGGCAATAAATCCGGTGAGCATCGTAGTGATTGTGATGCCAAGCTGGGCACCCGAAAGGTGACGACGAGTTTGCTTCAGTGCCTTGATTGTGTTGCTGAGGCCGCGCTCTCCGCGGTTTTCGCGGGCCTCTAAATCGGTGCGTTCAAGGTTTACTAGCGAGAACTCGGAGGCAACAAAAAGTGCCGAACCGATAGTGAGGGCAACGCCAACGGCAATCATGAGCCACTGATGCATCAGCAACCCGCTACTTTGAGGCAAAAACTATGGTCATCCATATGTAAAACAAGCATAGCCTCGCCTATGTCTGCCCCGCGCTGAAAATACCCTGATAACTTGCTTTGAACCGTCCCGATGCCACCATTTCTGCGGGTAGTCTTAAAGGCGCTATTGAATGAACAATGCGGGATTTAAGAGGTGAACTCTTGTCGACTGAGAACGGTCACGGGGAAAACGAATTCGGAGCCAACGAATGGCTCGTCGAAGAAATGTACGAAACGTACAAAAAGGATCCGGGCTCGGTTGATGCCTCATGGGTGCCAACCTTGCAGCGCTATGAGCAGCACCTGGCCGCCAAGGCTGGTGCAGCCGCTCCGGTTGCAACCCCTGCTGCAGCTGCAGCTCCTGCCGCATCTGCAGCACCGGTTGCCCCGCTAGTTGCCAAGACCACTCGCGTAGAGGCCAAGACTGCACCGATTCCGGCACAGGCCCCTGCCACCTCCGCAATCGACATCGTTGATGGCGAAGCCGAAGACCAGGTCACCATCCTCAAGGGTATGCCAAAGACCTTGGCCTCCAACATGGATGCCAGCATCGCAATGCCAACTGCTACCAGCGTGCGCACCATCCCGGCCAAGCTCATGATCGACAACCGAATCGTGATCAACAGCCACCTGGCCCGAACCCGTGGCGGCAAGGTCTCGTTCACCCACATCATCGGCTTCGCGCTCATCCGTGCACTCAAGGAATTCCCAAGCCAGAACGTCTTCTACGCAATCGTCGATGGCAAGCCTGCCGTTGTGCAGCCAGCCCACATCAACCTGGGCCTTGCAATCGACCTCCCGAAGGCCGACGGCACCCGCGCCCTGCTGGTGCCTAACATCAAGCGCGCCGAGCGCCTCAACTTTGCTGAGTACCTGGCCGCCTACGAAGACATGGTCAAGCGCGCCCGCAACAACGCGCTAACCGCAGGCGATTTCGCCGGCACCACCATCTCGCTCACCAACCCTGGTGGCATCGGCACCGTTCACTCGGTTCCACGCCTAATGGCCGGTGCGGGCAGCATCATCGGTGCTGGTGCACTTGAATACCCTGCCGAGTTCCAGGGCATGACCGAGGCCCAGGCAGCCAAGCTTGGTATCTCCAAGACCATCACCCTCACCAGCACCTACGACCACCGCGTCATTCAGGGTGCGGGTTCGGGCGAGTTCCTTAAGAAGGTTCACGAGCTACTCCTTGGCGCCCGTGGCTTCTACGACGAATTGTTCAACGACCTGCGCATCCCTTACGAGCCGGTTCGCTGGACCACCGACTTCGAATCGGACGAGACCGATGACCGCAGCAAGGCTGCTCGCATCCAGGAGCTCATCAACGCCTACCGCACCTCGGGCCACCTCATGGCCGATGTGGACCCGCTGGAATACAAGCAGCGCACCCACGCCGACCTCGATATCCGTAACCACGGCCTGAGCCTGTGGGATCTAGACCGCACCTACAAGACCGGCGGCTTCGGCGGTAAGTCGAAGATGCAGTTCCGCGACATCTACAAGATTCTTCGCGATTCCTACTGCCGCACCGTCGGTGTTGAGTACATGCACATCCAGGACCCTGCCCAGCGCAAGTGGTTCCAGGAGAAGCTGGAACGCCCGTACACCAAACCAGACCACGCCGAGCAGCTTCACATTCTGGAGAAGCTGAACGAAGCCGAGATGTTTGAGACGTTCCTTCAGACCAAGTTCGTTGGTCAGAAGCGCTTCTCGCTCGAAGGCGGCGAGTCCACCATCGCGTTCCTCGATGAGATTCTGCAGCAGGCCGCCAACACCGGCATGAGCGAAGTTGGAATCGGCATGGCCCACCGCGGCCGTCTAAACGTGCTCACCAACATCGCGGGCAAGACCTACGGCCAGGTATTCCGCGAGTTTGAGGGCAACTTCGACACCACCACCGTTCAGGGTTCTGGCGACGTAAAGTACCACCTGGGCACCGAAGGCAGCTACACCAGCGCCGAGGGCAACAGCGTGCGCGTCTCGCTGGCTGCAAACCCAAGCCACTTAGAGGCTGTAAACCCAGTTCTCGAGGGCATCGTTCGCGCCAAGCTGGATGCAATGGGTAAGAACGCCTACAAGGGCGACTTCCCCGTTATGCCAGTTCTCATCCACGGTGATGCCGCGTTTGCCGGCCAGGGCGTTGTGCCAGAGACCATGAACATGTGGAACCTGCGCGGCTACCGCACCGGTGGCACCGTCCACCTGGTGATCAACAACCAGATCGGCTTTACCACCCCACCGATGGAGTCCCGCTCCACCACTTACAGCACCGATATCGCCAAGGGAATCCAGGCGCCAATCTTCCACGTGAATGGCGACGACCCTGAGGCAGTGGTTCGCGTTGCCCAGCTGGCCTTCGAATTCCGCCAGGAATTCAAGAAGGACGTAGTTGTAGATCTAGTTTGCTACCGCCGACGCGGCCACAACGAGGGTGACGACCCATCGATGACCAACCCGCTGATGTACAACCTGATCGAGCACAAGCGCTCGGTTCGCACCCTGTACATGGAGAGCCTGGTTGGCCGCGGCGACATCACTCAGGACGAATTCGATGCCGTAAACGCTAGCTTCCAGACCAAGTTGGAGAACACCTTCAACGAGGTACACGAGGCCATGACCAAGCCGGCGGAGCTTCAGCCTCGCCCGGCTGGCATCGGCACCACCGCAAGCGACCACCCGGTTGTTTCGCGTCCAACCGCAATCAGCCAGCAACTTGTTGAGCTAATCGGTGACGCACACAACAACGTGCCTCCAGCCTTCAGCGTTCACCCGAAGCTACAGCAGCTGCTGGCAAAGCGCGTCGAGATGTCGCGCGAAGGCGGCATCGACTGGGGCTTCGGCGAACTCCTCGCTTTCGGTTCGCTGCTTCTCGAGGGCAAGCCGGTTCGTCTTGCCGGCCAGGATGCCCGTCGCGGCACCTTCGTACAGCGCCACGCCGTGTTCCACGACCGCGTCAACGGCCAGGAGTGGATGCCGCTGCGCAACCTCTCGGAAGACCAGGCCAAGTTCTGGATCTACGACTCGCTGCTCAGCGAATACGCTGCGATGGGCTTCGAGTACGGTTACTCGGTTGAGAACAAGGACGCATTGGTTCTCTGGGAAGCTCAGTTTGGTGACTTCGCTAACGGTGCCCAGACAATCATCGATGAGTTCATCTCCAGCGCCGAGCAGAAGTGGGGCCAGACCAGTGGTCTGGTGCTTCTGCTGCCACACGGCTACGAGGGCCAGGGTCCGGACCACAGCTCGGCGCGCATCGAGCGCTACCTGCAGCTTTGCGCCCAGAACAACATGACCGTTGCCCAGCCATCCACGCCGGCATCACACTTCCATCTGCTGCGTCAGCAGGCCTACACCGAGCACAAGCGTCCGCTGG
>Ga0213920_1001941_pt1 | contig 10537 bp, 11 predicted proteins | sample McNCre1117MG_FD_161054 | JGI IMG/M metagenome (GOLD analysis project Ga0213920, IMG submission 161054) | Freshwater microbial communities from McNutts Creek, Athens, Georgia, United States - 11-17 MG | ecosystem: Environmental > Aquatic > Freshwater > Creek | place: USA: Georgia | collected...
CCGCTGGATGGTTCACGGAACCGGCCACATGCTTGGCCTAGACGTACACGACTGCTCGGCAGCTCGCCGCGACACCTACCAGGATGCCAAGTTGGAACCGGGCATGGTGTTCACGATTGAGCCCGGCCTGTACTTCCACAAGGACGACCTGTTGGTTCCTGAGGAATTCCGAGGCATCGGTGTGCGCATCGAGGATGACGTGCTGATGACCGAGGCTGGGCCTGTAAACCTCAGCGCCGCCCTGCCACGCAGCGCGGACGATGTTGAAGCCTGGATGGCGGCAGCCGCAAACTAGCGGTGGTTGACGCAGTTTTCCTCGTGATCGCGCATGGCATCCTTGGCTTGCTGAGCCAGCGGGTGCGGAACCACAACCTGGTAGCTGCCGGCTATTACGGCCGAACGGCTTGAGAACTCGTGACGATTGCGTGAGAACGAAAAACGCAACACGTTAATTAGCATGCCCAAACCAGCCGCGATAAAAACCGCCGCTGGCGCGGCAACGCCAAACTGTGGCACACCGGTGCTTGCCGAGGCCGATGCACTGGTGGAAACCGGCATGACCATGGCAACCAGCAGGCCAATCCAGGACCCTGTGATGGCACCGCGAAGGGCAACCGAGGCGTAGGACAAACGACCGTTAACACGCTCAACGCTGCGGAGGTCGCTACCAACGATGGCAACCATCGCGGCTGGGAAATCGTGGCGAATCAGTTGGTCGACGCAGTCAACCGCTTTGGCGTAATTATCAAACTCGGCGATGTTCTCACCTTCTGGAACTACGAACTGGTTGATGCGCTGGTTGCGGCCACGGCCTGGAAGATTACTCACCCGCCAATTCTCGCACGCCCTGCCACAATTGGAAGGTGAGCCAAAACCTGTTGCAAGCCCTAGCGCGCGTGATCGACCCCGAACTTCGTCTTCCCATTACCGAACTCGGCATGGTTGGTGACACCAGCTGGGATGGCGAGGTGGCAAGTGCCACCGTGAAGCTTACGGTGATCGGCTGCCCCGCGGCCGCGCGCATCGAGGCAGATGCCCTAGTGGCTCTAGAGAGCGTTGCGGGCAAGGGAAATGCCCGAGTTGAAATGACCGTGATGACTGCCGAGGAACGCGCAGTCTTGAAGGAGAAACTGCGAGCTGGTAAGCCCGCCCGAACCAATCCGTTCGATTCCACAACCCTCACCCGCATCTACCTGGTTGGCAGTGGCAAGGGTGGCGTTGGCAAGTCATCGGTGACAGCGAACCTTGCTGTTGCACTGGCCGAGGCAGGCAATAGGGTGGGCTTGATTGACGCCGACATCTTTGGTTTCTCGATTCCTGGACAGCTTGGCCTGGGAGCAGCCGGAAATACGGTGAAGCCAACCAGAATCGACGACCTAATGCTGCCACCGGTTGCCTACGGCGTAAAGGTGATCTCGATTGGCATGTTCCTGGAGGGCAATCAGCCGGTTGCTTGGCGCGGACCAATGCTGCACCGTGCGGTAGCCCAATTCCTCACCGATGTCCACTGGGGCGACCTCGACTACCTGCTGGTTGACCTACCACCCGGTACGGGAGATATTGCGATTAGCCTTGGCCAGTTGCTGCCAACAGCGCAAACCGTAGTGGTGACAACACCTCAGTTGGCGGCGGCCGAGGTGGCCGAGAGATCCGGTTCGGTTGGGCTACAGACCGGCCAAAAGGTAGCGGGAGTCATCGAAAACATGGCGTGGTTTGAGCAAGCGGATGGCACCAAACTTGAGCTCTTTGGAAGCGGCGGAGCCGACCTAGTGGCCAAGCGCCTGAGTGAACTGCAGGGCACACCGGTTGCCGTGCTTGGGCAGATCCCAATCAGCGTTGCGCTTCGTGAAGGTTCCGATGCGGGTGCCCCCGTGGTGGCGGAAAAACCAACCGACGCGGCGGCAGTTGCCATTGCCGCGATTGCCCAAAAACTTGCAAATGCACCGATGGGTCTAGCCGGCAGGCGACTTAAACTAAACCTGTGAGCGAATCCGCAATGAAGCAGCTAATCCACCGCCTGGGAGAACACGCCGAAAGCGTTGAGGTAATCAACCCGGCAACTGGAACGGTGGCCTACACACTCCCCCAGTTCAGTTACGATGCCGTTCGCGGGGTTGCCGCAGAGGCACGCGCTGCAGCGAGCGATTGGGCCGCGGTTGGTGTGCGCGAGCGGTCATCGGTGCTTTTGAAATTGCACGACCTGATGATCGAACACGAGGCCAACTTGCTGGACCTCATTCAATTTGAAACCGGGAAATCGCGCGCGAGCGCCTTTGAGGACTACGCCGGAGCGTTATTTGCGGCTCGCCACTACGGCAAGCGTGCTCCAAAGATTTTGGGACTCAAGACAATGCGTACCGATGCCCCGCTGTTTGTGCGCAACTACGTTGACTACCCTCCGGTGGGCGTGGTTGGTGTGATCACTCCGTGGAATTTTCCGCTGGCACTGCCCGCCTTCGATGTCTTGCCCGCGCTGGCTGCGGGAAACACGGTTGTGCACAAGGTGGATAACCAGGTTGCGCTGAGTGGGCTTTACCTGCGCCAACTGGCCGAAGATGCCGGGCTTCCGCGCGGTGTCTGGAATGTTGTTGTTGGCAGTGGAGCCGATGCCGGCAACGCCGTTACCGACAGCGTTGACTACGTAGCCTTTACTGGGTCAACCGCAACCGGCCGCCTGGTTGCGGAGCGCGCGGCGAAGCGTCTAATCGGCTGCAGCCTCGAACTGGGTGGCAAAAACCCGGCGATTGTGCTGCCGGATGCCAACCTGGCACGAGCCGCCGAGATTGTGGTTGCGGGAGCAGTTGGCAACGCAGGCCAGATCTGCGTGAGCCTCGAGCGCTGCTTCGTGCCGGAACACCAGGTTGAGGAATTTGTTTCCGCGCTCGAAACCCAGATCGGCGCGCTACGCTACGGTCAAACCCACCAGTTCGACACCGAAATGGGCAGCCTCACCAGCGCCGCCCAGTTGAAGCGCGTTCTGAGAATGCTAGGCGAGGCACGGGACGCCGGGCTTCGGGTGATCGGCGGCAATGCACGCACCGATGTTGGCCCGTTCTTCATAGAACCTGCCATTGTGGTTGAACCCACCGATGCCGTTTCGCTAAACCGAGGCGAGGTATTTGGCCCCGTGATTCAGGTCTACGGCTACCAAAGCATTGACGAAGCGGTTGACCGAGCAAACGACACCGAGTTTGGGCTCAATGCATCGGTGATTGGGCCGATGCCACTGGCGCTAGAGGTTTCAAGGCGGCTGCAGGCCGGCAGCGTTAATATCAACGAGGGTTATCGTGCCAGCTTTGGCAGCATGGCGTCACCGATGGGTGGTGTAAAGCAATCTGGTCAGGGCCGACGAAACGGCGATGGTGGCCTGCTTCGCTTTACCGAACCAAAGGCGATTGGCGTTGCCAGTAACTTCTTGAAACTGCCAACCCGTGCCGAACACTGGCGAGTGATTTCCCGAGTGCTGATTGTTTTGTCGAAGGCGCTGCGCCGGATCTAGGGCCAGGTTCTAGGTGGCTTCGGAGTCGAAAGGCGCCGATTCATCGGTGGCGAGGCGCTGCACCGGTTGGGCCTGCGGAACCTCTAGTCGGGCAGCCTTGCGCAGTTCGGCGGCCTCGGCGGCAATCACAGCGGCTGTGTGACCAGCTGGTTCGGCAAGGGCCTCGCGAATGATGCGACGGGGGTCGTATTGGCGGGGATCCAGCTTGCGCCAATCAACGTCTTCGCCAATCTCCTCGCTGAGTTGCGTCTGGGCGTTATCGGCGAAATCGCGCATTTGGCGAATCCACTTGGCAACCGTCTTGGCATATGCCTGCAGGCGCTGCGGGCCCAGCACCACGGCGGCAATTACCGCCAGGATGATGAACTTTTCGCTGTCTAGGCCAAACACCATTAAAGGTTACCCTGCACCTCCAAGAGTTTGCACTGCCTCTGACCTACACTTGGCGAATAGGCGCATAGTTCAAGGCGTCTGGGGTAGCGGGAGCACCGATGGTAGACAAGATCAGCAGCTGGCGATACGTAGAAGAATTCGTGTCCGAGGGCGACCCAATTCTTCGCGCCAGAATGCGCGCCGAAGAGCTTGGTGTTGAGTGCGTGACACCAAGCGTGGGATCGCACCTGGCGGTTTTGGCGGCCGGCATTGGCGCGAAGGCGATCATCGAAGCGGGAACCGGCACCGGTGTTAGCGGACTGTATCTAATGCAGGGCGCGCCTAACGCAATCCTCGCAACCATCGATTCCGAACCCGAACACCAGAGCGCCGCCAAGATTGCCTTTGCCGAAGCTGGGATCAAGGCCACTCAGACCCGCGTGATTGCAGGGCACGCCATCGATGTGATGAGCAACATGGCTGATGCCGCCTACGACCTCATTGTTTTGGATGCCGACCGCGACACTCTCGAGGAGCAGGTTCGGGAATCTGCTCGACTACTTCGCCCGGGTGGAGTGGTTGTTGTGGTTCACGCCCTCTGGCGCGACCGCGTGCCAGACGCCGCCATGCGCGATGACGCGACGGCTGTGTTCCGCGATATTTTGCGGTTCTTCAAGACCCAGGACACCTTTGTGACTGCCCTTTCGCCGGTTGGCGATGGCCTGCTTATTGCCAGCAAGCGCTAGTTGCTAGCGGCTCAGGGCAGTGGCAAGCACTGTGATGTCTGCCACGAGTGCCGCACCTGAGAGCGCTACACCTAAGTAGACCTGTTTTACATTCACCGCTTTTTTGCCGCGCAATGCCACAATGCCGGTGGTTAGGCCAACAACAGCTACCACAATGTTGATGAACGGCAACCAAATGAGCAAAGCCGCGGCCATGCCCCAGTAGAGCACCGCGTTCTCGCTTCCAAGGTTGATCTCGCTACGGCGCGGGGTTCCGTCGGCTGCATACTGCGATGAAAACGAGGGAGAAGCCACCGCCTCGACTTGGAAATCGTTTGCGATGGCCTCGTGCCAGGTTGGAACCGGAATTTGTGACCCCGGCGCCTTGGTTTGGTTGTGGAGGTTTACGGCGGCAACCAGTTTCTTATAGGCGCGCTGCTGCGCCACCTCGAGCCTGGTTGTCATCTTTTACTCCTTGATTCCGAGTGCCCTAAGCACGGGCTTCAACTCGTTGAGCATAGCGGTGCCAGCATCGGTGTCGCCAGAGGCGATGAGATTTCGCGCAAACGCGGCGCTGGCGCGAGCCGACTGCTTCACCAGATCCGGGTTTCCCTTCTCGGCAATCGCCGCCTGAAGGTACTTTGCCGCATCCGAGTAGTCGCCCAAATCGGTGCAGACCTGGCCCAGCTGCAGATTTACGGACTGCAACATCGTTACATCGCCGATGAAGGTAGTGATGGCATGTGCCTGCACCAGGTGGTGGCGGGCCGCGCTCTGCTGACCAAGCGCGATGTTGACTTTTGCCAAACTTTGGTAGCCGCTAACCACGAACTCAGGCATGGTGCCATCCTCTTGGAGAATTTCAATACCTTCGATGATGAGGTCCTCGGCTTGCTCCGGCAACCCTAGCGCAAGGTAGTTTTCGCCCGCCCACACGGTTGTCATTCCGGCTGCACTGTGGCAGTTGGTTGACTGGAGGAGTTCTTTGGCCCGCAGGTTGGATGCCAGCGCCTCGGGGATGCAATCGAGTTCGAAGTGGCACATTGCTATTAGCTGGTGCACAAACCCCAAAATTGTGGGGTCATCGGTGGGATCTTCATCCACCAACGCAGCCTGGGCTATCTCAAGGGATTCGGGATAAATGTCTTTGAAATAGAGGTGCTGCGCCATGCGCCAGGACAAGTTAAGGAACTGGCGGCGATTGCCTTCAACCCGATGCACCGCCAGGAGCTCGTGATGAACCGCGATTGACTCTTCCACCTGATCGTCAAACCATAGCCCCTTTGCCAAAGCTTCCATTGCATCCGCGCGCTCCTGGCCGCTGCTTGAGACAACGGCATCCCATAGTTCACTAAACTTGCTCATTTTGCTCCTGATCCCCTCACGCCTCACCCTGGGCGGGAAACTAATCTAACTTGAGGCTCTGACATTTAATTGCCAGTGGGCGGCATCGGTGGTTATTCGATGCCGCCCAGGAGGAATTTGCTAACGGTTGTCGTCGCGGAAGTTGCGGCGACCGCGCTGGGCGCGGTTTACCGACTCGTACATGCGCTTCGACTTCTCGAGTGCCGGGGCCATCGACATGTACATGAGGTCGTCGACCTGCGACTGCATGCGACTGGAAGCACGGCTGGAGAGAATTCCCAGGTCGATGTACTCCTGCAAAGACTTGCCATGCTCACGCAAGATGGCGTCGGCTTCATCGAACCGCTCGGCCTCGTAGAGTGCATGCACCTTGGCGCGGACCTCGGCCAGCTGCGCTGCCCGTAGTTCTGCCTCAACATCGGGATCAACTTGAGGAGCCACCCAGTCGGCTTCGTTGACGAAGTCGAACCCGAGCACGAATTCCTCGCGCACCTCGATACCGGTGGCGTACTCCACCGCAGTAATGACACCGCGAAGTTCGCCCTGCTGGTTCCAGGCCCTGGCAATGTTTGGGTCTGGCACAAGGCCGAGTTCAAATACCCAGCTCTTGTCATCGCCAGCGGTTAGGTCATCCAGCGTGAACAGATTGCCTTCGACGTTTACGGCACGCACCCAGCTGAGGTGGCGCACGCTGGTACTCGCGGCAAAAGCGGTTGAGTCAAACTCAAACGACACCTTTACATCGGTGTAGTAGCGGTTGAACGCTGCGTTGAGTTCGTCCTTCAGACCTGCGGCAGCCTCGGCGAGTTCGATACCCGCGATGTGGTTGCCGCTCCCGCCGTCGGCGATTGCCGCCAGCAGGCGCTCGTCGTAGCCAACACCGATGCCGATTGCGCTGCTGGTTACTCCGTTGAGGTTTGCAAACTGCGCCAAAGCCTTGAACTCTTCGGCGTTGACCGAGCCAATATTGGCGTGGCCATCGGAGAGCAGAATCAAGCGGGTAGGCATACCCTCGGATACCTTGGAGGCCTCGGCAAGGCCAATTCGGTAACCCATTTCGATGTTGGTGGAACCGCCCGAAACAAGCCTGCCGATGGATGCAGTGAGGAGGGCGCGGTTGACATTCGTCATGGGCGACATCGGCAATTCGACGCGCACTGAGTCGTCAAAGGTAACCAACGAAACCATGTCGTTTTCGTTGAGAATCTCGAGGTTACCGAGGATCGTCTTGGCGACCATCTCAAGCGGGTGCCCCGACATCGAACCGGAGCGGTCGATTACGAACACCACGGCCTGCGGCTCGCGCAGGCTGCGGTGACCCGGGTTGGTTGGTGCAGCGATGTTCACCACTGCGCCGATCTTGGTGGTTGGATGTGAGCCGGTTGTCGCCAGCTTCACCTTGTTGTGTTCGAGTTTGATTTCCATTGGATCCCCCTTAGTTGTTGAAGTTTGCGTTGACGAAGTTTGCGTTGATGCAGTACCGCGTGACTGCAGCGCGAACTCGGAAGCTATTTAGGTTGAACGAAACCAGGTGCACCCAGGAAGCGCCCTGCGCAATAACCGTGGTTGCCACACTGCGGCTGAGCTCGTTGCAGAGCGCGCCCTGCGCGGTGCCACAGTTGGCTCCACGACGCTCCACGGCACGAGCAAACCGGCGGGCCAGGCTGGCGCTACACGGGGAAAATGGTTCGCGGAGTGCTACCGCAAGGTTGGCCTCGAGAATCTGGTTGAGGCTGGCAGCCATCTGTTCAGTGTCCTCGAACACCTCCATGAAGATTGGCTCCCCCGCCATGGCAACGATGACGCCGCGCTGGCCATCGAGTGCCTTGGCAACCGGCATGGTGTTGCTACGCAGTTGTTCGGATACAAGTTTCACGGCGACGCCAGCAGGGGTGTCCTCGTGCAGGCCCTGGCTCCTGGCGAAGTCCTCGCTTGCCTGGCGCACACGCAGTGCAATTTCGGCATCACTCACGCTATCGCGGAGCGAAACAGTGCCGCGTGACAAAACGGTGATGCCAGATGCAGCAAGGCGAAGATCGAGCGGAAGGTCGTGGCTGCTGAGTTTTGTGCTCCAGTTGAGCGAGGGCGCAGACCTAACCGCGAGGCACTTAGGGATAAGCTGCCCAGAGGCAACCAGCGAGCTCTCGGTTACCAGCAGCGATGCCTCGCCGAGGTCGATGATGGAGCCCTGACGCACCAGGATGCTGGAGTTGCTTTGGCTCAGCGGCGACCAAAACGCCTGCGCACCTCCCCTCTGCGGTAGGGCTTGGGCCGCAACATCGATGGTGGAACGCACTGCATCGATTGCTGGATCGGTTGACAAGGGGGAAGGAAGAGAGGAGCCGGAATAGGTGGCGTCTACCCAGACCGGGAACCACTCCAGGTTGCCGTAGCGGAAGCCGTGGCCAACTGAGAAGCTTGGCATCCGCATCGCGGCGTTTGCCGTAACTGGCGCTACAGGCGGCAACGGAGGCAACGCCGGGGTTGGTGCGTGTTGTGCCAACCACTGTTGCAGTGGCTGTGGGCCGGTTAGAGACTGGGCCCAGTTTGGAATCTGGTTCATGGTTACCCCCTGGTGTCAAATGATTATTTCGAGCAAAACATTTAAGGTTTGGAGTGTTTCGGCACATAACTTGTTTTGGTAAGTACCATTATGAACATGGGGTATGACATTTATTCGAGCACCGGAATCGAAGTGAATTTGGTGCTATTCACGATTGTTGATAACCAGTACGGCCTGCAACGAATGTGGAGCAGTGGCCCGGCCCTGAGCCTTGGCCAGGTTCACGGCCAGCGCGAATCCGGTTACTCGCTTTGCGTTGTCACCATGAAATCTGGCGATGGACGCGGCCTACCGTCTGGCGGCATCGGGGCAACCGAAACCCTGCTTGAAGCCGCTCACGGCATATCTGAAAACCAGTTGGGCCTCAGGCTAAAGGGTCCGCTGCGCCAGCTCCGGATCATGGACAAACCACTGCGAGCCGGGGGCGAAGATAAGCGACGCATCATTTCCGTGCCGTTTTGGGGTTTCATCGAAATTGAACGCCTCCTGCCGCTGCTGGGCGGACGAGACCAAATCGGCCTTACGCAGGTTTGCTCACCCGACTACCTTCGCGAATTTGAAGAACTCATCGGTGACTTGGATCATTTCGATGGCGTGAGTCGTTTCGGAAACCGCCTCATGCCAGATACCGCGCGGCGCATCCGGCATCAAAAGACTCTCACCGATGAACTACCCAGCGGGCGAATTCTCTACGCAGACCACGACGACATGGTTTTCTACGCCTGGCGAGCACTGCGGCACGCCTTTGACGGCAAGCTGGACCCATTTAGATACCTGGGAGTGAACCCGTTGTCGCAGGCATTCCGACTAAGCGACCTCAAGCAATTTGTGGAGGTTTGCCGAGGCGAGCGCCTGCAGAAAGACTATTTCCGGCGTGCAATGACCAATGAAAAGTCATATCTCAAACCGCTTGATATAACTGACAGCAGTAGGCCCGGAAAGCCGGCCATTCTCTACACGCTTGAAGCGCCCCCAGAAATGACCGGCCTCTAGATCCCCCTGAATCCCCCTGCTCCGCCCACCCGGAGCCCCCACTTTAGGCCGCTAGCTCGTAGGCCAGCGGATTGTCTTCGATGATGTTGCGCCAGCGATGAACTGTGCGACGGTCCACATCGTAGGATGCTGCCACCTTATTAACTTCGCCAAGGTAGATGTAACGCAGTTCCTGCCGCGCCGCCTGGCGAGTTGGAAGGGTGTAGTCGCGCGCCTTGGTTAGGCTCGCACGCTCGGTTTCGGTGGTTCCACCCCAGACCCCTTCCAGCCCCTGGCTAACGGCTGTAGCAAGGCAATCTTTTTGCACCGGGCATGCGGCGCACACTGCCTTAGCCTTCACCGTTGTGGCCATGTCATCTGGGAAAAAGAAATCAGGATCTTCCCCGATGCATGCGGCATTCGGAAAATATGGAAATCCTTCGATTTCATCGCATAGTTCCGCTAGGCGGTTCTTGGCTACGAGTTCGATTATTGCTGGGCGATTGGTCATTTTTGCTCCCCGAGGCTGTTTTGGTGAATAATGTTCTTGTTTGGTTCTTGCTCACCAGCCTAAGCGATGGCAGTGTTCCGTGCCACATGTCACCTCGAAACGTTACCATTTCTTTATTGTTTATTCTTGTTCTATAACAATCTTGTTAGGAGTCTATTATTGTTAGTTCCTGAGGAGGCGAAAATGGCCACAGGCAATCAGACCGCGATGGCGGTTTTGCGCATCTCCGAACGCGACATGCGTCAGTCGCTGGCCTCGGTAAAGGAAGAAGTTCACCGCATCGCGGAGCCAGTTCTCACCAGACACGGTCTTCCAGCAGATACCGCCGAAATCTTCTTCGACCTAGCCAGCGCCACCCGCCCTGCTCTAACCAGTCGCCTTGGCGGCCCGACAACTCTTGCACAGCGCCAGATCGACATGTGCAATCGCGCCCTAGAAAGAATGCAGCTGACCCCATCGGAGGCTACCAAGCAGGAGATTCTTGAGGCTCTAGGCGATGATTTCCGTCAGCTCAGGTCCAATATGGCGCA